>ERZ808046.382-NODE-382-length-43578-cov-10.891635_pt1 | contig 43578 bp, 60 predicted proteins | sample MGYA00380196_ERZ808046 | MGnify/ENA primary metagenome ERZ808046 (study PRJEB31490, sample SAMN06133421) | mouse gut metagenome | isolation source: Z6_2 | host: mice | place: China: Chengdu | collected 2015-05 ...
CAAAGAACCATGCAATTAATCTACGAACCGGATCCGGATGAAAAGACCTATGATGAGCTGCTTCAGGAAAACAGCCGGCTGAAAGGTAAGTTGTCAGAGCGCCATGACATCCTTGGCTGGTCAATAGCACTGAACCTGGCCATGCTGTTTTCCAATGTTTACATGTTTGGCCGGATGCTTGCATTTTTAATTGGATAGGAGGCGAGGCAGATGTCAGAAAGGAGAGTTCTTCTAAAAGGACAAGTCATTTTCGAGAATGGCATAGAGGCGGAATTTTATCTGGATAGCATGGAAGTGGAAGCATTGGAAGAAGAAATTAACCGTGCGAGAAGGATTCCGGGTTTAGAGCGGTTAAACATAGCCAACGAGTTTGCCTTCTGTGCGTTGCTGTGGATGAAACAAGAAGGAATGAGAAAGAGCCCGCCGGATAGCAGCCGGACAGGCTCACGTAGTTAGTGATGAATTCGTTTACATCCTTATTATAGGATAGAAATGAAAGAAAATCAATAGTGAAAGTAACGCCTTTATGGTTAAAAAGACCTGCATAGAAGACTGATACCAAGAGAAAAAGAAAGAGATACAAGAACTTATTCAGGAGGCTATTGAAATGAAGATTAATAAATTAGAGATTGAAAATGTCAAGCGGATCAAGGCAGTAAAGATCGAACCTACAAAAGACGGCCTGACTATCATTGGAGGAAAGAACAACCAGGGAAAGACTTCTGTACTGGACTCTATCGCGTGGGCACTGGGAGGTGATAAATTTCGTCCGTCACAGGCTCAGAGGGAGGGTTCCGCTATCCCGCCTAACCTTAAGATTGTAATGGATAATGGGCTAATTGTAGAACGCAAAGGGAAAAACAGCAACTTAAAAGTGACGGATCATTCTGGCCAGAAAGGAGGGCAACAGCTTTTAAACGAATTTGTAGAACAGCTGGCATTAAACTTACCTAAATTTATGGAGGCCGGGAATAAAGAAAAAGCACAGACATTACTTAACGTCATTGGAGTAGGTCCCCAGCTGGAAGAATATGAACGGACGGAAGCGGAGCTTTACAGCCAGCGCTTAGCGGTTGGCCGGATTGCAGACCAAAAGAATAAATACGCCAAGGAACAGCCATATTTTGCTGACGCACCAAAAGAATTGATTTCCGCATCCGAGTTAATCAGCCGTCAACAGAAAATCTTGGCAAAAAATGGAGAAAACCAACGCTTACGCGAAAATCTGCACCGCCTGGAACAAGAACAGCAAGGCATTATGGAACAGATGCAGACACTTCTTGCAAGGCAGGCAGAAATAAAGGAAAAGGTTCGGATAGCCAGGTTATCAGCGCAGGATCTGCAGGATGAGTCAACTGCAGAACTAGAGGCAAATATTTCCCACATTGAAGAAATTAATCGAAAAGTCCGGGCGAACCTGGACAAAGAAAAAGCCGAAGAGGATGCAAGAGAATATGAACGCCAGTATGCTGCATTAACCGAAGAAATCAATCATGTCCGGCAAAAGAAATCCGATCTTTTGCAAAAAGCAGAACTTCCACTTCCCGGATTATCAGTAAAAGAAGGGGAACTGATTTATAACGAAAAAAAATGGGATTGTATGTCTGGGTCAGACCAGTTAAAAGTAGCAACTGCAATTGTTCGGAAACTGAATCCAAAGTGTGGATTTGTTCTTCTGGACAAGCTGGAGCAGATGGATTTAGATACCCTTCATGAATTTGGCCAGTGGTTAGAAACAGAAAAATTGCAGGCAATTGCCACCAGAGTCAGCACTGGAGATGAATGTAGCATCATTATTGAGGACGGTTATGTAGCAGGACCAGAGATGAAAGAATCAGAACCAACAAAAAATCCAAAGTCAGAATGGAAAGCGGGTGTTTTTTAAATGAATATTATCAGAGGAAAAATTCCTTGTGCGAAAAAGGTAGTGATCTATGGTCCGGAAGGAATCGGAAAGTCTACGTTTGCATCTAAATTTCCGGATCCTGTGTTTATTGATACAGAAGGAAGTACCAAAGATATGGATGTGGCCAGATTTGAAAAGACCAGCAGCTGGACTATGTTAATGGAACAGATACGTTATGTCTGTGCGAACCCATCTATCTGTAAAACGTTGGTAATTGATACGGCAGACTGGGCAGAACAAATGTGTGTGGCAGATTTATGTGCCAGATATGGCAAAAAAGGCGTAGAAGATTTTGGATATGGAAACGGATATGTGTATGCAAAAGAAGAGTTTGGCCGGTTTTTAAACGCTCTGGAAGAAGTAGTAGAAAAAGAAATCCACGTAGTTCTTACAGCCCATGCACAGATGCGGAAATTTGAACAGCCGGATGAACTGGGGGCCTATGACCGGTGGGAAATGAAACTTGGAAAAAAGACCAGCTCCCAGACCACACCATTAGTAAAAGAATGGGCGGATATGGTATTGTTTGCTAATTATAAAACCTGGTCGATTGCGGTAGATGAAAAAGGGAAAAAACGGAAGGCTCAAGGGGGAGAGAGAACCATGTATACATCCCATCATTCCTGCTGGGATGCAAAAAACCGCTATGGCCTTCCGGAAGAAGTGCCATTTTCCTATGAATCGATCCGGAGAATTATTGAACCTGAAATAGAAAGGAAACAAGAAGAACAAAAACCAACCCCTCAAAAAGCCCCAGAACAACCGGAAAAGGAAGAAAAATCAGAGCAAAAACCGGCTGAAAAGGTTGAAGACAATGGTATACAACAGTCACTTGATTTTACGCAGGAACAGCACGAACCGGACAAAGGACCAGGAGATATGAGCGCCTTCCCCCCGGATAATCGGATTCCGAAAGCGCTTCGGGATTTAATGATTAACAGTAATGTCTGTGAGTGGGACGTTCAATGGGTAGTGGAGGCAAGGGGATATTTCCCATCTGACATGAATATCTGGGATTATCCGCCGGACTTTATTGAGGGTGTTTTAATCGGGGCGTGGCCCCAGGTGTTTGCCATGATTAAAGAGATGAAGGAGAACGATTCCGTACCATTTAATTAAAGAATGACCAGGAGGAAATGACATGGATGCAGAAAATGTGAATACAGGAAGAGAGTTAGGATGGGATGATCTCATTAAGAATGAAGGGCAGGATTTTGAACCAGTTCCTGCAGGTGATTATGATGTCACGATAGAAAGTTTTGATCGCAGCCGCTCAAAGGGAGAAGGGAAGCTTCCTCCCTGCAATATGGCAGTCGTGCACTTTATAGTTCATGCTGGGGATAGGAATGTCCCTGTGCGGGAAAATTATGTGTTACATACCTCTCTTGAGTGGAAGCTTTCCGAGTTATTCCGTGGAGTCGGTCTTAAAAAAGAGAATGAAGAGCTGCGGATGAACTGGCAGGCGCTGCCTGGCAAAAAAGCAAGGGCAAAGGTTGGATTAAAGCCGGGAGTTAAGGATCCAAATAAACAGTATAACTATATTGAAAAATTATACCCTTATGAAGGACCGAAATATCAAGCGGGGAATTTTTAAGCTATGAAAGAAAAAATGAAGTTAAGGCCCTATCAGCAGGAAGCAAAGGACGCTGTATTTTGTGAATGGGAAAAGGTAAGTAAAACATTGGTAGTACTGCCAACAGGATGTGGAAAAACGATAGTGTTTGCTAAAATCACAGAAGAGTGCGTAAGACAGGGAAAGCGGGTGCTAATTCTGGCGCACCGTGGAGAACTGCTGGAACAGGCATCTGATAAAATTGCCAAGGCAACTGGCCTGCGTTGCGCGGTAGAAAAAGCAGAAGAAACCTGTCTGGGAAGCTGGTACCGGATTACAGTCGGATCCGTTCAGTCTCTACAGAGAGAGAAAAGATTGTCACAATTTCCAAAGGACTATTTTGAAACGATTATTATTGATGAGGCCCATCATTGTATTTCGGATGGGTATCAAAGGGTTTTGAAGCATTTTTCCGAAGCAAAAGTCCTGGGAGTCACAGCAACACCTGACCGGGGAGATATGCAGAATCTGGGACAGTATTTTGAATCCCTAGCTTATGAATATACGCTTCCCAAGGCAATCAAAGAGAAATACCTGTCTCCTATCAAAGCGCTGACGATACCGCTGAAATTGGACTTATCTGGGGTTGGCGTACAGGCGGGAGATTTTAAATCCGGAGAGATTGCGACAGCCCTTGATCCGTATCTGTATCAGATTGCAGATGAGATGGAACGATATTGCAAAGAGCGTAAGACCGTTGTATTTCTACCACTTGTAAAAACCAGTCAGAAGTTTCGGGATATTCTCCTGGAACACGGGTTTCGGGCTGCAGAAGTGAATGGAGAAAGCAAAGACAGAGCGGAAATTTTAGAAACTTTTGACAAGGGAGAGTATAACGTTTTGTGCAATTCTATGCTTCTGACAGAGGGCTGGGACTGCCCTTCTGTTGATTGTATAGTGGTACTGCGGCCTACTAAAATACGCAGCCTGTACAGCCAGATGGTGGGCCGTGGTACCAGGTTATATCCTGGAAAAAACCATTTACTGCTGCTGGACTTTTTATGGCACACAGAACGCCATGAATTATGTCATCCGGCGAATCTAATTTGTGATAATGAAGAAGTAGCCAAAAAGATGACCGAAAACCTGGAAAAGAAAGCAGGATGTCCGGTTGATATTGAAGAAGCAGAAAAAACAGCGTCAGAAGATGTGGTTGCTCAAAGAGAAGAGGCGCTTGCAAAGCAGCTTGCAGAAATGAAGCGGAGAAAGAAACGCCTTGTGGATCCGCTGCAGTTTGAGATGAGTATCCAGGCGGAGGATTTATCCGGATATATACCAGCCTTTGGCTGGGAGATGGCGCCGCCTACCCAAAAACAGTTAGAGACACTGGAAAAGCTGGGGATTATGCCGGATAAGATCAACAACCAGGGGGAAGCGTCAAAGTTATTGGAACGATTAGAAAAGCGAAAACAAGAAGGGCTTACAACACCAAAACAAATCCGTCTTTTGGAGGGAAGAGGATTTCAGCATGTAGGGACCTGGAAATTTGAAGCTGCAAAGAAAATGATAGACCGGATTGCCGCGAATGGGTGGCATACCCCTAATGATCTTATACCACAGGAATATAAAGGATAGAAGGAGTGTCAGCCATGGATGGCCAATTTGATTTGTTGGAAGCAATTGAATACATAAATCCGGCAGACCTTGCTTACCAGGACTGGGTGAATGTAGGGATGGCCCTGCAGCATGAAGGATACCGGGTTGAAGTCTGGGATGAATGGAGCGCCAGGGATTCCGCAAGATACCATGCTGGAGAGTGTGAAAGAAAGTGGCGAAGTTTTCATGGCAGCAATTCTCCAGTAACCGGTGGCACCATTGTACAAATGGCCAGGGAAGCCGGATGGGAACCGGAATATGGCCATGAATTAAACTGGGATGATCCCATCAAGGAAGACCTGGTTGTAATAGATAAACATTATGTAGAAGAGTTAGAAATTAAGGAGCCTGACACCTGGAATCCTGCCAGTGAACTAGCACATTATTTAGAAACATTATTTGAGTCTACCGAGAATGTAGGTTATGTAACAGAAAGCTGGGAAAAAGACGGACGTTACATGCCGACAAAAGGAAACTGGGACAGGACGGCAGGCCAGCTGATCGAAGAATTATCACATTGTAACGGAGATATAGGGGCTGTAGTTGGAGATTGTAATCCGGAAGCAGGAGCCTGGATCCGGTTTAATCCGTTGGACGGGAATGGTTGTAAAAACGAAAATGTTACCGATTACCGTTATGCCCTGGTGGAATCAGACAGCATGGAAATCGGCCGGCAAAATTCCATTATCCGGGAGCTGGAGCTGCCGGTTGCCTGCCTGGTGTATTCCGGCGGAAAAAGTCTGCATGCCATTGTTCGTGTGGATGCGGCAGACTATTCCGAGTACCGAAAGAGAGTCGATTATCTCTACCAGGTGTGTCAGAAAAACGGATTAAAAACCGATAACCAGAACCGGAACCCTTCCAGGTTGTCGAGGATGCCGGGAATACTCCGGAAAGGCCGGAAACAGTTCCTTGTAGATACTAATATAGGAAAGGAAAACTGGAAGGAATGGTATGAGTGGATAGAGGGCATAAACGATAACCTGCCTGAACTGGAGAGCATGGCAGATGCATGGGGAAATTTACCTGCGCTGGCTGCCCCTCTTATTGATGGAATTCTGCGCCAAGGACATAAAATGCTGATAGCAGGCCCATCTAAGGCCGGGAAATCCTTCGGACTGATCGAGCTCACCATTGCCATTGCAGAAGGCCGGAAGTGGCTGAATTGGCAATGTGCAAAAGGAAAAGTCATGTACGTTAACCTGGAACTGGATAGGGCCAGCTGCTTACACCGTTTCCAAGATGTATATCATGCCTTGCACTGGAAGCCGGAAAACCTGCCGAATATTGACATCTGGAATCTCCGTGGAAAATCTGTTTCTATGGATAAATTAGCGCCAAAACTAATTCGAAGAGCAGCGAAAAAGAATTATATCGCCATTATCATAGACCCCATTTACAAAGTGATTACAGGAGATGAGAACAGTGCAGACCAGATGGCGAATTTCTGCAATCAATTCGATTTGGTTTGTACAGAACTGGGATGTGCAGTTATATACTGCCATCATCATTCCAAAGGCGGACAGGGAGGAAAAAAGTCTATGGATCGCGCCTCTGGTTCCGGTGTATTTGCAAGGGATCCGGATGCGCTTTTAGACTTAATTGAGCTGGAACTCAATGAGAATATCTTTAAGCAAATGGAGAATCATGCAGTCTGTGATGCCTGCAGACAATACCTGGATGCCTATTTTCAATGGCAGGATGACCTTTCTCAGGATGATTTATGCAGCAGCTACCAGATGCTTCATTACTGCGAAAATGCACTGGATAAGTGGCAATTTGAAGCATTGCAGAGGCAGGTGGAAGAGGCTAAGAGAAAGGTCAGGCAAAGGACCGCATGGCGCATTGAAGGGACTCTGCGGGAGTTCCCAAAGTTTGCACCGAAGAATCTCTGGTTTCATTATCCGGTGCATCTGGTGGACGAATCCGGCGTTTTAAACGATATTCAGCCGGAAGATGATCAGCCAGCCTGGAAGCGGGCTATGGATAAAAGAAAGCCAAAGGATCAAAAGGCCAAGGAGCGCAAAGAATCCATTACAGCTGCTTATGAAGCCTGTGCAATCAATGAAAATGTAACGGTTACAGACCTGGCGGAGTATCTTGGCGTGACAGAAAAGACGGTTCGAAACCGCCTGAAGGAGCACGGCGGATTTGTTATAGATGACAGGGAAGTAAGGAAAAAAACATAAAATTTCCCTGTTTCCCTGGGGAAGAAAAAAACGTAATTAACGTTATTTTCCCTGGGGAAAAAAACATACAGAAAACGTTATTTTCCCTGGGGAAAAAATGACGGAAAAAAACAGGATTTATGTTATTTTCCGAGGGAAGAAAAAAACACTATTATAAATAATATTTTTTTCCTTTCCCTCGCGGGAGGTCAGGTGGGAAAGTAGTCGTGCGTAAGGCAGGCACGACGACTCCTTCCCTGCCACCTGACAAGGTGTCTATGAAAACCAAAAGGATAATTTAACACGTTAAAGAGGTAAAATAAATGAATAGGCCTAAAAATAAAAGATTAGAGTGTCTGAAAAAAAATGCCGCCGCTTGCTCACTCGGAAAAATGCAAGTTATTCGACATCATGAAGAGTGAGGTGGTTAACTGGATAGTAATGCAGCCAGAGGTGAGACAATGGCTGTTTGATAAAGTGACAGATAAAACAGGGGGAAGAAATCCAGAATTTATTAAATATAACCCTTATACTGGTAAATGGCAAGGAGTAGATTATGATGATTGAGTTTTTTATGCCTATGCTGCCGCCCACCTGCACCCATCAGGAGAAGCAGGTAAAGATCGTAAATGGCAAACCGGTGTTTTATGAACCAGCGGAATTAAAGGCGGCCCGGGAAAAACTGAGAGCTCATCTGGGGCGCCAGATCCCGGAACAGGAATTTATTGGACCAGTACGACTTACAACCTGGTGGTGCTTCCCGATCAAGGGGAAACATACAGATGGGGAATATAAAACTAGTAAACCAGATACGGACAATCTGATAAAAATGCTTAAGGATGTAATGACAGAACTACATTTCTGGGTGGATGATGCCCAAGTGGCAAGTGAAGTTATCGAAAAATTTTGGGCGGAGATTCCGGGAATATTTGTTAAGGTGGAAAACATATGACAGATGAACAGGTAAAAGCCGGGTTTGCAGAAATCTATAATGAATTTTGGAACAGGTACAAGAATCGGCAGCCTTTAGAAAATAGTCCGGAATGGGAGAGAATGCATAGCTGGGCAGTTGTGCTTAGAAGAAAATATCCATTTATGAGAGAAACAATTAACCGGCTCTTAACAGAGCTGATAGAACGGGCAAGAAGTCGGGGAAGAAAACCAGATGACTTTCAGATGCCGCCAAGACAGAGAGAAACGAGATAATGCAGAAACAAGAACATAAAAGGCTTTTCCTGTGCAGTGAATGTGGAAAACCCATAGAAGGAGACCATGTGTATATTAAAACCAGAAGAGGGTCAGAACTGCACATTCATTACCAGTGTATCTCTAAAGGTTCAAAGAAGGGCAGGGAATGAGAAAGGGAGATGGAAGCAGAATGGGAAGACTGATACAGAAAGATGACAAGGGGAACTGGTCATTAAAAAATATCCCCTGGGGCGAGCTTTTTGAAGGCAGAAGAATCGAGCCGAAAGCAAGACAGGCAATTTATGGGGCATTATGTAAGCTGAAGGACTATGAGGATACCGGACTTGGACCGGGGAAACTGCAGGAGATGGATGAAGAATACCAAGAGCTTGCCAGGGAAGTTGCCGGCTTGAGGGAGAAGGAACGGTGGATTCCGGTGGAAGAGAAGTTCCCGGAAGATGATAATTATATTTTATTATCTTTTGAAAATCTTCCCCTGCCGGCAATAGGAAGATACGAAACAGACCAGGACGGCGGCGCTTTTTATTTGGGGGATGATGATGCGAGTTGCATCAGCTGGGGAGCTGTAGTCAATGCCTGGAAGCCGCTGCCGGAACGGTACCAAGGAGGGAAGAATGAAAGCAATCTTAAAATATCCCGGAAGTAAGTGGAGATTAGCCAAGTGGATCATCAGCTTCTTCCCTGAACATCACAGCTATTTAGAGCCCTTTTTCGGTTCCGGGGCGGTATTGTTTCATAAATCTCGGAGCCATATCGAAACAGTAAACGATTTAGACGGGGCAGTTGTAAATCTGTTTGCGTGTATCCGGACGGATCCGGAACGTCTGGCCAGAGTTATCTATTATACCCCATACTCACGCCAGGTTTATAATTCTGTCTTTGCTGCAGAGATACCAGCGGATCCATTCCAATGGGCGGCACAGTTTTACGTCAAGCTAAACCAGGGACATGGATTTCGCACAAACGGAGAGCGGGTGGGCTGGAAAAATGATGTCCAGGGCCGGGAACGTGCCTATGCGGCAGCGGATTGGGTAAAACTGCCGGAGCGTATCATGCAGGCTGCGGAACGGCTCAGAGGGGTACAGATTGAAAATATGGATGCCGTGGAACTGATTAGGAGATTTAATCATAAAAACGTGCTGATATACTGCGATCCGCCTTACGTCCTTCAGGCAAGACACGGAAAGCAATATCGTTGCGAAATGGACGACAGCCAACACGAAAGCCTGTTGGATGCCCTGGAAGAACACAAGGGGTCGGTTCTGCTAAGCGGCTATGACTCTCCTTTATATAGCAGGCGGCTGCAGGGATGGAAGCGGGCAGAGGCAGTGAGCTATTCACAAGTGGGTTCCAAGAAAAAAGAAGTGTTATGGATGAACTTTGAGCCGGATGGGCAGATGGAGCTGGATATATAGAGATGGAAAATATAATAAAAAGAGGAATGATAGTAACCAATTTACCAGAACATTGCAGAGATTGTGATTTTTACGGCACAAAGTGCAGGATAACAAATAAAATATGCAACTATTACAGCGAGGACGGAAGGCCGGAAAGCTGTCCGATCCAGGAAATACCAGATTATATCCATAATGGAAACACAGCATACCAGAATGGACACAATGAGCTGCTGGAAAAGATATTGCCCTTACTGCGGGAAAGATCTTATTGCTGATGGCAAGGAATAATTTAGTACAACTATGGATTATAAAAATAGTGATTTACCGTGGTGTGGTAATTGTGCATGCGGTAAAAAAGATGGAGGCGACATTTATTGCGAGCAAACAGAGGGATGGCGGCTAGAAGATGATTTTTGCGGATTGCATCAATGGGAGAAAAATGAGAAAAGTTAAATTTTACCTTGGAACGGGATTTGCAAGTGCGGCACATGAAGAAGTCATGGAATTTGATGATGATACCACAGATGAGGAAATATCTGAAATTTTCCATGATTGGTACGAGGGAAAGCTAGACGCTTCATGGTGGGATATTGAAGGATGGAATCGGTGAGTATATGGGCGGTGATAGAACTATGGATAGGGATAAATTTATATCGCAGTTTGTTAAGCATGAAAGAATGAGCGACTCGCAAAAAAGAGCGATTAATCTAAAAGGAGAGATAGAGAAGGCTTGTATTAAAAATAATCTCAACTTAACCATATATAATGGGATGATAGGATTTGTAGATCAAACAGAAGGGAAGATTGTAATGGTCTGGGATCCGGAATATCACATTCAAGAAAAATAAAACTTCTAGGAGGTATCAGGTGAATTGCATTGAGGAAATAGTGAGCAGAATTTCCACGCTTCAGTACGTTTCTAAAGACAGTGTAAGGATTATCCTAAATGACTATGATATATCTCCGAAATGCACGGAAATCGTTATGACAAATAGTGATAAAAGGCAGAAAGCAATCCAGATGTTTATGGTGACAAAGAAAGTGGAAGGCTGTACAGAAAACACAATTCACTACTATCTGGGGACTTTGAGAAGGTTTTTTAATGAAATAAACCAGCACTTGGAAGAAATAACGGCAGACCAGATCCGATATTATTTAGCAATCCGCTCCACGAGAGATAAGCTAAGCAAAACATCCCAGGATAATGAGCTTAGAGTACTAAAGAGTTTCTTCAAGTGGTGCAGTGGAGAGGAATACATATCTCGCAACCCAACAGAGAATATAAAGGCGGTCAAGAAAGAAAAGCGGATAAAAAGACCTTTCTCCGAAACAGAATTAGAACTTATAAGGGAAAAGGCAGGAAATAAAAGGGATAGGGCAATCGTTGAGGTTTTGTATTCCACTGGTGTCCGGGTATCCGAACTTTGCGGAATGGACATAAATGATATCGCAAATGATGAAATAATTGTATTTGGAAAAGGGGAAAAGGAGCGGACAGTTTATCTAAACGCAAGGGCTAAAATTGCAATATCGGAATATTTGAAAACACGGACTGACAGTGAAACGGCCCTTTTTGTAGGAAAGAGAACAAAGAAAAGATTAAATAAGGGAGGGGTTGAATGTATGATTAGGGAACTCGGGAAAAAAGCAGGGGTTCCAAACTGTCACCCTCATAGATTCAGAAGAACAGCGGGAACGATAGCTCTGAACCGTGGTATGCCACTGGAACAGGTGCAGCAGATGTTAGGTCATGAGGATATAGCCACTACAACGATCTATGCAAGGAGCGAGGAAAGAAATGTCAAAGCAAGCCACGGAAAGTACGTTGTCTAAAGTAAATAGGCTGATTGGAGTTAATGAAAGCTACAAAGCCCCAGAAAAGATAATGGAAATCATATCAGATAAAGACCGAGCGAGTGAGGTTTTTAAAAAATTCCTTGAAGAATTTGCTTATGATTTAAGCTATGAATGGTTTAATGAATACTTTGAAGACGAACATGCAGACAGAAAGAACAGAAAGCAGGACTTTACACCGACTTCCATATCGAGATTAATTTCTGAAATGCAAAATCCGGAGCCACAATATGGCGTGATATATGAACCGGCGGCGGGAACCGGAAGCACAATTATTTCACATTGGCAGAGAGAAAGCAGAAAACATAGGTTTCCGTGGGATTATCATCCGGATAATTACTTGTATTTATGCGAGGAATTGAGCGATAAGACGATACCATTTCTTCTTTTCAATATTTTGATAAGAGGGATGAACGCATTAGTGATTCATGGAAATACGCTTACGAGAGAGGCAAAAGAAGTGTATCACTGTGATAATAAAGAAAACGCGTATGTGTGTTTTTCAGAGCTACGAAAACTTCCTCATATAAAAGAAGTTGAGGAATTGTGTAACGTGAAGTTTATGTACTGAAGAAAGGTTTGATTTTTTGGGAAAGAAAACATGGACAGAAGAGCAAACTAACAAATTATGCAATTTATGGGGAACGAAGGGCTATAAAGCTATCTCTCGGATCGTTGGCCATACAGAAACTGCGGTTCGGACGAAAGCAAAAAGATTAGGGCTTGGCGCGGTAAAGGATGCGTCAGATTATATTTGTGCAAGAGAAATTGCACGAGTTATGGGCGTTGATGTCCATGCGGTAACGGATTATTGGATAAAAAAATTAGGGTTGCCGCATAGGAGGATAGACGGAAAGAATAGGACGCTATATGTAATTGTTAGACATGATGAATTGATTAAGTTTCTAGAGAACCATCAACATATATTTGATTCAAGAAGAATAGAACCCTATGGATTGGGTTGTGAGCCGGAATGGCTGCATCAAAAAAGATTGAGAGATAGAAAAAGATCAAATTAATAAAGTTTAAGATAAGAGGAATATAAAGTGAAAATAGGACCAAGAAAACAAACAGACCAGGGCGGGATTTTAATGATGCCCTTGAGGCAAAACGTCTCCTGGCCAACTGATAAGACCTGGCAGCTCACCACCTGCCCATCATGCGGCTGTGAGTGCTGGGACAGGCCGCTTCCGGAAGGTTTTTCGGAAGATTCTTTTGATGGAAAGCTTTGCACGCTGTGTGCGCTAAAAATGGGGAATGAACAGGAGGCGGTTTGATGGGAAAAGAAAGCAGCCCCGCAAAAGTCCTGGAAGAGTTTTTAAATGCCGTAGCGGAAAGTAAGCAGGAATACCAGTACGCTTATGATGCCGTAAATGAAGAGGATAGGCGGCTTCAGGATCTTCTACATGAAATGGAGTTTGCACAGAATAAAGCAGAGCGGAACCGCAGCGCTACAAAGCTTCAGCAGAGCCGCAGGCGCCGGCGGGAATATAAGGATATAGTAAAGAAGAATGAAAAGCTTGTAAAGTTCTTCGAGGAACAAAAGAACCGGGAAACATTAAACCGGATGCGCCAGCTTTTAGGCCAGCAGAGAAAAGAAGAGGAATATCTGGCCAGTGAGAGGACGTACAAGCCGCGGATGAGCCAGGGCGGCGGTGATAATATGTCAGAACATGAAAAATAATAAGCGGGAGGTGATGCCACCTTGGATAAGGAGGTGCTGATGCAATATTGTGAGCTGCAAGAGGAAATAAAAGATTTGCGAAAGCGTATCCGGAAATTAGATAAGTTTTTAGAAAATCCCCGGATTGTTGCGGATACGGTGAGGGGAACCAGAAAAGATGGTACTATCGGGCCGATTAAAATCCAGGGAATCCCTCTCCCGGAGTATGGGAGGAAAGAACTTCTCAGGGAACGGTACAGGAAGCTGCTGGAAGAAAAGGAAACGGAGCTTTTGGAGCTTACCTGTCAGACAGAAGCATACATAGAGAGCATTAAGAAGGCAGATATAAGAATTATGTTCAGGCTGTACTTCATAGATGGCTGTAGTTATCCAGAGACGGCAAGTCAACTAAATAGTATGTTTCCTAAGCGCCGAATAAAGTATACAGATGAGAATGTAAAGAAAAGAATTCAAAGATTTTTTGAAAAAAATAAAAATGTCCCACAATGTCCCGTTGAAATGTGGTAGTATGCTATCATAGCAGAGCTAGAGACAGGTGATTAGCTGTTGCTTTTGTTCTCCTCCCATAATTTATATATTTTGTGAAAGCGCCTATCTATAGATGGGTGCTTTTTCTATCCCTAAAACTCAACCAGACAGGAAGGTGAGGTGATGGCAAATAATGGAAATCTAATCCCATTCAACAAACGAAGCGTGAGCGAAGCAAGAGAATACGGCAGGAAAGGCGGAAAAGCATCTGGAAAAGCCAGACGTCAGAAAGCGGATTTCCGTAAGACCTTAAATCTTTTACTTTCCGCAGAAATAGATAGTGAAGAATGGACTCCATTCCTTGAATCATTGGGGATTGACAGTACGCTGGAAGCCGCGGTTAATGCTGCCATGATTCGAGAGGCATTGTCTGGAAATGTCAAAGCATATTTGGCGATTAAAGATGTACTTGGGCAGACTTCCAAATCGGATGCAGACATAGAAGAGCAGCAATTACGTATGGCAGCGGTCAAGGCAAAGATGGGGGTTGAAGAGGAAGGAGAAGAACCGGATGACGGCTTCTTAGATGCTTTGAAAGGTTCACTTGAAAAAGACTGGGAAGGGTTTGAACCGAGAAACGAGAGTGAATCGGAAGATGAAGACAAAGAGACCAATATTTAAATTTAAGCCATTTTCCAAAAATCAGCGCCGGGTATTAAACTGGTGGCTGAAAGACAGTCCGGTAAAAGACTATAAGGGTATTATAGCGGATGGATCAATCCGATCCGGAAAGACGGTGGCAATGTCACTGTCTTTTGTTTTTTGGGCTATGGAGTCATTCAACGGCCAAAATTTTATTATGGCCGGAAAAACTATTAGCTCCTTCAAGCGCAATGTGCTGCAGAACTTAAAGCTGATGCTGACAAGTCGGGGATATCATTGGGTGTACCATGTGTCAGGGGATACCCCCAACATGCTGGAGGTTACAAGGAAAGGGCATACCAATTATTTTTATATTTTTGGAGGGAAGGACGAGGGCTCCCAGGACTTGGTTCAAGGTATTACGGCAGCCGGGGCCTTTTTTGATGAAGTAGCTTTGATGCCGGAAAGCTTTGTTAATCAGGCCACAGGCCGTTGCTCTGTGGAAGGTTCCAAATACTGGTTTAACTGTAATCCGGCAGGCCCCCTTCACTGGTTTAAAACGCAATGGATTGACTTAAAGGAAAAGAAACGGCTGTTGTATCTGCATTTTACTATGAATGACAATCTGAGCCTGTCGGAAAAGGTAAAAGCAGAATACCGCGGTATGTATGTTGGTGTATTCTTTAAACGGTATATTATGGGGCGTTGGGCAGTGGCGGAGGGCCTTATCTATACCATGTGTACGGATAAGAATTATTATACTGACGAAGAACGGCCAATTAGCCTGAAATCAACCGCGCAAAAGTATATTGCCGTAGATTATGGCACTACGAACCCCTGTGTATTTTTGGAAATCTGGGATGACGGAGAAACGATATGGATTGACCGGGAGTACCGCTGGGACAGCCGGTCAGAGGAAGCCAGACGGACTGGAAATCCGCAACGGACGGATGCTCAATATGCAGATGACATGGAGGAATTTATGGGTATGGCCCCAGAAGAGCAATGTATGATAGTGGTTGACCCGTCAGCAGCTTCTTTCATTGCAGAGCTCCGGGGCCGCGGATTCTACGTAAAACCAGCAGACAACGAGGTGATGGATGGCATCCGAATCGTGTCAACGCTGCTGGCCAAGAGAATGATCCTGATTAACCGGAAATGTACCGGATTGCGATCAGAAATGCAGTCGTATGCGTGGGATGACAAAGCTGCAGAACGGGGAGAAGAAAAGCCCATAAAGCAGTTAGACCATGGATGTGACGCAGTTCGTTATTACTGCAAGACAATATTACCAAGCTGGAGGACAGGGATAACATGACCAAGCGAAAACGGAACCGCTCCACCAGAGCGAACACAAAACAGAATAACAGTATGCAGGCGCCCATCTTCACAATGGACGCCTTTTCCAATCCTGCGGCCCGGATTGGATTTGGAACAATGGATTTGCTTCAGGCCACGGAATATCCCATGACCCGCCTTACCCAGAACTACCAGCTTCTTACCAGCCTTTACCGGGACAACTGGATCGTGCAGAATATCATTGCCACGATTCCCAATGATATGATACGGAAATGGTATGAGATTAAGTCCGGTATCGCGCCGGAATACATGGATCAGATGGTCCGCCTGGAACGAAGTAGCCAGATTCGGAAAAAGCTTCTTTTGGGAATGTATTGGGGCCGTCTGTATGGCGGGGCTGCCGGGCTGATGCTTATCAAAGGGCATAAAGACATGAGCCAGCCTTTAGATTTAGACACAGTGCTTCCTGGAAGTTTTCTGGGTTTACAGATTCTTGACCGCTGGAATGGGATTTATCCGGAAAGTACCATGGTAGAGGATCCGGAAGATCCGGATCTGGGCCTTCCTGCTTATTATACGATTCGAGATGATGTATCCGGGGCTTTGATATCCAGGGTTCACCACAGCCGGATCATCCGTTTTATCGGCCGGGAATTGCCCTGGATGGAACAGGTAACAGAGCTTTACTGGGGAGAGTCGGAAATTGAGGCTATCTATAACGAGGTGGTGCGACGGGACAACGTGGCCGGAAACATTGCGGCCCTGACTTTCCGGGCAAACGTCAATTACATGGAGACAGACGGGTTGGATCAGCTTCTTGGCACAGCCAACACGGAGATGCAGCGCCGCTTCTGGAATACTATGCAGGCCCAGGCGATTATGGAGAGTAATTTCGGTACCAGAATCATTAATAAAGGGGATGCCATCCATAATACCCAGTACACGTTTACCGGCCTTTCAGACGTTTATGACCGGGTAATGATGGATGTAGCCGGAGCTGCCAGGACACCGGTTACAAAGCTCTTTGGCCGCTCTCCGGCGGGGCTTAATTCTACCGGGGAATCCGATATGCAAAATTATTATGATTATATAGATGGGCTGAGGGAAACAGAACTTAGGGGAATCATTGAGCGCCTGCTTCCGGTGATGGCCCTTTCCGCCTGGGGAGGAATCCCGGATGACATGGATATTAATTTCCCGTCTATGCAGGAAGCGAAAGCCAATGAAACAGCGGAGATCGCAGAGCGGAAGACTAACGCGATTCTGGCGGCATATCAAAATGACCTGATTGATTCCGCCACAGCGCAGCAGGAGCTTCAGGTAATGGCGGATGAAACAGGGATGTTTAGCAAAATATCTGACGAAAGCATTGAAGCCGGAAAAGGGAAGACCTATACAAATAGTAAACTTATGCAGGATCCCCAGGCTGGTCTTTTCTTTCCCGAGATAGCAGGGGAAGGGGCGGTAGAGGATGCCGAAACTAATTAGGCCACCGGACAAGGCAGATGTAACCGCGTTTCTGCGGATGCTGTTTTTGCGGACGGAGCGGGAGCTGGTAAATGAGATTACCCGAAAGAGGACTTCGGGTTATGTGGATTATGCGGAGGTCGCTGCAATAGAGCGGGTTCAGAGAATCTTACAGACTATGGTAGACGAATCCTGGTCTTATGTGCCGGTAATGATAGAGAAAATATTCTATCAGACAGAAGCTGGGGCAGCAGGCTACCGCAATGCCAGGGTTCTGACCTCCACAGAGATGTCTGTAATTCAGCAACTAAGCAACAATTTATTAGGGAAACTGGAAGAGGCGGCGGAAACCGTAGAGAAGAACGCCAGAGGATTTCTGACGGTTGGCCGTCTGGAATCAGACCCTTACCGCCGGGAGACACTGCTTCAGGTAAGCAGACAGCAGGCGGCTGGTACGTCCTGGGTGAAAGGCAGTAAGGAGCTTGCCAAAGATCTTCAGAACAAAGGGATTACAGCATTTACCGATAAGGCAGGCAGAAATTGGAGCTTGCAGGATTACAGCAATATGGCTGTCCGAACCACTGCAAGACAAGCGCAGGTGGCGGCAATCCTTACAAAGGACCCGAACCATGACCTGTATCAGATTGTAAAGATTGGCAGCACTTGTCCGGTGTGCGCTCCATTGGAGGGCCGGGTGTATAGTAGGAGCGGAACCAATCCAGAATATCCGGCGCTTACACTGGCATATGGAAAGATGGATCCGGCTGGTCCGGATGACATAATGAATACATACTTAAACATCCATCCAAACTGCCTTCATTCCCTCATCCCTTATACAACTATAGGAAAGACAGAAAAGCAGATTCAGAAGGACAAGGATTTTTCCAATCCGGAAAAGAATCCTTTAAACCGGGATCCGCGTACTAAAAAGCAGATAGCGGCATACCGGGAAAAGGAGAAAAACCGTCAGAGACTGCTATCGGATAAAAGGCAATATCAGGAATACCGCGAGACATTGGGAAATGAAGTACCAAAAGACTTTGCTAAATTCCAGGAGATAAAGTATAATAGACCTGAGAAATGGACTGCTTTACAACGTTCTTACAGAAATAGATTCTCATTACAAGAACGGTTGGATTATGCTATGAACGGAGAAAAATTATTTATCCCTCAGTATACAAAATTGGAGAGCGTTAGGACAATAGCCGGAGCAGGAAGTAAGACTTCGCTTCGTGTAGCAGAGAAATTGGCTGAGCAATATGGAGGAAATGCCAGTGATTGGAAAAAGAAGGTAGGAAAGATTGAAAGCGATAAATACGTTTTTGATGTTCATTGGTATGAGTTAAATGGAAAACAATATGGTGCAAAAGTAAAAGAAAGGAAAGATAAACTGTGAGTATTCAATATTATGAGCCGCCAGAGCCTATTAATAAACCGGAAAAAACCATGAAGCTCAGATATATTGGGGAAAGTTTTTACGTGGATGGCCTTACAAATGGAAAGGTTTACGAGGCATGGGTAGATCTGGACTCTGGCATGTACCGGGTGATTGATGACAGTGGAGAGGATTATCTTTACTCACCAGATGCGCCTGGCCCGCTGGATGGCAGTGTTCCGAATGGTCGCTGGGAAGTTGTGGAGGAATAAAAAGTGATTTCATACTATGGTTACACCATAAGCCCTAACCAGATTGAAACTGGCGAGGGCTTTTTAATTTGCCGGAACGTCCCGATTGCCCGGACAGGAACCCAGGAATACCTGGGGAGAGAAATTGGCTTGGAAGGGAAGGCGGCGGATGCTATTGTAACGGTTTACCGGTCTCCGGATGAAGTTTTTTCGGAGGCAGCCCTTGCATCATTCGAAGGAAAACCGGCAACAAATAATCACCCGCCGGATTTGATAGGCCCGGATGATGTCTCTATGTATGAGAAAGGGCATGTGCAGAATGTGCGGCGCGGTATGGGAGAATGGAAGGATTTTGTAATCGCGGATTTGCATATTCATGACAGGGAATTAATTGAGGCCGTTCAAAACGGTAAGCGGGAAATCTCCTGTGGCTATGAGTGCGAATATGTTGACAACGGAGACGGCACGTATAGTCAGACGAATATCAGGGGGAATCATGTAGCGGTAGTGGACCGGGGAAGAGCCGGGAAGCGGGCCGCTATTTTAGATTCAGATACAAGAAAAAAAGAACAGGCCCCTATCAGGCCGGAAAGGAAGAAAATGAAAAAAAGCGGATTGTTATTTAAGCTCTTTGGGCAGGCTGTAAGAGATAAAAGCCCGGAGGAAATTGAACAGATGGCAATGGATGCAGCGGAAGCTCTGGAGGAAGAGGAAAAACCTGCTGAAGATGAAGCGGGAGAAAAGAAAGAGGTGAAACCTGCCGGGGATGGGCTGGCAGAGGGAAATGAAAATAGCCAGGAAGCTTTTGTGGAGACAGTTGTGAAACAGGTGCTTGCCGCCATGACAAAGGCTCAGGAGTCGGAAAAAGATCCGATTGATGCGGCTATTGAGAAGCTAGAAGGAGAAAAGGAAAAACCAGCAGATTCTTCTGGTGCGGAAGAGGAAGCCAAGGTGGTGTCAGCGGAAGAAATGGATCAGAACGCCAGCGGAATGGATTCCGTGGCGGCCACTGCAATTTTAAAAGCCATGCGTCCTGCCGTGGCAGCAATTAAGGATCCGGGAGAGCGTAAGGCAGTATCGGATGCTTTAATCCGGTGTGTCACCACAACGGATGGAAAAGATGATATTGCCGCCATCATTCAGGTGTCGCAGAGAAATGCTCAGAAGGCGGCGGACAGCAAGAAGCTTGTTCATAATGATGAGATTCAAGCAAAGTATGATGCTATGAATCCACACAAGAGAAAGGAGAACAATTAATTATGAAAGGTCAGACGATTGGAAAAATGATGCCCCATGGTTATGCAGGAAGCTATGCCAGACAGCCTGATATGATTGTAGATACTCATCCGCTGTCCGGCAACAGAGAGGTAGTATTCGGCCAAGCTGTGGTTATGGGAGACAATGGATGCGCGGCGGCAGTTGAAGCAGGAGCTACTGCAGCAAAGTTCTTGGGTGTGGCGGTAAGAGAGATCAAGTCTGCTTTGAGCTATGTAAACCAAAATGAAGGAAAATACCAGCCAGGAGAAGCGATCCCTGTGATGAAAAGAGGCTGTGTCAATGTAATTTGCCAGGCAGGAACTCCGGCTCCTGGAGGGAAGGTGTATGTGCGAATAGTGAACAATACTGCAAAGCCAACCTTAATGATTGGAGGGTTTGAGGCAGCTGAAGACAAGGATACTACCACTACATATACTATGGAATTAAGTAACGCGCAATGGAAAGGAACGGCGGACTCGAATGGGGTAGCTGAAATGCGTATCCTGACAATTTTAAACGCATAGGAGGGCAAAGAGAATGGCTTTTAAAAATGTTGGTACTTTTGATTTAGGAAAGGCAGCTTCCGTGTCAGCAAAGGGCGGTAATACAGCAGTCTTTAACATGGATGCTGCTGGTATTGCTTCTGGTCAGGCATTTTTAAGTGCAGAATTAGAAAAGCGCGACACAATGGTAAGAACCCCCTTGACCAGTTTTACTTATGGACGCGATTTGCCGATCCGTGTAGGCGGCGGATGGGCAGAATTTATCTCTGCCATGCAGGTAGGATATGGCGTAACAGGTGGCTCTGGTGATGGGCTATTCCATGCCGGCGGGGCGGATGGGATTCCCATGGTGCAGGCAGATTTTTCCAAGGGGCTTTATAAAGCACATATGATTGCTACTGGTACTCGCGTGATGTGGATTGATATGCAGCGCGGAAACATGACCGGCCGTAACCTGGACTCCCTGCTTCGGGATGGCTTGAGACTTAGTTATGACAAGCATCTGGAAGAAAATGCATATGTAGGCTTTGCAAGGTATGATACCACTGGCCTGCTGAATAATCCGGATGTAGTTGTAATGGATGCATCTTCCAATGGGGCGGATACTTCCAGCACTAAGTTTAAGGACAAGACGGCAGATCAGATATTAAAGGATGTGAATGATTTGATTTTGGAGACCTGGTCCAGAGCGGAGTATGACCGGTCAGCAATCCCGAATCATATTATTATGCCTTACGAGCAGTACAATTATATTGCGACTACCAGAGTCAGCGAATTGGCAGAAAAGACAATTCTTACGTTCCTGTTGGAGAATAATGTAGCCAAGCATAACGGCAGTGATTTATTTATCGGAGGGGTTTCCTGGTGTAAAGGTGCTGGTGATGCAGGATCTGACCGTATGGCTGCATATCGAAATGAGGAGCGCTTTATTGCTATGGATGAACTTGCCCCTCTTACCCGTGCAATGACCGGGCCGAATACGGAACATTTCTGCTATGATACGGCTTACGCCGGAAATCTGTCTGAAGTAGAGCTATTCTATGAACAGACGATTACCTATATGGATGGAATCTAAGGAGGAGAACGGATGTTTATTATTTCAAAGCGGAATTATAGTGTAAAACGGGCAGATGGCACTTCTTACTTGATTCCCAAAGATTACATAGGGGAAATTCCGGAAGATGTAGCAAAAAGTAATTTGGTTCAGAGAGCAATCAGTGGCGGTATGATATCTACCCCAAAAGGTAAAAAAGATAGTCAGATGGCACAGGCGGATAAAACAGCACACCAGAAGGCAAAGGAACATGATATCCGTCCGGATGCAGAAAAGAAACCGGACGGAAAGGACGAAAGTAAGGAGGCGTGATATGTGGCGGGCAGACGGGAATCCATTGTCTCCGCTTTTTCAAAAACAAAAAGCAGCAGCGGCAAATGTTCCCCATCCCGGAGAGTGCGGTAACTACACAGTTTCCATGTTTCAGACGGACTTCCCGCAGTTTTTTGAGAATGAAACCGAAAGCAGTTTCCTGGGTTCCCCTGATATGCTGAGAGTTTTTATCACCCAGGCCAATGACAGCGTTCTCCCTTCCAGATGGGGGAGCATGTGGCGGTATGCAGCTGGACTGTATACCGCCCATTTTTCGACCATGTATTTAAAGACCTATGCCCCCGGCGCTTCGAGTAGGAACCAGGTTGTTCAGGGTGCGGCGCAGGCCGGGGTGGTAAAATCCGCGACTATGGGAGATACCTCTATCAGTTACGATAATAGCGCAGTGACTGCAGGAACCGAAAAATGGGGTACATGGAACGCAACCCAGTATGGCCAGCAGTTAGTGACCTTGGCGCGGTTGGTTGGGATAGGAGGCATGTATGTTATTTGATAATCCGATTTTTTCCGCATGGTATACCGATACTATGGATATATACCGGGCTGTGCCAGTAAAACAGGGAAATATCACCGTGCAGGAGAAACAAAAGGTTAATGCACAACCCATTCCCTGCCGTATTTACATGCCTCAGAAAGATGGGCCGGTAATGAGCAGAACTTCTTCCAGGGAACGGAGTTCAGAAAAACTGGGGTGTGATTTAAATGTAGATATCCGCGCAGGGGATGAACTTTTCATTATCCGCGGCGGCGCTTTAGGCTATCAAAATCAGCCGGAGCGCTACTTTGCCGGGAATCCGGTAAGCTATTACGATCCGGTAGGAGGGGCGCTTACTGGGCTGCAGCACAAGGAAGTAGGACTTTTGAAAGACAATTTAATTGGGGAGTGATGGCGTATGTCGAGTTTCGGGAGCCAGATGAGGAAGAGATTAGAAGAACTCCGCAGAGCTGGACAGGATGTGCCTAAGATTATGATGGAAGTAGCAGAAGGAGCAACCATTGAGGCTGTCCGGATAGCTACCGAGAATACCCCTCCCAGTGGCGGAGCTGCGATTGCCGGAACCAATACAAGGAGCGGGGATATGGCGCAGCATTGGGCCACAGACAGCCAGACAAGTCCCGTATTTACTGGGGGTAGCGCTAGGACCGCTCTTGCTAATAACATGCAATATTCCTCTTATGTGAATGACGGCCATAGAATGGATAAGCATTTTGTTCCAGGGCTAATAATAGCTGGCGGTATGCTTCAGGAAGAACCGGATGGGGAAGGAGGCATTATGGTAGGAACGAAAACCACCTATGTTCCAGGGCTGTACATGAAAGAGAAGGCAATTGGCAAGTTCCGCTCTGTAGTACGCACAGAACTGGGAAAACGGGTAAGGGAGGCACTTCAATGATATTTGCTCTAAATCATGTTCTTGACAGCGTGGCAGGGCTTTTAAATAAAAAATATCCATATCCGGTTTATGTCAGTCCCAATCAGCAAGGAACCCAATATCCCTGCTTTTTTATTTTCTTCATGCCATCTACGATAGAGGGTCAGATTGGCGGCCGGTTCATCCGGGATTTAGGACTGGATATTGTTTTTGTGCAGCAGCGTAATATTATTAATGGAAATGCTGAAATTCATGCGGTAGCCGAATATCTGGATGAAAACCTGGAGTTATTTTCCTATACAGACGGGAATGGAGAGACAGCGCTGATTCGGACATATGAACGGGAATGGCAAACGGAAGACGACGAGTTGCACTATAAATTTCATATCCGTCAGAGAGTAGCGGTTCCAAAAGAAACGGTATGGATGCAAGTTATGGAGGAGGATCGTGCATATGTCAAAAACGAGTAAAAAAACTGTGTTATCACAGCCTATGGAAGAAAAGAAGTATCCGACAAAGAAACTTTTAAAGAGCCGGCATCTGGCAGGCTATCAGCGGGACTTTGCTAAGGTGATACTGACAAAGCCGGAATATTCCATATCTGAGGCGGTGGAAACATTGGATATGAGTTTTAAAAAAGGAGGCAAATAACATGGCAGGAGGAACTTGGACCAGCCAGAACAAAGTGCAGCCTGGGGTTTACATTAACACAAAATCCCAGGGCAATATTACCCCTGGTATTGGAGAAAAAGGCATTGTAGCAATTGCTGAGCCGCTTTCCTGGGGACGGATGGGGGTGATACAGGAAATTATCCCTGGGGAAGATTTGAGACCGTATATTGGCTATGATATCACCAGCGAGAAGGCTATGTTTCTGCGTGAGATGATGAAGGGGAGCGATACGACTCCAGGACCGATAAAAATACTTCTTTACCGGCCGGAAGGAACCGAGGGAGCGAAAGCGGAAGCTACTATAGGTGACGCAAAAGTAACCGCCCTTTATGAAGGCATCCGGGGAAATGATATTATCATCATTGTAGAAGCAGATCCGGATGCAGAGGGGAGTTATGACGTAAGCACGGTAGCAGATGGGAAAGTGGTAGATAAGCAGAAAGGAAAGAACTTTCAAGACCTTACACCCAATGAGTGGGTAACCTTTGACGGGGCCGGAGCGCTTGCAGAGACCGCCGGAACTGCTTTATCAGGAGGGACTGACCCGGCTGTTTCCGCGGCCGATTACGCAGATTTTTTGACTGCATTGGAACCGTACCAGTTTGACATTCTGATTTATGACGGAAGCGATAAAACGGTAATCTCTGCTATTGCTGCCTTTGTAAAGAGGATTTCTAATAATGTAGGGTTAAAATGCCAGGCAGTTATGGCTAACGCTCAAGCAGAAAACAGTGAATGGGTAATTTCCGTAAACAATGGAGTGAAGCTTTCAGACGGTGCCACCCTTACTGCTGAACAGGCTACCTGGTGGCTAGGGGGAGCGGAAGCCGGCGCGCCTTATAACAAATCCTTAACCTATTCCCAGTACCCTAACGCAGTTGAGGCAGTGCCGAAGCTTACGGAAGCGCAGATTGATGAGGCAATTAAAGCCGGTGAGATTGTGTTTATTGATACATTCGGCAGTGTAAAGGTCTGCACAGACATCAACACATTTACTTCGATTACAGCAGAGAAAGGCGCAGAATACTGTAAAAATCGGGTGATGCGGGTGCTGAATCAGTTCTGTAATGATGTGTATAAGCAATTCAGCCTTTATTATATCGGCAAGACCGATAATGATGAAAATGGGCGTAAGCTTCTGAAAGGATGGATTGTGGGTTATCTGAATGAGATTCAGGCAAACAGGGGAATTCAGAACTTTGCTGCGGAAGATGTGGAAGTCTTGCCTGGAAGTGCGGTAGATGCGGTTGTGGTGAATGTAGCGCTGCAGCCGGTAGACAGCATTGAGAAAATCTATATGACCGTGACGGTATCCGTAAATATCGGGGCAGAGTAAGGAGGTAGAGTATGGGATATTTACTGGCGCAGGATGCCATAAACGGGAAAGCAGGAAAAGCGTTTATGGTAAATAATGGGCAGAATATTGAATTATTCGGCCTGAAGAAATTTGAGAGCAGCGCGGAAGTTCAGACAGATGAATTCCCGGTGGTTGGTTCGATTGTGGATCAAACAAAGGTAAAAGGACTAAAGTATTCCGGAACGGCAACGGTGTATTATGGCACACCGGCATTTTTGAAGATTCTAATGGAATACAAACGAACCGGACGCTTCCCTTCATTGAATTTTCAGGTTACGAATGATGATAAAAGTTCTTCATTGGGGAGCCAGGTGATAGGAATTTACGGGGTTGTTTTAACGAAGATTCCGATTGCACTGCTGGATGATTCCACCTCAAATCTTCAGGTGGAAATTTCATTTAATTTTACGGATTTTGAGCCATTGCAACACTTTAAGGATGCACCGGATCAGTTAGGAGGGGAAAGATTTTGAGCAAATTAACAGCATTTTTACAGCCGATACCGGCAGGAAAAACAAAGGAAGTATACATTGCAGACCGTTTTAAGGATGAGTCGGGAAAGGTTCAGCCTTTTGTGGTACAGGCGATTACACCGGAAAAGAACGAACAGATTTCCAGGGAGAGTATGGACAGTAACGGAAGATTAGATGCTGCAAAGTATGGAAATAAGCTGATTGTAACCTGTGTAATTCAGCCGGATTTAAAAGATGCGGAATTGTGTAAATACTATGGGGTTATGGATCCGGAAGCAGTGCCAAGCATCATGTTTTCCGTTGGCGAGAAGCAGATCCTTCAGGAAGCAATTCTGGAAATCAATGACTTAAAAAGGTCTCAGGAAAGTAGGCTGGAAAAAGCAAAAAACTCTTAAGAGGGGGAGATTGGGAGGTGGAAGCGGCTTACTTCGCTTTTATCTCCCTTGGAATCTTCCCCGACGATTTCCGGAAAAGATCAGAGAATGAAAGAATTCTTATGTTTGCCATGATGGAGAGAGCTGCCAAGGAAAAGAAAGTAAATTAAGGAGGAACCTATGGGGCAGATAAGAGAAGAACTTATACTAACTGACCAGTTTAGTGCATCTTTCAGCCGCTTTCTTTCCCTTGGGGAGAAGGCAGCATCAAAGATGGATCGGCTGGATGCTTCTATCCGTGAAATGGCGGAAGCATCCAGATATGTGTCTGTGCAAGGTATGAATGAGATAAATCAGACATTGCTAAGAATTGAAAGGAATACCCAGAAGGCAACAAAAGAACAGGAAAACCATAAAAAGAAGGTAGAGCAGACTGGCTCATCCGCCGAAAAGCTTTTATCTACTGTAAGAAATATTGCCGCAGTAATGGCTGGTTCTAAACTCTTTGGCGATCTCATTAAGCTTTCGGATACCATGACACAAACAACCGCCCGGTTAAACCTGATGAATGATGGTTTGCAAAGTACAGATAAGCTGCAAGAGATGATTTACGCATCCGCTCAAAGAACCAGAGCCTCTTACATGGATACAGTCGATATGGTGGCTAAATTGGGCCAGAGAGCGGGGGATGCTTTTGATAGCAGTGCGGAAATTGTTCAGTTTACAGAAAATTTAAACAAGCAGTTTAAGATTGCAGGTGCGACTCAACAGGAGATTCAGTCAGCGTCCTTGCAGCTTACACAGGCTCTAGGCGCTGGGGTTCTTCGGGGAGAGGAATTAAATGCAGTATTTGAAGCAGCTCCAAATGTAATTCAGACAATTGCAGATTATATGGGAGAACCAATTGGAAAAATCAAGGAAATGGCATCTGATGGAAAGATTACTGCTGACGTAGTAAAAAATGCTATGTTAAGCGCAACAGATGACATTAATAAAACCTTTGAAAGTATTCCTGTAACTTACGAGGATGCCTGGACCATGGCAAAAAATGTAGGCGTTCACGCACTGGAGGATGTTGCCGATAAAATGAATGAGTTTTTAAACAGCGATATGGGAAAAACAGCGCTGGAAGGCCTGATTGGTTCTTTTTCGATTTTATCAAGTGTGGCTTCCGGAGCGATTGATTTGCTGGCCATGGGCGCCGGATGGGTTACAGAGAATTGGGATTATGTATACCCTGTCATTTTAGGGATTGGCGCTGCATTGCTGGCGGCAGGGGCGGCCGGATTAATTTCAGGATTAATGGCTGCCGCAGGATGGATGGTTTTAAACTGGCCGATTGTGGCAATTGGCGCGGCAGTAGCGGGAATGATATTTTTGTTAAAACAAGCGGGGGTTTCCTGGCAGACTATAGGAGAGGTTGCAGGTGGTATATTAGGAGCTTTATATTCCGTTCTGTATATGGTTGTAGCAAGTGGGTGGAATTTATTTGCCACCTTTGCTGAATTTTTCGCAAATGTTTGGAATGATCCGGTGGCGGCAGTGGCTCACTTGTTTTTCGATCTTTTTGATAATATCTTAAACACAGTAGAAACAGTAGCCAGTGCTATTGACGCTCTGCTTGGCACAAACGTATCAGGAGCAGTAGCAGGTTTCCGAAGCAAGCTTGGAGACTGGGTAGATAATACCTTTGGCGAAAATGCAATAGAAATTAAACGTATGTCGGCCCTGGATATTCCGGAAACGATAAAAAGCGGTTCCGAGTTAGGGGGAAAATTCGGTTCCGAGCTGGACAATATGGACTTTAACTTGGAAAGCCTGACAGATAGTTTCAGTGGTTTTGATGTATCTTCTATTCCGAAAAGTTTTGGCGGTGGCGGAGGATTGGGAGATATCGGAAAGGTTGGGAGCGTCGGCAATGTGAAAAATGTGGAAGGCGACATCAAGCTTTCGGATGAAGACGTTAAGCTTTACCGGGATCTGGCGGAAAGACGGTATATGAACCAGATAGAATTAAAAACTTTAGCGCCTAACATTAGCGTATCCATTCCAGAATCAGCGGCGAAAAACCTGACATCACAGGATATAGCGGATAAATTAAAGGTATTGCTTATTGAACAGATGAGTGCACAGACTGCTGTATCCCACGGATAGGAGAAATGTATGGGAAAGTTTAAAAACACTTGCTCCATTTATCTTGTGTTTGGCAGAAAATTAAAAATTCCGGTGAATCCGGAGGAAATAGAGATAAATCTTCCCAGCAATAATAAAGAGTATGAGGTGCTGGGAGTCGGAACGATTGTAGTTCCCAGGAAGCCGGGACTAAAAACAGTTTCCTGGGAATCGTTTTTTCCTGCGGATCGTTCAGAGCCATATGTCAACAGTGGAGCGGCTTTGCCAGAAGTATATGTGAAACAGATAGAAAAGGCTATGCATAAGAAACAGGTCGGCCGTCTGATTATTTCAAGAGCGGAGCTGTATGACATGAATATGCGCTGCCTTGTCAGCGATTTTACCACCACAGATAAGGGCGGCGAACCGAGGGATATGTATTATTCCATTGAACTTCAGGAGTATCGGGATTATGCGCCTAAGACGGTTGTAATCGCATCAGAAACTGCTTCTGGCGAAACTGTTGAGGCGGCAGCGGAGGAAGAAAGGCCGGTAGAGACCCCGGTTCTTCGTGTAGGGGCGCCGGTTATTGCAAATGGAAAGTATTGGTATGACAGCTATGGCAGTAAACCTTTTGGTACAGCAAATAACCTGAACAGTACGATAACCAGAATTGTGGAAGGAAATCCATATCCGATTCACATTGGACATTATGGATGGCTTACCGCTGACCAATTACAAATAATGGGGTGAGGACATGAATCATATTTCTGTACAAGTGCAAAGAGAGTCGGAAGGCCCGGGAGGGAAGAAACAAACGACAATTACAGAATATGCAGATGTGATTAGCGAGGCAGAGTGGACAACGAACCGTTTCGATTCCCCGGGGAAATTTACTTTTACTTGCCAGGAGGAAGGAAATATAAAGATTCCGGAAGGGAGCTTAGTGGAATTAACGGTAGATGGTATGAAAATGTTTCGAGGCTATGTGTTTACAGCAGAAAGAAATAAGGATGGAGAAACATCATATATTGCTTATGATCAGTTGAGGTATTTAAAAGCCAATGCCAGCTACTGCTTCGAGAACATGAGCCTGACACAGATCATTCAGCAGATTGCAGCAGACTTCGGGCTGGCATTAGGGGAAATAGAGGATACGGGATACGCGTTTCCATGCCTTTTAAAAGAAAATGAAAGCTGTCTGGATATTATTTTCAGTGCCTTGGCGGAAACGATTATGCAGACAGGAAAAATTTTTTGCTTTTATGATGCAGCCGGGGCCCTAACTCTAAAGGAAGCAAAAAACTTATTTATTCAAACGGTGGTAGGGGAAGGAAGTCTGGTTACGGACTACACGTATAAAAGAGATATTGATTCAGATACCTATAACCGTATCAAGCTAGTAAAGAAAAATGAGCAGAGCGGCCGGACAGATGTTTATATTCATGAGGATTCTGAAACCGTAAAAAAATGGGGAATTCTGCAATATTATGATGAAGTAGATGAAAATATGAATGAAGCACAGATTGACCAGATGTGCGCCCAGTACCTGCAGTATTACAATCGGGTATTGCAGACCCTGACATTAGAAGCTCTGGGAGCGGCGGGGATCCGGGCCGGTTCTATTATTCCGGTACAGATTACAGGGATTCATGATTTATCTGTAACCAGGCTGTTACTGGCGGAAAAGGTTACCCATACGTTTGAAGAAGGCGATCATACTATGAGCATTGAGGTAAAATCGTTTGAACAGTTGGGAGGTGTGAGCGTTGTCTGAGCTTGCAGGTGTTTTACAGCAGCTAACGCAGGAAGCGGTAAAAGGGATGAAGATGGCGGATATGGCCACCGGAACGGTTGTCTCAGCCGCTCCATTATCTGTCCAGATAGAAGCGACCCTTCCACCTATTCCTTCTAAGGCTTTAGTGCTTACGGAATCAGTTATAGAAAGAATTGTCCAGGTGAAAGGCGGAGAGGGTGGAACGGTGGTGGTTCACGAAGGCCTTAAGACGGGGGACAAGGTTTTGATGCTGCGGGTTCAAAATGGTCAGAAATACATTGTTTTGTCAAGAATCAAAGGAGGGTAAGGATGGCGACATTACCAGAAAGCGTCAGGCTTGATACTTCTTTTTTATACACTGAAAAGCCTACAAATACGTTTATTATAGACTGGTCTTCTAGGCAAATATCCGGGATGGATGATGGGCTGGCGGCTATGAGGCAGGCGGTAGAAATTGCGTTGCAAAATGAGCGGTTTCGGTGGCAAATTTATTCGTCTAGGTTTGGCTGTGAATTGGAAAACTTGGTGGGAGAGGAATATGATTATTTGGTTAGTGAGATTCCACGCCGGATTCGGGATGCACTTTCTGCAGATAGCCGGATACTGTCTGTAGAGGATTTTGTGTTTTTGGATAATCAGGATGGGACACTAACGGTTTCTTTTCATGTTGTAACTGTGTTCGGAACGGTTCAGGAGGAGGTGATGGTGTGATTGATTTTTCAGGATATACCAGGGAAGCGATCCAAAGGAAAATTTTATCGAAGGTTCCCAAGACGATTGATACTAGAGAAGGAAGTATTATCCAGACAGCTGTAGGACCGATTGCCTGGTATCTGGAGGGGATTTTTATGCTGCTTAATCAGGTGCAGCAAAGCGCCTTTGCTAATACAGCAGCAGGGGAGGCACTGGAATATATTACAGCGGAAAGGAATATTCACCGAAAAGAAGCTACTGCAGCAGTAAGGCGGGGAACCGTAAATACAGAACTTCCGGAGGGGACTCAGTTTAAAACAATTAATGGCCCTAATTCTGTGATATTTTCTTCCGGGGAGTTGATTGAAAAAGAGAATGGAGATTTTATTTATAAAATGACGTGTGAAACACCGGGGATTATTGGAAACTCCTATTTTGGAAATATTCTTCCGGTAACTGCTATTAGCGGACTTACTACTGCGAGTATTGGAGAGGTGATACGCTCTGGAAGCGAGGAAGAGGAAGATGATTCCTTAAGAGCAAGGTATTTTGCCACTTTTGATGTGGCGGCTTTTGGAGGGAATATCATTTCTTACCGGACAGCGATTCTGGCAATTGCCGGAGTAGGCGCTGTCCAAGTGTATCCAGCCTGGAGAGGCGGCGGTACGGTGCTTTGTAGTATTTTGAATAGTGAAATGAAGCCTGCGGATGCAGGACTGGTCGCACAAGTGCAGGAGCATATATGCCCGGCGGGGGAAGGTGAAAGTGAACCATCTTCTAATGGTTACGGAATGGCTCCGATTGGGGCAGCCGTAACCATTACTACGGCAAAAACGCGGGTATTGAATATTACTTGCAATATTCAGTTTATAGAAGGCGTGGCTAACGGGGCGGAGACTTATATGGGAAGCATACGGGAGAAAATTCAGGAATATCTGGACAGCGTATGTCAAACGTGGGGAGCTGCAATTAAGGGACAGAAAATAGAGTATTCAGTGTCTATCTATATTTCCAGAATTGCAGTGGCTATATTAAGGATTATGGAGGTTGTGAATGTTACGAACATTACAATCAACGGCTCATCTGAAGATTTAGTTTTGACAGAAACTGCGCTTTTGCAGGAGATTCCGGAACTGGGGACGGTGACGATTCATGGCAGTTGATTTAATGAAGATACTCCCGGAGTATTTCCGGCCAGTTATTGAATTCCAGCAGCTGATGCGAATTAACGGGGAGGAACTGGAAAAGCTGGAGCAAAATGTGAAGCAGGTAAAAAAGAACTTTTTTATCCAGACCGGTGACGCTGCTACGATAAAAATGTACGAAGAGCTGTTTGGCATTACATATAAACCGGGAGAAACGCTGGAATATAGAAGGCAAAGAGTTTTGCAGATGTATAACATTATTGCCCCATTTTCCATAGGGTTTTTCCGTAACCAGCTGACGGCTATGTTTGGGGATGAATATTCTTTGACAGTCGATTCGGAGAAGAACATACTTTCTGTATTTGTTACTTCAAGCCAGTATGGAGCTGTGGATTTGCTCTATAGCTTGGTATGGGACATTGTCCCAGCCCATTTGGATGTTACAGCAAATCATCAGGTTACAAGTGAGATTAGAGGAAAGTTGTTTACAGCAGGAATTATGTCAAGCACATTGATACAGACGATATAAGAGGAGGAAGCCTATGGGAGTTTATAAAAAGATAGTAATTACAAACAATGGAAATGAGTTGATATCCCAAGCGTTGGCAGGAGAAAAGGTTGTCCGGTTTTCACGTGCGTCTACATCCGATTATAGTTATCCAGATGGGACAGATTTTGCTCAGCTGACAAATTTACAAGGAGAAAAACAAAGTGTAATACCATCCAATGTAGAGGTTACAGATTCCTTAGTCAGTATCAGAACACTATTCGAAAATGCTGACATCATTACACCATATCTGATTCAAAACATTGGTTTGTACGCGGCGGACGAAGAAGGGGAGATTCTTTTTGGAATTGCCCAGGCAGATACGCCGGATCAGATGCCTGCCTATAATGGAGTAGCACCGTCTTCTTTTATTTATAATATCCACATTGAGGTTTCACAGGCACAATCAATTACAGTGGAAGTGAGCCCGGCGGGCAGTGCTACAAAACAGGAATTGATTGAGATAGAGAAGAGGATGAATAAATTATATCAAAGTAAAAAGATTGCTTTACTATCAGAGGGATGGACAGAGGAAGCCCCTTATGTGCAGACAGTCAGTTTAGAAGGCGTGACCGCAGATATGGTTTTGGACGGAAGTCTTTATATCCCAGCAGAGACTACAGCTGTCCAGGAGAAGGCATTAATCAAAGCGGCATCCTGTGTCAGCTATTTTGATACCGGAGACGGAAGCATAACGGTGACCTGTATCGGAAAAAAACCGACGGTTGATTTTCAAATACAGTTGAAGGGAGTGTGAAATTTATGGCAAGGGGACTCTGGCATCTTATGGGCGGCGGAGGTATTGATCCAAGTGAATTGACCGCGGAGCCATGGGCAGTCTTGGCCCCATATACGGCAGGAATGAAAGGGATGGATGAACCGGGAACCGGTACAATGGTAAACCGCGGCGCGGCAAATCAAACATTAAATGCAGGGCAAAGCTACACCATTCCGGCCGGATACCACAACGGAGGCGGAAAGGTAACGGCGAATGGTTTGGCGGGACAGACTCCTGCTAATGCTCCCGCAAATCGGATTTCTGCCGGATATACTGCATGGGTGAATGGCGTATTAGTTACTGGCACTATGCAAATTCAATCTGCGTATTCTTTTAATGCTGCCGCCGTTGACTATAAAAGTGTAAATATTACCTGGGTGAATCCCTCTATGGGTCCTTACAGTGGGGTACATGTCCAAATGTCAACTGGCGGCTATCCAGGAGCTAGCGGAGGAACGCGAGTATATACAGGTTTAGGATGGAATACTAATCCAGGAGGTACAAGTGGATGCACAATTTCAAACTTGTTACCTAATACGACTTACTATTTTACAATTACATCATACTGCACGGTAAGTAGTGAGATTTGGGACATGTCGTCAAATCCTACTAACTTAGCAGTTCATACTCCAGCTAAACCTCAAGGTTCACAAACATTCACAACTTCTGGAACTTTTACCGTTCCTGCTAGTGTGTACGCTGTAGATGTGTGCATTGTCGGAGGCGGAGGAGCTGGAGGAGTCGGAGGAGTTCATGCTGGAGGAGCTGGGGCAGGATATGTGAACAACCATTACAATATTGGTGTTACTCCTGGACAGAATATTGGTGTTGTAGTTGGTGCCGGAGGATCTAGTTTTACACAAGGTGTTGGAGGAAATGGAGGATCTAGTTCTTTCGGTGTTTATACAGTAAACGGTGGATTTGGCGGTACAGGCGGAAGTAAATCAGCTTCGGCATTAAATTACTCAGGTGGCAATGGTGGCTCAGGAGGAGGTAATCCGTATACACCGACTGGCGGGGGAAGTGATGGTAGTGATGGCTTACCAGGAGGACAAAATCATGGAATAGGACAGCATTTTACTACTAGAGCTTTTGGCGGGACATTATACGCCGGAGGCGGAGCGGGAGAGAATGATGGATCTTATAAAGCAACAGGTGGTGCGGGAGGAGGAGGAAGCTCAAGCCAAAACGCAACTCCTAATACAGGAGGAGGCGGCGGCGGTAGCACATATGCTAAAGTTGCAGGAACAGGTGGGAGTGGCATTGTGCTAGTCAGATGGGGTTATTAATTTATATGTAGAAGAGGTGGAAGTAGAATGTGGTGTAATCAGATTTTTTCAGTGATATCAGAAAATCAGGTAATGAATATAATGGTATGCGATAATTATGAAATGGCAAATTACCTGGCGCGGTGTACATATGGACAAGATGCTTTTGCTGTAGATACTACGTTATATCCATTATCAATTCATGATATCTACGAAGATGGACGTTTTTATCGTGTTTCTGAAGATGGAACGAGGGTCGAAGTTTTAAAGAATCCAACAGAAAAAGAGCGGATTTTATATTTGACTGAACAAAACGAAGCATTGACAGAAACGGTAGTAGATTTAGACTATCGGCAATGTATGGCAGAACTAGAATTGTTATAAGTAGAAAGGAGAAAAATAAATCATGACTTATAGAAATTGTTTAAAGTTGATAGAAATTGCTGAGAAAAAAGGAACGAATAGCCCGGAGTGGATAGAGGATATGAAGCAGAAGTTAGATGTTTTCTTTCTGGCAAACCGGCTGTCGGAGACAGAATATAACACGTTAATAAAAAGGTTAGAAGAAAAGTGAGGTACATGAAAATGAAAACAAAATCAATAGAGTATGCTATCAGCGCCGCAGCCGGTGCTTTTTTTAGTTTCTTCGGGATTCTTGCGGTTCCCTTGGCGCTTCTTATCCCGTGCAACATTATCGATTACTTTACCGGCCTGGCGGCCTCAAAGGTGAGGGGAGAGAAAATCATCAGCCAGAAATCATTTGCCGGAATTGTGAAAAAGGTAATGATGTATATCCTGATTTTCGTAGGATTCGGGATTGACTGTATGATTTCTTATGTGGCAGTCACCTTGCACATTGAGATGAAATTCCCGCTGCTGTTTGCGGCCATGGTGGCTTCATGGCTGGTAATCAATGAGCTTATCAGCATTACGGAGAATTGCGAGGCTACCGGAGTTGTGATTCCTATTCTCAGCCCCGTACTACGATTCATTAAGAAGAAGATCGAAATTGCGGTAGACATTCCGGAAGATGACTGACCCCGTGCGACGTCGCACAAGTAATGCATAAGGCCTGGCGAAAGCTGGGCCTTTTTAATTGGAGGAAGATATGGGAACATTAAAAGGATTGATAGATAGGGGCATAGCAGAAGAGGGATATATTGAAAAAGCTTCAGACGCCAATTTGGATTCTAAAACTGCCAACAGAGGCAGCAATAACTATACAAAATATTCACGGGACGTGAACAACTGGGGGCTTATGGGATGCCAAGGCCAGCCTTGGTGCTGCACTTTCCAGTTCTGGTTAGACGCTATGGAATACGGGCTAGAAGAGGCTTTGGAACACTGGAATATGACTAGAAGCAGCTATGTTGGGTATAATTGTTTTGCCACATATAACGCTTTTAAAAAGGCCGGAAAAGTAGGAACGACTCCCAAGTTGGGGGCGGTGCCTATTTTTGACTTCTCCCACGCAGGACGTGTGGTTAGAATCTATTCAAAAAACGGGCAGAAATGGTGGGACTGTTTAGAGGGCAATACATCAAGCAATCTGTCTGACCGCAACGGTGGCCAGGTAAAAATCAAAACCCGGCCTTGGACAGATTTGTCTGTAAAAGGGTTCTGTTATATTGATTATGTCACAGAGCCAGAGAAAAAGTCTGGCTGGCGTCAGGAAAATGGCGGTTGGAGGTTCTACCTGGGAGACACTGGACAGGCGGTAAGGAACGCCTGGCATAAAGCAGGTGGGGAATGGTACTGGTTTGATGGTGCGGGAATGATGGTTCGTGAGACTTGGAAGACTGGCTCTGATGGAAAGTGGTATTATCTTGGAAAGTGCGGGAAAATGCTCAAAAATACTTGGGTAGTATGGAAAAACGAACTATACAGACTTAACGAGGATGGCAGCATGTTTGAAGGAGAAATGCATTTGCGGACAGATAGTAAAGGAGCGCTACGTTAAATTATCAAGAGTATCTTTTAAATTTTACTTTCCAAAAGAGAACCAATAAAAATTGCTAAAGTTTTTGCTAAAGTGAAACAGATTTTTAACCCATAAAATGCTATAATTCTATATACTAATTTAGCCAAAAACCATATTAAAATGCTTTATTTTGCACGACTTAGCCGATTTTGAGGAATTCTAGTCCACCTTGCCAAGGTGGGGGCCGCGGGTTCGAGTCCCGTCTCGCGCTCTTTTTAATGTTACGCCAAGGCCTGAAAATACAAGGTTCTTGGCGTTTTTGTGTGTCTTATAAGCTGTAGACAGTTGTAGACAGGCTACAAAGCCCTGGAAATCAGGTCATAAGTCTCTTTTTCTGTCAATGGATTGTAGATGTAGCCCAGGGTGGTAGACAGACTGCTGTGTCCTAACAGCTCCCGTATGCAGTCTAAGGGCACCCCGTTGGCGTTCAGGTTGCTTGCATAGGTTTTCCGCATTTTGTGGGTGGACTTGGTAGCAACCCCCTGGCGCTCCGCGTATTTTTCCAGCACATAGGCAATCTGCCTTGAGGTAATCCGGCTTCCGTCCCTCATGAAAATATAGTCCCCGTCCCTGTCCAGCTTCTGTAAAAGATTGACTGCCTTTGGAACCAGAACCACAAAACGGTCGCGGTTTGTCTTGGTATGCTCCGCAATCTCGTATTGGTTTGTATCCTGGTTTCTAACTTCTTCACGCACGATATGAAGATGGTTGATGTTGCAGTAATCATCCCATTTTAACGCTACCAGTTCGCCAACACGCAGGCCCAGCAGGAAGTTTAATTTGACCGCTAAAAAAGCCCTGTCTTCTGTCTCCGTATACATGCGGTCAAGGTAAAGGTTCAGCTCCTTTAATTCATCCGAATTATAGGTCTCTGTTTTGCCGGTCTTCCTTACCACCTGCTTAAACTTTACAAGTATCTTTACCTTGTCCATAGGATTTTCAGCCAGGTACTTTTTTCTAACGGCATACTCAAACATTCCATTGAGAATTGTCTTGATATTGCACCATTCCTTGCGTGGAAGATTAAAGTCTTTAACAATGCGGTTGCACTCTGTCTCTAACAGCAGTTCGTCCATGTAGCGGATTTTCCTTCCATCCAGTAAAGACGGTTCAAAATATTTCCGGTAGTGCTGTTTATGGCGCTTGATGGTGTTGGGGCTGTTGGTTACGCCCTTTTTATATTCCAGCCATTCTTCATACAGTTCATGAAACGTCAGTTTGTCAATGTGCGAATTTTGGAAGTATATCGGAATCAGCTTATCCAATAATTCCTCTTCTGTTTGTGCTTTGATGTTTCTACGCTTTCCATCCGGCCCCTTGTAGCAGGTCTGCCAGCGGCCGCCCTCTTTGGATGGCGGAGTGATTGCATAAGCATGTATTTTTTTGATTTTCTCTCTTTTTGTAGACATAAGCGTATCAAGCACACTGTCTACTGGAATTATACCGCAGTCTACGGCGTCTTTCAATAAAGAAAGAGGAAAAAGTTCCGAAGGATTTTTTAAATTGTCCATTTACATCACCTTAAGACAGGCGAAGGAATGAAAATTTTTAGGGGAATTTGTTTGAAAATTAATCAGGTTATTAATTATTAACGAATTATGATAGAATCATTTCAAATAGGTCTTCTAAATAGTAATATGATTTATAATAATGATATTTGCTTATGCAGGATATTCCAACGCCAGTTTTATTTAATTGTTATCAAAAGGTACTTCGTTATTATCTGCCGGCCGGAAACCGTTCAGATAGTCATTGGTGTTATATTCTGTCCATATTTCAGGGGCCGTATAGATACGTACCTTCTGAATACGACGGATAAATGCCTTCCATGTATCCGGCTGTTCGGAATAGATATTGTGGTATTGGTCTTCCAGCTTCCAGTTGGAAACCAGATAAACAAAGGTGTAGCAGGCCTGCCGGTTATTGTAACGGGCCGGGAGCTGTAAAGGATAAACGTCCAGATAATTCAACATACTCCCGATAAGCAGGTCGCTCCTGAATTCTTCAAATACCAGCACATTTTCTCCTGAATATGTATCGAAGGGGTGTTTGTAATCGGTCACACGGTAGACATCGGAATCCCCGTGCGTGTCTAAAATCTGTCTGGATTTTCCATAGCCGGTAGGGCCGGATACATAAGTAACAAGGAGATTAGTGCGTCTTTGTGTCCGGTACTGATTGGACAGGATTTCAAGCCGGGCCTTGTCTATATGCTGTAGGTTTAAAAGGTTGTCCGGATTCCTTTCAAGGATTTCAATATTGGAGTATCCGTCTTTAATCATCTGGTAAAGGTCTGCTAAATCACTGCGCCGCCCCTGTCCTGCTTTAGGCATGGCTCCCCCTTCTTCAAAAGTATCCTTTAGGTTGGTTTCCCCTTTTTCCGTATCCTTCCATTTTCCCTCTTTTAAGATATAAGCGCGGTTTTCCTCTGCGGCTCCAGCGGCTTCTTCTATATGTGCAGAGGGGAAGGCTTTTTTCAGGCTGGAAAAATATACGGGGTTTTTAAACTGGATATATAAATGAGTGTGGTATGTCTTTGCTGTCTCGTCACACATGCACCAGTAAGTGATATGTTCCCAATGCTTTAATGTTTCCCTGATTGCCTGATGGGAGCAGTTTTTATGTTTTCCAGGATTATTAATGGTTATTTGATATTTCCGGCTTCGCCGGTTGTTTATTAATTTTTTATTTTTATTAGCCATAATTTCCTTTCCATGGCTCCGGCACAAGACTGGCACAAAAGAGGCTTATGCCGGAACCATTGATATGAAAAGATTTTTTTGATTTTTGACACTGGCACCGAAGTTGTGGTAATACTAGCACAACTCCGGTAAGGGCAGGCGGCTTTGCCGCCTGCGGCCGGGGGCTTACGCTTTGCACGCCCCCGGCAGAGGTAAACGGGTTACAGCCTGCCTGATACAGCGGTGCAGGCGTTCCATGCTGGAGATAGATGGAACCAGGACAGGGGTAAAATCCGTACCGTTGGTAAGCATGTAGCCGGTTCCCTGTTTCCGGTCCGGCTTCATCCTGTCTTTAAATTCACGGAACATCATTTCTTTCCCCTCTTCCGATAAATTGCCCAGGGCGATTACTAAATTAAAGTTATCCCGTGCGGCGTTAAAATAAGAAGCGTCTACCCTCTGCTGGCTGATGAGTACATGGACGTTAAAGGAGCGTCCCAGCATTAATAAGGAAGCCAGCTTTTTCTTTTCGTCCTCTGCCTTCTTTTTCTCCAGGTTTAGTATATAGCTGGCCCATTCATCAAAGAAGAGGAGCAGGAAATGGCGGCGGCTGTCCTGGCCGGACTGGCGTTTTTGGAATTCATCATAGAAGGCGGACAGCCCTTTTTCGCAATCGAAGAACCGGAAGAAACGGGATTCCCCGTCTAAAAAGGAAAAATCGGAATCGCCTTTAAAATCACATACATAAATACAGGAATCCGGGCATTGTATGGAAATACGGCCCAGCATTAACTTGGTGGCATAGGTTTTGCCGGTTCCGGTGGCCCCGAATATTACAATATGCGGAGCCGCAGCCGGATTCCAGGGAACATACTGCATGACTCCATGACGGTAAAAATCTTCCTGTAGGAATAATTCAATGGTTTTCATCATTAGAAATATTTATCCTGCGGCCTGCCGGAATTGGATTGGGCCATGTTATTGTAAATACGGCGCTCGCGGTATTTGCAATAATATTCACTTGCAATGGCAAGGTCTACTTGAATATAGCTTCCCACATCCCGCACGTTGTCAACCATAATAGAAGGGTAAGTCTGCCCGTTGTAAAAAAAGGCGGACTGGGTAATACCTTCAATCTCGTTGTTGTTTAGGCGTTGTTCAATGGCATTTTGAAGGATACCTGTAATAGTAAAAGTATCAATTTCTTCTGCCTGTTTCAAAACCAGATAATGATAGATGGCACATTTCGAAACAATATCGAAATGGGTGGGCGCATCCATTTGACTTAGAGTGGCTGGTTTTCTTAATTTTGCGGTTTCTGCCACATCCCCAATCACAGAACAGAGGTTTTGGCGGAGCATTTTATAAGTGGACTCCAAAGTAATAGGGTCATACTCTATAATAGAAGTGTCTGGTAACGCCGGGGCAGGCTCTTTCTTCTTAAAAAAGTTAAGGAAAATAGCTGTAATACAGCAGATAGAGCCGATTGTAATAATTATTTTTTCAAGATTGTTAATTATAGCACTGGCAATGATGAAAATAACAATGCCAGTACATATAGTTAAAATTAGGATGGACAGAATCTTAAGAATCAAGATTCCCCACTTTTTATCGTAATAATTATCTTCTAAAGAATAATAAATGTTTTTAATGAGATTCATCATCTTTTTTCCTTTCCTGCCCCTGCCATTGAGACAGGGGCGCTTGTAATTATTTTGCTGGCTGAATGCCAAAGATACGCAAATATCCGCCGTTTTTGCCCGTGCCGTATTCAGCCTCAAGCGTGTATGGCTTATTAGGTTCTATAGCTTCATACTGTTCTTTGGTTAAACGAAGCGTATCGATAATAGTGCCATTATCCTGCATGATATTGACGCTATATGATATTCTTTCGTTACCTTCAGAATCTTTCCAAGGTTTTTGGACTTTTCCAAGAACCTGGACTAATGCAGTAACCCTCATGTTGCGGTCTCCTTTCTATTAGAATTTCACAAGAGGGGAACAAAAAAGAACCACCGTCCTGTGATTGGCCCAGAAATATTACAGCTATGATAAAACAACACAGCTTTAACATCTGGAACTTTAACGCATATTCCATGTGAATATGCGAACATCACAGACAGCGGTTTACGTTATCTGAATTAGGCTTTAGAAGTTATATTGGATGTAAGATATCCAATAGATAAGAAAAGAAATTAAAATATTCCTGTAAAAATGAGATATATTTCCTTTTCATAGTTATTATAGCACAATTTTCTCAAAATGTATAAGTTTTGAGAAAATATGACTGATAACAATTTTAACATAAAATAAGCCTAAATACAACAAAAAAATCTTTTATTTTGTCTATTATTACCATAACCAGGGAATGGAGTTTATAAAAATTTTATTTCTCGAAACCTATACCTTTTGAGAAAGGATTTCAAATATATCATTTATAGGAGACAAAAGAACATGGATATGAGTAAGCACAAGGACTTGATAGACATAAGCAACTTATTTGAACGGGCTTATAGAAATGGAAATTCTCAAAAAATGGTTGAGTACGCTTGTCAATTTGAAAAAAAGATGGACAGTACCTATTTAGCCATGTGGGAACATATGGAAGATTCACTTAAAGAAAAAGAACTGTATGAGGAATTTGAAAAGGAAAAAGAGAAATATAGTCATTGAATCGGACTATTTATGTTTAGTGCATGTTGCAAAAAATCTATAAGGAGTTAGACATGTATGGGATATGAGGTGAAAAAGGTCATAGAGTTTGGCCGGGAGAATACAAAGCCGGTCGGACTATTAAAGGGAGCAATTCTTTTAAAGGATGGGACGGAACAGGTTTTACAGTTGAAACTTCGTAATAATGGGAAAGATATCCTGAACAGAGTAACCGTCAAAATTACCTGCATAGGGAAGGACGGGCAGACAAGAGGTGTACAAAGTTATACATATGAGAAATTATTCGTAGCATGTGGAGAAGAATTTGGGAGCAATATTCCAATAACGCTACAATATAGTGATGTGGAGCAGGTTGACGTAAAAATTGAGGATGATTATAGAAATTTAAAGGTAAGCAGTAGAAGTATACAGAAACAACAGAAAAATCCATATAATATATTGGTATGCCTAGTGAGCATGGTGACATTGTTGGCAGGAATTTATTCAACATGTTCCATGTTTAGTATGGAGTTTGCCTTTTGGTATTTAGCATATCCCAGTGAACTTATACTCAATAGTATGTATTTATATGGAATAACGCAATATATTTTAGCTACTTCAAAGATGCCGCTACGCCGATTATATCGCTTGAATTTGGCAATTTTGATAATTAGCAGTATATGTATAGTATTTCCGACAGTATTAAGGGGAGTATTAGATGAACCTAGTGTTTATTTCGATTCGGTTGGCGGACATTGCAGTTTGTCTACACGATGTCAACAAGTATTGTATTTTATCAATTCAATAGTTATGCTAATTGCATTGTCTAAATATTGTAATAAAAAGTATTCTTGTCTAATTATTTTGGCTGTTTTAATAGGTATGATTCCAATTATAGAGATGAAGGCTGTTTTTTATTACGCACATTGGGATGGAGAAGGAATAAGTGTAGCGCTGAAAATTTTGAATAGTGGCAGACATCTTAATCCAACTCACAACTATACTAAAGAAAATCTTGCAATACTAGGACAAACTGTTAAAGCTGTATTGGCTGTACTTGGTGGGGGATTAGTTGCCAGTAAAAAATTCAAATTAAGGTAAAGGAGAAAAATTTATGGAAGAATTCGTTATCATATTTGTTATAGTTTTAATTCTGATATTTTTAATTGCACGCCAGTTTTGGTGCTGGTATTGGAAAATTAATGCCAGGATGAATGAACTGGAAAAAATCAATGAGAATCTGGAACAAATTAAGGGACTGTTAATTCATGAAAATACAATGTTGAATCGAAGTGCTTATAATAGCGAAGAAGATAGACTCCCGGAACTGTAAAAATTATAATTAAGAGGTTGATAGTAAAATGCGTCTATCAACCTTTTGTATGAGTATGGGATCGTTGCCGCCACGACAAAAAGCAGTAAAGGGGTAAATTGTATCTGCTTCGCAGACCCCTTGACTGCTTTTTCTCAAACGAGGATAATAATTTCTCACCAATATGGAAGAAACAAAAAATCTTGAATTCTTTTACAGATTGTGCTATAGCCCGAGTTTGCCACTTGGAGAGACAGAAATGGAGCCCTGATGGACTCCATTTCCCATGTAAATAAGCGTTCTTTCCA
>ERZ808046.385-NODE-385-length-42991-cov-9.326444_pt1 | contig 42991 bp, 25 predicted proteins | sample MGYA00380196_ERZ808046 | MGnify/ENA primary metagenome ERZ808046 (study PRJEB31490, sample SAMN06133421) | mouse gut metagenome | isolation source: Z6_2 | host: mice | place: China: Chengdu | collected 2015-05 ...
CTATTTTATTTTGCTAAACTTTATTAATCAACTTATTTGTTATCAACGGATTAGCTATAAATTTAACGAAGTATTATAATTAAAATGATGTAGCTTAATAGTGATGCTATTGATGTAGTCTAAAATGAAAGTGGAGAAATCTTTGATGTATTCTTAAATTAGGATATTTGTATGAAGCCCTCTATATTTGTGCATTCGGATGTATGAAGGATTGTTAATTCATCTGTTTTCAAGCAACAGGTCGGTTCCTTTTCTCTAATGCTATTGAGATACCTGTCGTAGTATCAGAAATAGGTTGTAAAATAAGGCCTTGATACAAAATGAAAAGGTATTGATACAATATTGCAAGTCTTGCATCTTGCATCCGCCTATTTTTGCGATGTTAAAATAACATATGAAAGACATATGAGAAATTTATTCTTTTATACTATTATGCATTGCGACTTTGATATAGGCGCAAATGTCTGCTAATAAAAGAGAAATATGGTACTACTTCTTTAATAGAGACATTAGATAAGTCCTATGTATCAGTCGTTTCCTGTTGAAGAAGAATTCTTATCAATTATAAATCAGCCTATATGAAAAACAATCTTTTACCACCTCATCCCTCGTGAATTTTTTTTCTGATTTACATTATATACATAATGTATAGAGATTTACTGAAGTAAGTAAAAACATTCAAAATAAAATGCAACATTTTAATTTAAGAGGAAAATAATGAAAAATGTGAAACAAGAATTGCGAAAGATTCCTTGCCTGTTTCTGTTAATGCTGTTTTCGTGCTTGAGTTTGCAGGCACAGGGGCTACAGGTTAAAGGAGTAGTTACCGATTCCAATGGAGAAAGTATTATTGGTGCTTCCATCGTATTGAAAGGAAACAATTCCGTAGGTACCATTTCTGACATTGACGGTAATTTTATCTTAACTGTTCCTAAAGAGAACTCTGTTCTGGTGGTGTCTTTTATCGGCATGAAGTCGAAAGAAATCAAAGCGAATTCCAAAGGCATTATTCGTGTGATTTTGGAAGACGACTCCCAACAACTGGAAGAAGTAGTGGTAGTGGGGTATGGCCAGCAGAAGAAAGCCAGTGTGGTAGGTGCTATTACGCAGACTACAGGTAAGGTGTTGGAACGTGCGGCCGGTATTACAGACATCGGTGCGGCTTTGACCGGTAACCTGCCGGGTGTCATCACGGCGCAGGACAACGGTATGCCGGGCGATGAAGAACCTAAGATTACGATTCGTGGTGCCAGTTCCTGGAACAGTAGCGACCCGCTGGTGTTGGTGGACGGTGTGGAACGTCCTATGAGCAGTGTGGATATGGCTTCTGTAGAAACGCTGTCCGTGCTGAAAGATGCTTCCGCTACAGCGGTTTATGGTGTGAAGGGCGCCAACGGTGTAATTTTGATTACCACTAAACGTGGTACTGAAGGTAAAGCAAAGATTAATGTATCGGCCAATGCGATACTTAAAACCCCTTCCCGTATCCCTAATAAGTTAGACTCTTATGATGCTTATATGGCCCGTAATATGGCCATCGAGCATGAATTGAATATAAATCCGGATTCATGGAATGACATCCGTTCGCAGGGATTCATTGATAATTTCCGTAATCAGACTACGGTGGAACAGCGCGAGCGCTATCCGAATGTAGATTGGAGGAATGCCTTGTTTAAGGATTTTGCCATGTCTTACAACGCCAACCTGAATATCAGCGGCGGTACGAAATTCGTGAAGTATTTCGCTTCTATCGACTATGTGCATGAGGGAGACTTGTTCCGTGAGTTTGAGACAGGACGTGGTTATGATAACGGATATGGTTACAACCGCATCAATATGCGTAGTAACTTGGACTTTCACATCACCAAGACCACTCTGTTCAAGGTGAGTGTGGCAGGTTCCAGCGGCCAGCAGGAACGTCCTTTCTATTATAGTAGTGCTACCAGTGGTACTGCTACTAAGCAAGCGGGTGCGTGGGCCGGTATATACCGTACTCCCCCCGATATCTTCCTTCCGCGTTATAGCGACGGTTCATTAGGTTATTATCCTTCGGATGTCAATATGTACAATTCCATCGACTTGATTGCGACAGGTGGTGCCGCACAGCACACTACCACGCGTATCACTACCGACTTCGTGTTGGAACAGAAACTCGATTTCATCACGAAGGGGTTAAAGTTCAGAGGGATGATTGCCTGGGACAATACATTCCTGGAAAAAGACCGCGGCATCGAAGAGCCTCAATCCAACAATGGCTCGAACCAACGCCGTAAGTATATCGACCCGGATACGGGGCTTGTGACATACCAGTTTCCGTTTGACAGCAGTAACCGTTTTGATATGTATCCGATTCTGGATTGGGAAACCAAGGGAGGTACGGTGGAAAATAAATCTACCCGTCGCGATTTGAACTATCAGTTGCAGTTGAATTGGGCACGTGATTTCAACAAGCACAGTGTTACGGCAATGGGGTTGTTCAGCCGCCAAGAGACCGCCAAGGGTAGTGAAATCCCGCACTACCGTGAAGACTGGGCTTTCCGTACTACCTATGATTGGGCAGGTCGTTACTTCGTAGAGTACAACGGCGCTTACAACGGTTCGGAGAAGTTCAGCAAAGACAATCGTTTCGCTTTCTTCAATTCGGGTGCCGTCGGCTGGATGATTAGCGAAGAACCATTCATGGCTTTTCTCCGCGAGAAAAAAATTTTAGATATGATGAAAATCAGGGCTTCCTACGGTGAAATCGGTGACGACAACGTGAGCGGACGCTGGCTTTTCCAAGACCAATGGGCGTACAACAAGAGCTGGCAGACCTATATGGATCCCTCGAAACGTGGCGGAAAGAGCCCTTACAGCTGGTATCGGGAGAGTGTGGTAGGAAATGCGGATGTGCATTGGGAAAAGGTGAAGAAACTGAACTTCGGTATCGACTATGCCTTACTCGACGGTCTGCTTGCCGGTAGTGTGGAAGTGTTCCGTGACAAACGTTCGGATATCCTTATCGGTGGTGGCAGCCGTTCGGTCCCTTCGTATTATGGTCAGAAACCGGCCACTGTCAATAAGGGTAAGGTGAATACTCGCGGTTATGAGTTGGAGTTACGTTTCAACAAGAGATTCAAGAATGAAATGCGCGTGTGGGCCAACTTGAGTATGACCCATTCGGAGAATAAAGTAATCGTGAAGGATGACAAACCGCTCTTGCCGAATTATCGCAAAGATACCGGTTTCTCTATGGGGCAAGGGCGCTATTATCTGGATAAGGGCTTTATCGGTTCGTATGACGAACTCTACGGCAGCCCTAAACATGAGGCGAACAACGACAGCCGCATACCCGGCGATTATTACATCGTGGACTTTGACGGCAACGGTGTGATAGACCAGGACGACCAGGCGCCTTACGGATATACCGGAACCCCGCAAAACACTTATAATGCGACGGTAGGTTTTGAATGGAAAGGTTTCAGTTGCTTTGCCCAGTTCTATGGCGTGAACAATGTGAGCCGCAGTGTAAACCTCGACTGTTTCGCCAACCGTTATAATGTGGTGTTCGATACCGGTACTTGGTGGTCGGAGACGGGTACGGCGGCCGACTTTGTCACTCCCCGTTGGCTTTCATCCAAAGTGGCAGCTTATAATGGTACGCAATATGTGTACGATGCATCCTTTATCCGTCTGAAGAACGTGGAAGTCTCATATACCTTTAAAAACAGTCTGACGCGTCAGTTGGGTATTTCCGGCTTGCGTGTTTTCGTCAGCGGAAATAACTTGTGGATGTGGTCGCGTATGCCGGACGACCGCGAGGGTAACTTCTCGGGTGCCGGTGCCAACTATGGAGCTTATCCCATTATGAAGCGTGTGAATTTGGGTATAAAATTCTCATTATAAACAATGATTGTTATGAATGTAAAGAAAATATTAGATAATTCGTTATGTGGCCTGCTGCTTGCCTGTGCATCCGTATCCTTGGGTGGATGTACCGACTATCTGGACAGGGAAGTGGATGCCATTGTGTCAAGCGATGATGCGTTTAAGAATTTCTTCAATTTCCAAGGATATATAGAAGAGATGTACAACGCCATCCCCGACAAGCAAAAAGCCAATTCCGGAGCGAGTGAATATAACTTGGGCGATGATGAAATACAGAATGTGAGTTACGGGGAGGGGCGCCTTACCAACCAGTTCGATTTGGGCAATTTCAAGGCTTGGACGACAGATGGCAAAACCTGGCTATGGAACTCGAAAGCAGATCCGACGAAACTCGACGGTCATAATAAATCCCGTTCGCAGGCTTTGTGGCAGAATGCCTGGTATTGCATCCGTAAGGCGAACCTCGCTTTGGAGAATATGGACAAGCTGATTGATGCCACGCAAGAGGAGCGTGACCTGATAGAGGGACAACTCTATTTCTTTCGTGCCTGGTGGCATGAGGAACTGATGCAATGGGTGGGTGGACTGCCTTATGTGGACAGAACCTTTGCTGCCAATGAAGAGCTCACCCTGCCCCGTCTCTCTTTCCAGGAGTGCGCCGACCGTTGCGCCGCCGATTTCCGCCGGGCTGCCGATTTGTTGCCAATCGATTGGGACAATACGGAAGCAGGTAAAAACACGATGGGCAAGAACGGACTCCGCATCAACAAGATTGCCGCATTGGGCTATTTAGGCAAGGTGTATCTTTGGGCGGCAAGTCCCTTGATGGTACACGGTGCCCAGTTGGGTGGTGCCAAGACTTATGATTATGACAAGGAGTATGCCAAGAAGGCAGCTGAGGCTTTCGGCGAACTGTTGGCGCTTGTGGAAGACGGAAGGACGCAATATGCGCTGGTGGAATTTAAGTTCGACAATATTTATGACCACGCCAAGTCGAAATCGGCTACCACTTGCTATACCGATCTTTGTTATACCTTGAAACAAGGTTGGAGATATCCAGGTTCCACCGAAGCCATTTTCAGAGGTGCGCTGCCAAGTGGTAATACCAGTTTGTGGAATCTTGTGACACAGTACGGACCGAAAATGAACGGTTTGGGAGTAAGAGGTAATAACATTAAAATGGCTACTGCCAATTACATGAATTTATACGGGATGGCAAACGGACTTCCGTTGACTGACGATGATGCCCGTTTCGACCCTGAACATCCTTTCAAGGGACGTGATCCCCGTTTCTACCATGATGTGTTGTTTGATGGAGTCAAGTATTTGAACAAGGCACTCGACAAGGATAATGCTGATTATGATTTCAGATATTGCACCTTGGCTTCTGGAGGTAAGATGCGGGATGTAGTGTTGGGAAGCCGTACCGGGTATTTTATTCATAAACTGGTGCCGCATACTGCCAATAAGCACGATCTTGCCTATAAGGACGACCAGGCATTCCAGGGTTATGTGGCTTATATGCGTCTGGCGGATATTTACCTGATGTATGCGGAGGCAGGTGCGGCCATCAGCGGTGCATCCTATAAGTCCGCGAATTTCAGTAAGACCGCCGAGGAGGCTATCAACGTGCTGCGCGACCGCTGTGGAGCAGGCCATGTGGGTGCTGCCTACGTAGGCGACCAGCATAAATTCATGGACGAGGTTCGTCGCGAGCGTGCTGTGGAGCTGGCTTTTGAGGGTTTCCGTTTCAATGATTTGCAACGTTGGCTGCTTCTTACGGAGTATCCCTACAATGTGAAGACTTCGCAGGAGTTCGACCGTGTGGAGGCAGACTCTTATTATGAGAAGAATGACCCTGCCAATGCGCGTGTGGCAAACTGGAACGAGAAAACTATTTTGAAGAGAATCTATGGAACCAAGCACTATTGGCTCCCGTTGCCCGACAATGATGTATATCTCTATCCTGAGTTTGGACAAAATCCGGGTTGGTAATAGGAAGATAAACAACAAAAACGATTTACGATGAAACATATACATAAAAAACTTCTATTGTTTGCCTTGGCAGCAATGTCGGTTGGGACTCCTGTTTCTGCGCAAAGTGCGAAAGAATTGATGGATTCATTATTGGTTTCTGCCGAACAGACGCAGTTGGCCTACCGCAAGGTGGCTTCTAAAGATAGGCTGGGCGGTGTGTCTACTGTAGATGTCGAGGAACTGATGAAGAAGAACTATTACACCAGTACCCTGACCAATATGCAGGGATACGTAGGCGGTTGGACCGGCAGCCTGCTTTGGGGGCTTGATGAATATCTGGCCTTAGTGGATGGCGCTCCCCGCAATCTTGATACAGTGAAGCCCGATGAGATAGCGAGCATCACCTTTCTGAAAGGTGCGCAAGCCGTAATCCTTTACGGTAGCCGGGCTGCCAAAGGCGCAGTATTGGTAACTACTAAAAGAGGCAAGGTTTCCCCTCTGACAATAGACGTCAGGGCAAATACCGGTTGGAATGTGGCAAAAGCTTATCCCGAATATCTGGGGTCTGCCGAATACATGACACTCTATAACGAGGCGCTCAAGAATGATGGCTTGGACCCGAAATACGGTGCGGATGAAATCTATTATTCAAGTACCGGGCAGAATCCTTACCGCTATCCGAATGTTGATTTCTATTCGTCCGATTTTATTCAGAAAGCTTACAATCGTTCGGACGTTACGGCGGAAATCTCCGCAGGAAGTGACCGTGCCCGTTTCTATGCCAATATCAGTTACTACAATGTGGGCAGTCAGATGAATTTCGGGCAGGGTAAGTCCAACCGGAACGACCGTTTCAGTGTACGTGGCAATGTAGATGTGAATATCAGCAAGACAGTATCGGCATACGTAAACTCCAATGTATCTTTCTACAATTCAAAAGGTACGGTAGGTGGCAATTATTGGAGCCTGGCTTCTACGTTCCGTCCTAACCGGGTAGCCCCTTTGATTCCATTAAGTATGATTGACCCCACTGCCACTGCCGTATGGGAACTGTTGAAGACATCGAACAATATTGTTGACGGCAAGTATTTCCTGGCCGGTACGCAGAACGACCTGACCAATGTGTTTGCCGATTATTATGCAGCCGGCAAGAGTAGCTCCACCCGTCGTAACCTGCAATTCGACGCGGGTGTCAATATCGATTTGGGAAAAGCGGTGAAAGGGCTCTCTTTCCATGCACAATACTCTATGGACTATGCCACGTCATATACGACAAAGTATGACAACAAGTACGCTACGTTTATTCCGGTATGGGGCAATTTCAACGGTTACGACATGATTGTCGATTTGACCAAGAGCGATACCAATGATGAAAAGACCGGCAAACAGAATATCAGCGACAGTGAGTCCGACCGTACGGTTTCGTTGAATGCACATTTGGATTACAACCGTGTTTTCGGCAATGCGCACCAGCTGGATGCCATGTTGCTGGTCAGCGGTTTCCAGCAGACACTTTCAGGTGTGTATCATCGCATCTGCAATGCCAATATCGGTGTGCAGGCATCTTATAATTATAAACATAAGTATTATGCCGAATTCAGCGGGTCGGCCATCCATTCAGCCAGACTTGCCGAGGGGCATCGCAATGCTTTCTCTCCTTCATTCACTTTGGGATGGAACCTGGCGGAAGAAGATTTCCTGAAAGGTTCTGCATTGGATGAGTTGATGGTCAGCGCCAGTGGTAGTATTCTGAATACGGATTTGGGACTGGATTACTATATGTATAAAGGCGGTTACGACATGGAAGGCTCCAGCTGGGGATGGTATGATGGTGGAAGCCTGAAAACTTCCCAGTCGCTACGCGGTGCCAATGAGGACCTTACTTTCCTGAAACGCAAGGAACTTTCAGTCAATGTCCGGACCTCCTTGTGGAAACGGATGATTACGGCGGATGCTTCTTTCTTCGTAAATTCCATGGAAGGCGGCATCATCAGTTCGGGCAATCTTTTCCCGAGCTATTTCAACTATGCGGACAAACAAAATCTCTTGCCTTATATCAACTATAACAATGACCGTAGAATGGGATTCGATTTCTCGCTGAACTATAATACACGCTTTGGTGAAGTGGACTTCTCGGCCGGAGTCAATGGCACTTACTATGCCACCAAGGCAACCAAACGTGATGACAGCAATTACGAGAACGCTTATCAATATCGCCAAGGCAAAGCCATCAGCCCTATTTGGGGATATGAGTGCCTGGGCTTCTTTAACGATGAAGATGAGATAGCAGCCGCTCCTTCGCAGACAGCATTGGGAGGCGGTGTTCCCAAACCGGGCGATTTGAGGTATAAGGACCAGAATGGCGATAAGATTATTGACTCGAAAGACCAGGTTGCTTTGGGACAATTCAACTCTCCCTTCACCATGGGTATCAACTTGACTGCCAAATATAAGAACTTTACCCTTTTTGTGCTGGGCACCGGCAGTATGGGTGGCGAAAACCTCAGACGGGGTAGCTATTATTGGGTGTCGGGAGAGAACAAATATTCCAAGGTAGTCCGTGGACGTTGGACGGAAGAGACGGCGGCGACAGCCACTTATCCTCGCCTGACTACGGGTAATGGTAACAATAATTTTACCAACTCTGATTTCTGGATGTATAAAAACAACCGTTTCGATCTTGCCAAGGTGCAACTTACGTATGACTTCCCGGCAAAGATGTTGCGCGGAAAACTGGTGAAAGCCCTTTCTGCTTATGTAAGTGGTTCTAATCTGTTGACTATATCCAAGGAACGTGAACTTATGGAGACTAACGTAGGTTCCGCGCCTCAGACACGTTTTTATAATCTGGGTGTGAAAGCGACTTTCTAAATACGAAACAAAAGAAATAAAGATATGAAGAAAATACTGATAAAACTTCTGGTTTGTATGCCGCTGCTCACTGCTTGCGAGGATATGTTCAAACCGGAACTGGAGAACATATACGACGAGGAGTATATGCATCATCAACCTGCTTTTGCGCAGAGTATTTTGGGACAGTCTTATGCCCTGCTGCCCTATACCACTGCCCCGCAGAGCGATTTGGCTACAGATGATGCCGTATCCAACGACATCAACAACAGCTACCTGAAAATGGCTACCGGCGGCTGGGCTTCCAACAGCGACCCGTTGTCACGGTGGAAAAGGCACTTTTATGCCATTCAGAACATCAACGTGGTGTTGGAGAATTGCGACCAGGTGACATGGACGGAAGACAAGTCCGCTAACACGATGTTCAATATGCATTTTAAGGGTGAATGCTATGCCATGCGTGCATTGCATACTTTCTTCTTGCTTCAGACTCATGCGGGACGGACCAATGACGGAGAATTGTTGGGAATACCTTTGCATCTTGCATCGGAAACTGCCGGTTCCGATTTCAACCGCCCTCGCGATACCTACCGGAAATGCGTGGAACAGATTCTGGAGGATTTCGACCGTGCCATCGAACTGCTTCCTTTGGATTTCGGCGATGTGGCTTCGGCGGAGGAAATTCCTGCGAAGTATGTTCAGGCTGGAGCTACAGCCGAAAGCTACAACCGTGCTTTCGGCAGTCATATGCAAGGCAGAATAAGCAACCGGATTATCGAGGGTATACGCGCGCAACTGCTGTTGATGTCTGCCAGCCCTGCTTTCAGTGAGGATTCCGGAGTCACCTGGCAACAGGCTGCTGATAATGCGGCAATCGTGTTGGACCGTATCGGCGGAGTTGCCGGTATGGATACCCAAGGCTGGACTTGGTATACCAATGTGGCAGAAATCAATGCGCTTGCTCCGGGTGTAAACCCGCAGGAGATTCTCTGGCGTGGTCGGATAACTGAAAACAATACGCGGGAATCGGACAATTATCCTCCCTCCATTTATGGGAAAGGACGTGTAAATCCTACCCAGAACCTGGTTGATGCTTTCCCGATGGCAAACGGTTATCCCATCACCGAGGCACAAGGGAACTTCGATGCCGGTCAGCCTTATGCGAACCGTGATCCCAGACTGAAGGCATATATTCTTGTGAACGGTGAAAAGCAGGGTGTGAAGAATAATGAGATTATTACAGGAACTTATGGAACGAATCTGGATAGGTTGAATGGCGAAAACGGAAAATCCACCCGTACGGGTTATTATTTGCGTAAGCAGTTACGTTCTGATTTGGACCTTACACCCAATAAGACCACTACGCAAAAGCATTATACGGCTTATATTCGTTATACGGAAATATTCCTTGCCTATGCTGAGGCTGCCAATGAAGCTTGGGGGCCTACAGGAAAAGGAACGCACAACTATTCCGCTTATGATGTGATAAAGGCTATCCGTACACGTGCGGGTGTCGGCGTTGCCAACGGTGACCCTTATCTGGAAAGCGTGAAAGGCAACAAGGACAAGATGCGCGAATTGATTCGTAACGAACGACGGCTGGAACTCTGCTTCGAGAATTTCCGTTTTTGGGATTTACGCCGTTGGAAAGTGAATCTTGAGGAGCTGAACGAAACGGCAAGGGGTATGGAAATAAAGAAAGTCCCGGGAGACGGTTCTTTGCTTTATTTGCCGCTCGATGTAGAAATTCGTAATTATAAGGATTATATGTATTATGGTCCTATACCTTATAGTGAGACTCAAAAATTCAGTAACCTGCAACAGAATGCAGGTTGGTGATTCTATCTCTTGAATTTATAAAACAATGAATGACATGAAACGATTCAAATTATTGTCGATATTTTCTATTGGATGCTTGGCTACAATATTCTCTTCCTGTGAGAATATGGATATTTCTTTCCCTGATTACGAAGGCGGTGTCTCGGTCTATTTCCCTTACCAATATCCGGTACGCACCATTGTGCTGGGAGAAGACGAGTATGACACTACGCTCGATAACCAACATAAGTGCAAGATTTTTGCTACTATGGGCGGCACCTATAATGGCCGTAACATAAAACTGGAGATTGCGGTAGACAATTCTTTGTGTGACAATCTGTTTTTTGAGGATGGTTCAGACGTTACTCCTATGCCGGCCGAATACTATTCGCTGGCAAGTAACGACATCTATTTTAATGGAGGATTCCAAGGAGGTGTTGAAGTGCAGTTGAACGATGCGTTTTTTGCCGACCCGGCTGCCTTGAAGAATACTTATGTGATACCGTTGGTGATAAAGAACCAGATGGGGGCCGACCGCATACTCTCCGGCAAACCCATCATTGAGGGTGATACGCCCCAGCGCCCCAATTCTTCATATTGGGATGTAAAGCCTATGGACTATGTGCTTTATTGTGTGAAGTATATCAATCCTTATCATGCTTATTATCTCCGCAGAGGTGTGGATATCGTTACTGAAAACGGAACGACTGCCACCGAAGTGCGCCATAAGCAGTATGTGGAAGATGATGAAGTTTGTTCCACTGTCACCAGGACGTTGAATTCTGTGATTTTCCCGTTGACAACCAGGTATGTTGATAATGGAACTCCGACAAACTTGAAGTGCGACTTGCTTCTTACTTTCAATGAGAAGGGGGAATGTACCATTACTTCCGATACTGAGGGCGTTACAGCCACCGGGACGGGCAAGTACCTGAAGAAGTCGGAGAAAAAGGCGTGGGGAAACAAAGACCGCGACGGGCTTTATTTGGATTATCAGGTGGATTTTGGGGTGAAACAGATTCAGACGAAAGATACGCTGGTATGGCAGAGAAGAGGGGTGAAGCCCGAGGAGTTTACACCTCAATATGTAGAATGATTCAACAGTGAAGGATATGAAAAATTATAAATCTATTTTGTTTGCAGTTTCTGCACTTGCGCTATTGGTTGCTTGCGCGGAAAATAATTTGGCCGATTTCAAAGTGGAAAAGCCGGAGGATATAGCGAAATACGAATATCTCAGCGAATATGCTACTTTGAATACTTATGTGGAAGGCAATGCGAATCAGACCTTCAAATTGGGAGCTGCCGTCAATGCTGCGGATTTTATCAATGGAGGACGGCATTACAGTCTGGTGAGTTCCAACTTCAATGAAGTGACTCCTAAAGATGCGATGTGGTATTCGGCTTGCGTGCAGGGTAACGGTACTATGGATTTTCAGAATGTGAAGAAGCTGTTGGCTGTGGCACGGAACGCCAGTACATCTGTCTATGGAGGTGCGCTTTGCAGCCATAAGAATCAGAACAATACGTATCTGAACGGATTGCTGGCGGACAAACCATTGCCTGAAGAGAAGACCTTGAAAACCCGTGCGGCGGGGATGAAAAGGGTGTATTTGGTGAATACGGACTTTGAAAACGACTTGACTGTGGAAGGCGGTAGCTGGAGTGCTTGGGGAGATGCCATAAAAAAACATGGGAACTTCTGGAAAGTTGTTTCAGGTGAAGGATACAATAATTCCAAAGGCTATAAGATTAAGGTGGGTAGCGGCTATTCTGCTTCCAAGGGACAGACTGTGGTTCAGTTCTCACCGGAAGTTCCTGCGGTGGAGAATACGACTTATTATCTGACTATGAAAGTGAAAGCCAGCCGTAACTGTTCCATATCATCGGAGTTCAGGGCGAATGGTAGTTCTACTGCTATTGGCAAGTTTTCCTCCATCGATGTTACTACGGAATGGAAGAGTGTTACGGTCTCTTGTCCGAGTGTATCTGGCAATATCTATCGTTTTTATCTGAATGTAGGTACTGTCGGGGGAACTATCTGGTTCGATGACATTTCCGTCTACTATGAGATTCCTACCGGAATACCCCAGACTCCCGAAGAGAAAGCCGATACGCTGACTTGGGCGATGGATAACTGGGTGAGCGGAATGATGGAAGTTTGCGAAGGAACGGTGACGGACTGGAATGTCCTGGATGAACCTTTGGCGGAAGTGGATGCGGATAAGGACGGATATTACGACCTTCGTTCGTCATCGAACGGCGATGCGGAGAGCTATTTCTACTGGGGAGATTATTTAGGCGAGAATTACCCGCGTCTGGTAGTGGATTTGGCTCGTAAGTATAGCTCTGCGGACTTGAAACTTTATGTGAATGAAACGAACTTGTTGACTGATATGGATAAGCTGAAAAGCCTGGTTCATTGGATGGAGCAGTGGGAGAGCGATGGGAAAACCGTGATTGATGGCATCGCTACGACTATGCATCTGTCATTCACCACTGATGAGGTTGCACAAGCTGAACAGGAGAAGAAAATCAAGGAAGCGTTCGCAAAATTGGCTGCTACCGGAAAACTGATACGAATCTCCGGGCTCGATATGAATATTGTGGATGAATCGGGTATGGAAATCTCAACATACGATTTGACGTTTGAACAGGAACAGAAGATGGCCGATTTCTATACGTTTGTTCTTTCCGCTTATGCGGAATTGATTCCTGCCGCGCAGCAAGGAGGTATCACTCAATGGACGATAGCCGACAGTGGCAATGTGCCCAACGGCCTTTGGACCGACGATTACAGCCGTAAACCGGCTTATGCAGGATTCGCCGAAGGGTTGAAAGCCATTAATGGGCGTTAATCCTTTGTTATATAGTTGTTATGACACACTGCCTAAATATGCTTGTTTATGAATAATGTAATACGAAGGATAGGGTATACAGGTGTTTTCCTGTTGGGGTGTTTGCTGATGGTGTTGAACTCCTGTTCCGATGAAAGCAAAGCGGATATCCTTTTGCAACTGAGCGAAACGAAATTGTATTTTGATCCTGCAGCTTCATCGCAAGAGGTGGACGTGACTTCTGCCGGCGACTGGGCCTGCAAGGTGACTGCCGGTTCCGACTGGTGCAGTTGTTCGAATGTGGCTACGGCAGTCAGGGTGACTGTAAAGGCCAACGATACGGGCAAGAAACGCATGGCTACGATTGTTGTCTCCAGTGGTAATCAGAAAGTGGAGTTGGGAGTAGAGCAAGAAAGCGTAGTTCCGGAACTTGAAGTCTCTGCCAAGAGCCTGTCTTTTAAGGCAGGAAATGACGTGCAGGAGATAAAGGTCACTGCCAATGTGGAGTGGAAGGCGGAAGTGGTTACTGCCATGACCGACTGGGTAGACTGCCAAGTGAAAGAAGGAACGGACAATGTACTGACAGTTACGGTGAAAGCCAATCCTACGACCCGTAAACGCGTGGCCATGCTCCGCATTACGGCAGCCGGGTTGAGCGAAGAGGTTCTTGTCACGCAAGATTTCTCTTCCCCTTCCGTGGTTTATCCGCAGGTGGAGACGAGTTTCGATATCGCCTTGCTGGAAGATAGCTACGGAACTGTTTTGCCGGATTTCAGTCACGTGGGTTATATGGGCAGCGAACTTGACATTCCTGATGTGCCGATAGTGAAAACCTTGGATTCTCCGGGAGAGGATGTGGATGCTACGGCCCTGATACAGCAAGCCATCGACGAGGTGTCGGCTATGCCGTTGAACGGGAAAACGCGTGGTGCCATTCTGCTGAAGAGCGGGACTTATAAGATACAGAGTGAGTTGCATATCAATACCGACGGTGTGGTGCTTCGTGGCGAGGGACCGGACAATGGCGGCACGAAGCTGATTGCCGCCGGTGTGAAAGGCGGAGAGTCTGCCCATCACAGGCTCATAAAGATTGCCGGTCAAGGCAGTTTGTCTCCTTCCAAGCCTTCCGCCTACAACGTCAAGGACGATTATGTGCCCGTAGGGCGTTTCTGGCTGACGGTGAATAACGTGGCCGATTTTCATGAGGGCGACCACGTGACGGTGTTCCGTCCGGGTACCGACAACTGGATTCACGATTTGAGGATGGACCAGATATATAAACCCGGTGATACGTCAGGTTCCAATTGGACCGCTTCGGGCTACAACCTCGACTACGAGCGTGTGGTGACACAAATCATCGGCGACACGCTCCATTTTGATAATCCTGTCTTGATGGCCATGGAGACAAAATATGGCGGCGGGGCGGTATACCGGTCGGACTTCTCGGGAAGAATCAGCCATTGCGGCATAGAGAATATGCAGATTGTCAGTGAGTTTGATGAAAGCAAGAAAGATGGCAGCGGCTACTTCAACGATGAGAACCACAGTTGGACGGCTATTGACATCACTAAAGCGGAACATAGCTGGATACGCAATGTCACGTCGCGTTATTTTGCATACGGATTGGCGGAAATCAGGAGCAAGTCCCTGTTTGTTACGGTGAAAGACTGCAAGTGCCTTGACGGTGTGGCAAAACGCACGGGGGGACGGCTTTATTCTTTCTTGATTTCCGATGCCTCTGCTTGCCTGGTACGCGATTGCGAGACGTCTCATGGCCGTCACGATTGCGTGACTGGCTCGAAAGGGGTGGGACCTAATGTGTTTGTGAATGTGAAGATACGCAATTCGCACGCCGATGCCGGGCCTCACCAACGCTGGAACGTCGGAACGCTTTACGACAACATCGACAGCGACGGCGATATCCTGGTGCAAGATCGTGGCGATTGGGGTACAGGCCACGGATGGGCCGGCGCCAACCAGTATTTGTGGAACTGTACAGCCAAGCGGATTTGCGTTCAGACACCTTGGGTCTCTGCCAAGAACTACAGTATCGGAAGTAAAGGGACTAAGAGCCGTGGTACGCATAACAACACCGACCGGCCCGACGGCGAATGGATTGAACAGGGAAAGACCGTGTCGCCGGCATCTCTTTTCGAAGCACAGCTGGATTTGCGCATCCGGAGCGGGCGGATGTATCATGTGCAGAAATAACACGTCCGTGAGGGAGGTCTGCTCCCTATGATACAGAAGTGGGAATCATTACGTATGATTGTATGAGTCATACGTAATGATTCCCACAATCATACGTAATGATTCCTATCTCTGTTGCAAGGTGCGCACCATACGCTTGTACCTTGTTCTTGGTTATGAATAAGATGTCTAATTTTTGTTAATCATTTGATAATAGGAAGAAAACTTAATTTGTGATTTGAGTTTTCTTCCTATATTTGCCACGTTTTATTCCGAAAATGGATAAAAAGAGTTTTTGAACTTAAAAAGGAAGAGAAATGGGCGAATATACCAAGCATCTTACTCCCCGTCCGGAACTGAGGGAACGGATTATCGAGACTGCGATGAAGGCTTTTTCCGCACACGGCATCAAGAGCATCACAATGGACGACATCGCGACCTCGTTGGGCATCTCCAAACGTACTCTTTATGAGGTGTTTCCCGACAAGGAGACCTTGCTGGAAGAGTGCATCCTGAAAAGACAGAAAGAAGGGGAAGAGTTTCTGAGGAATGTGCTTGCTACATCAGGAAACGTGTTGGAAGTCCTGCTGAAGTGCTATCAGCGCAGCATCGAGAAGTTCCATGCCACCAACAAGAAGTTCTTCGAAGACATCAAGAAATATCCCAAAGCCTACGAGCTGATGACGAGCCGGCATAAGCAGGACTCGGAAGAGACGGTAAGTTTCTTCAAGGAGGGCGTGAAACAGGGAATCTTCCGCGACGATGTGAATTTCTCCATTATCAACTTGCTGGTAAGAGAGCAGATTGACCTGTTGATGAATACGGACATCTGCAAGAAGTACTCTTTCCTTGAAGTATACGAATCCATCATGTTCACCTTCTTGCGGGGAATATCCACGGAAAGAGGGGCACACGAGCTGGAGGTGTTTATCCGGGAATACCGCCGGAAGGCAATGACCGGAAACGATGAGACAGCAAACGATTAGAAAACGATAAATAGTTTTATGAAGATGCAGAGATTTTTTAAGGCTAAAAGATGGATGCTGGCCGTTGCCATACTGTTGGCTGGCGGCCATGCACAGGCACAGGGGGCAAAGGAGACTTTGACCCTGAACCTCGACAGGGCTTTGGAGATAGCCCTGAGCGACAATCCCACCATTAAAGTGGCGGAAGAGGAGATTGCGCTCAAGAAGGTGAGCCATAAGGAAACGTGGCAGAACTTGTTGCCCGAGGCGAGTATTTCGGGTTCGATGAGCCACACCATTACGGCGCCGCAGTTCAGTATCGGCGACCAGACCGTGAAGATGGGTAAGGACAAGGCGAATACCGTTACCGGAACGCTGAACGTCAGCCTGCCCTTGTTTGCTCCGGCCGTCTACCGCGCCATGTCGATGACGAAAACGGACATCGAACTGGCGGTGGAGAAGTCGCGGGCCTCGAAGCAGGACCTGGTGAACCAGGTGACCAAGGCTTACTATCAGTTGATGCTGTCGCAAGACTCTTACGAGGTGTTGCAGAAAAGCTACAAGCTGGCGGAAGACAATTATAACATTGTCAATGCCAAGTACCAGCAGGGGGCGGTCAGCGAGTTCGACAAAATCAGTGCCGAGGTACAGATGCGCAGCGTGAAGCCGAACGTGATTTCCGCCGGCAATGCCGTGACGCTCTCCAAATTGCAGCTGAAGGTGCTGATGGGCATCACTGCCGATGTGGATATCCGGATTGACGACAGCCTTGCGGCTTACGAAGGGACGGTGTTCTCCAACCAGCTGGACAATACGGTTCACGAAGGGCTGGTGAACAACACCACGATGAAACAGTTGGAACTGAACCGCCTGATGCTTCAGAAGAACATCAAGTCGTTGCGTACCAACTTCATACCAACCTTGGCTTTGGGCTATTCTTACCAATATCAGTCGATGAATAACGACAACTGGAACCTCTTCAATTATGATTACGGAAGCAGCTCCTCGTTGGTGTTCAGCCTGAGCATACCTCTTTATAAGGCGAGCAACTTCACGAAGCTCAAGTCCAACCGCATCCAGATGCGCCAGTTGGACCAGAACCGCATCGACACGGAACGCAAGCTGAATATGCAGATTACGAGCTACCAGGACAACATGGCGGCCAGTTCGGAACAGGTGTCCAGCAACAAGGAGAATGTGATGCAGGCCGAGAAGGCGGTGCAGATTGCCGGCAAGCGCTACGAAGTGGGCAAGGGCACTGTGCTCGAACTGAACACCTCGCAGGTGCAGCTCACCGAAGCGGAACTTACCTACAACCAGTCCATATACGACTACTTGGTGGCTAAGGCCGACCTCGACCAAGTGTTGGGAAGAGACTATATCATCAAAAACAAGTAATAAACAATAACGACAATATGAAAAAAAGTTTTCAATTGATTGCCCTGTTTGCAGTAGCACTGTTGGGCGCTTGCAGTGGAGGTGGCGAAAAGTCCGCTGCGGAGAAGGTAGAAGAAAAGCCGAAAGTAAAACTGGCGGGGGTGACTTCCCGCCCGGTAGACCAGATTCAGGAATACACGGCAACGGTTGAGGCCGAGGTGAAGAACAACATCGCTCCTTCGTCGCCGGTGCGCATCGACCGCATCTTCGTGGAAGTGGGCGACCGTGTGGCAAAGGGACAGAAGCTTGTCAGTATGGATGCCGCCAACCTGAAGCAGGCGAAGTTCCAGCTGGACAACCAGCGGATAGAGTTCCAGCGTGTGGACGAGCTCTACAAGGTGGGCGGAACTTCCAAGTCGGAATGGGATGCTGCCAAGATGAATCTTGACGTACGCGAGACTGTCTATAAGAATTTGCTGGAGAACACCGCGTTGCTCAGCCCTATCAATGGCGTGGTGACGGCGCGCAACTACGACAACGGCGATATGTACGGTGGCGGCGAACCGGTGCTCGTGGTAGAGCAGATTACTCCGGTGAAGTTGCTCATCAATGTCTCCGAGGGATATTTCACGAAAGTGAAGAAAGGCGCTCCCGTATCGGTGAAGGTGGATGTGTATGGCAACGAGGAGTTCGAGGGTACAGTCAGCCTTGTGTATCCTACCATCGATGCCACTACGCGTACTTTCCCCGTGGAGGTGCAGCTTGTCAACCGCGACCAGCGTGTGCGTCCGGGTATGTTTGCCCGTGTGACACTGAATTTCGGTACGCAGGACCACGTGGTGGTGCCCGACCTTGCCATCGTGAAGCGTGCCGGTTCGGGCGACCGTTACGTCTATGTCTACAAAGACGGCAAGGTATCCTATAATAAGGTAGAGCTTGGCCGCCGCATGGATACGGAGTACGAACTGATTTCCGGTGTGGAGAACAATTCGCAGGTGGTCGTTGCCGGACAGACCAAGCTTGCCGACGGCGTAGAGGTGGAAGTAGAGAAATAATTATTAATTATGAATTTTGAATTATGAATTTTGAATGGGCTGCGCGATGAGGCTGCAACTATTATTCTTAATTCATAATTCAAAATTCAAAATTCAAAATTAAAGAAATGAGTTTATACGAAGGAGCGGTTAAGAAACCGATTATGACCTCGCTCTGCTTCCTGGCAGTGGCGATATTTGGTCTGTTCTCTTTGTCGAAACTGCCGGTAGACCTTTATCCGGACATCGAGACCAATACCATCATGGTGATGACCTCGTACCCGGGCGCCAGTGCGGTGGATATCGAGAACAACGTGACCCGTCCGTTGGAGAACACGCTGAACTCTGTCAGCAATCTGAAACACATCACTTCCCGTTCATCGGAGAATATTTCTGTGATTACGCTGGAGTTTGAGTTTGGCTACGACATCGACGTACTGACGAACGACGTGCGCGACAAGCTGGACATGGTAAGTTCCATGCTGCCCGATGAGGTGGAGACGCCCATCATCTTCAAGTTCAGCACGGACATGATTCCTATCCTCCTGCTCTCCGTGCAGGCGGAGGAGAGCCGTCCGGCGCTCTACAAGATATTGGACGACAACGTGGCGAATCCCTTGGCGCGTGTGCCGGGTGTAGGTACGGTCTCCATTTCGGGTGCGCCCAAACGTGAAATCAACGTATATTGCGACCCCAACAAACTGGATGCCTACGACCTTTCGGTAGAGACCATCAGTGCCATCATCGGTGCCGAAAACCGTAACACGCCGGGCGGTACGTTCGACGTGGGCAGCAACACCTATTCGCTGCGTGTGGAGGGTGAGTTCAAAGACCCCAAAGAGATGGAGAACATTGTGGTGGGCACGAGCAACGGTGCGTCTGTCTACTTGCGCGATGTCGCCACGATTGTAGACTCCGTGGAAGAGCGTGCACAGCAGACCTACAACAACGGTGTGCAGGGTGCCATGATTGTGGTGCAGAAGCAGTCGGGTGCCAACTCGGTGGCCATCTCACAGAAAGTAATCGATATGTTGCCGCAGTTGCAGAGGTCGCTGCCGAGCGACGTGAAGCTGGGTATCATCGTTGATACCTCCGAGAACATTCTGAACACCATCTCCAGTTTGGAGGAGACCATCATCTACGCCATGCTGTTCGTGGTCTTGGTGGTGTTTGTCTTCTTGGGCCGCTGGCGTGCCACGGTCATCATCTGTATCACCATTCCGATGTCGTTGGTTGCTTCGTTTATCTACTTGGGCATCATCGACGGTGGTTCGCTGAACATCATTTCGCTTTCGTGTCTCTCCATCGCCATCGGTAACGTGGTGGACGATGCCATTGTGGTGCTCGAGAATGTCACGACCCACATCGAGCGAGGGTCCGAACCGAAACAGGCGGCCGTACACGCCACGAATGAGGTGGCGATTTCGGTAGTCGCCTCTACGCTGACCATGATTGCCGTGTTCTTCCCGTTGACCATGGTAAGCGGTATGTCGGGTGTGCTCTTCCGCCAGTTGGGTTGGATGATGTGTGTGATTATGACCGTTTCCACCATCTCGGCGTTGTCTTTCACTCCGATGATGTGTTCGCAGCTCCTCCGTTTGCAGAAGAAGCAGGCAAAGTGGTTCATCGCTTTCTACAAGCCCATCCAGCGTGCGTTGGATGCTCTTGATGTGTGGTATCAGAACCGTCTGGACTGGGCGGTGCGTCACCGCAAGTCGGTGGTGCTGGGCTGTGCCGTTCTGTTCGCCACCAGTTTGATATGTGCCAAATACATCGGTACCGAGTTCTTCCCGGCTGCCGACAATGCCCGTATCGCCGTGAAGTTGCAGTTGCCCATCGGTGCGCGTGTGGAACGTGCGCAGGCACTGGCAGCGGAACTGACCGAAAAGTGGCTGACCCGCTATGAAGGCGTGATGAAGGTCTGCAACTACACCGTAGGACAGGCCGATTCCGACAACACCTTTGCCTCCATGCAGGACAACGGCAGCCACATCATCAGTTTCAATATGCGTCTGGTGAGCGTGGGCGACCGTGATGTTTCGCTGGAAGCCGTTTGTAACGAGATGCGCGAGGACCTGAAGCAGTATCCCGAACTGGACAAGTCGCAGGTCATCATGGGTGGTAGCAGTAGCGGTATGAGCGCACAGGCAAGTGCCGACTTCGAGGTGTATGGCTACGACTTCGGCACGACCGACCGTGTGTCTGCCGAGCTGAAAGAGAAACTCCTTCAGGTGAAGGGCGTGCGCGAGGTGAACATCAGCCGCCAGGACTACCAGCCCGAATATCAGGTGGACTTCGACCGCGAGAAGCTTGCCCTGCACGGGCTGAACCTCTCCACGGCATCGGGCTATCTGCGCAACCGTGTGAACGGTGCCTTGGCTTCCTACTACCGTGAGGACGGTGACGAGTATGACATCCGTGTGCGCTACGCACCCGAGTTCCGTACCAAGATTGAAGACCTGGAGAACATCCTTATCTATACGCCTGCCGGCAAAGGCATCCGTGTGAAAGACCTGGGCAAGGTGGTGGAACGCTCCACGCCTCCTACCATCGAGCGTAAGGACCGTGAACGTATCGTGACCGTGTCCGCCGTTATCTCCGGTGCCCCGTTGGGCGACGTGGTAGCGGCCGGTAACGCCATCATCGACAAGATGGACCTGCCCAACGGTATCTCCATCCAGATTTCCGGTTCCTACGAAGACCAGCAGGATTCGTTCTCCGACCTGGGTACGCTGGCAGTGCTCATCGTCATTCTGGTGTTCATCGTGATGGCGGCGCAGTTCGAGTCGTTGACCTATCCGTTCATCATCATGTTCTCCATCCCGTTTGCATTCAGCGGTGTGCTGATGGCACTCTTCTTTACGGGCACCAACCTGAACGTGATGAGTCTTTTGGGAGGTATCATGCTGATTGGTATCGTGGTGAAGAACGGTATCGTGCTCATCGACTACATCACGCTCTGTCGTGAGCGCGGCATGGCGGTGCTCCACTCCGTGGTTACGGCAGGCCGCAGCCGTCTTCGTCCGGTGCTGATGACGACGCTGACCACCGTCCTCGGTATGGTGCCGATGGCAGTGGGACAGGGCGAAGGTGCCGAGATGTGGCGTCCGTTGGGTGTGGCCGTGATTGGCGGTCTGACGGTATCCACTATCCTGACCTTGATTCTGGTTCCCGTGCTCTACTGTTCGTTTGCCGGTACAGGCATCAAACGCTCGCGCCGCAAGCTGAAGAGAGACCGTGAATTGAATGAATATTATCTTTCGCACAAGGATAAGATGACGAAACCCAAGAAACAATGATAAGATTTTAGATTTCAGATTTATGATTTATGCCGTTCAGATGGGGTGAATAGACTCCGTAAGACGGAAGTCATAAATCATAAATCTGAAATCATAAATCTGAAATTCTAAAATCATAAATCAAATGAAATCTGTATTTATCACATTCGACCAGGCTTTCTACGAACGTATCATGGCATTGCTCGACCGTCAGAACTGCCGTGGATTCAGCTACTGGCAGCAGGTACAGGGCCGTGGCAGCAAGACGGGCGAACCGCACTACGGCAGCCATGCCTGGCCCAGTATGTGCTCCGCCATCATCACGATAGTGGACGATGCCAAGGTGGAGCCTCTGCTCGAAGCGCTTCATCAGATGGACGTGGAGACCGAGCAACTGGGGCTTCGCGCGTTTGTATGGAACGTGGAGAAGACCATCTGATAGCGAGTTGGACTTTTAAAGCAATCGTCCCCGTCGTAGTCTGCGTGCATTCCTGAGGTTTTAGGAATGTGCCCGGACTACGACGGGGACGTTTGCTTTTTCTGTTTACGCTTGATGGTTCGTGCAGGCGACGTTTATCTCTCTTCCCGGAACACTTAACAAAAAAGTTCCGAACTATTCATAGAAAACTTCCCGAATCTTCGTTCAAAATGTTGTAAATGTTAAGGATAAGTTTTGTTCCCACATTTGGAATGTCTGTTCCAAGCCTTGGAACGGACATCCGCAACGTGGGAACACATATCCGCAGGCTGGGAACGGAATACCGGAAGCGGATTGCTTCATGGCTGAGAATATTCCATCAAAAGGTGTTAGCTTATCGGATTTTATGCTTATTTTTGCCATGTCTGATGAAGATTTCAGATAGGTTTAGCTGAAGGAGAAAAAAGTAAAGCGACATTATGGATACTAAAATTATAGGTCAAGGATACAATCTTGATGCAGATACTTCTGTAGCCAAGGAACTTATAGAGCAATTCAACAGTAAGAGATACGATTCCTTTACCTGTCTCGTTGCATTTGCAAGTTACGGAGGAGTAACGGCTTTGACTCCATACATCATGGAAGAGAAAGAAAGAGGTGTGAAAGTTAAGGTGATTATCGGTATCGACCAAAAAGGAACGTCAAAGGAGGCACTTGAAGAAATACTTTCTTGGGGTGTAGAGTCAAAGATTTATCATACGCAATCTGTCAATATCTTCCATCCTAAAATCTATCTTTTTGAGAACACGGACATTTTCACACTCATTGTAGGGTCGAACAATTTGACCACAATGGGCTTGGTAAAGAACATCGAATGCTCTTTGCTTATTAAAGACGCGAAGGGAGAACATTCGGTTCACAATGATTTCTATGTTTATTGGAAGTCTATTCTTGATGGTGCTGATGTAAATTTGATGCCGATTACGCAAAAGCTTATTGACGACTTGTACGCTGAGAAACTGATACCGACAGAGTCGGAACGTACAGATAAATATGACAATGGCAGAGATAAAACAGCAAGCCCTGATAAACATATAACTTTTAACGGAGCTAAGATTCAACGTAATCCTGAGGGCTTTGTACCAAAGGGAAGGCAGGTAAAAGTAAAACGGGTTACAAAAACTGATAACGAGTCCAATCCGGACAAACCTGTAATTGAAGAATTGTTGCCGGTTAATGGTGAAGAGGTTTTGATTGCAGAGATTGGGGGCGGCCCTCGTTGGAAACAGGTAAATTTCCCCGTCGAAATATTTGAGAACTTCTTTGGTGCCGAACGTGGGAACAACTTTTATAACATTGAGTTGATAAACATTGCCCAAGATGGAACATTGGGTGATGTAGAAACACGCCAGGCGGTTTCTGTGAAGAGTCATAATTACCGTTTTGAGATACATTGTAATGAAACAGCAGGAGCGTATCCTGGTAACATCAATCGTCCTATTGGCCTGTTTGTCAAGATAGATAATGACAAATTCTTGTATCAAGTCCTTTTATATGATTATCCTGCATATAAGAAAATCAAGAAGTACTTATACGCTGAAAGTAAAGTTAGAAGAAAAGACGAGTTGAGAAGGCATATCGTTCACATTGAGGCTATTCATGCCATTTATCCACAGTTGGTTATTTAAATGAGTTACAATTTTAGAACATTAAACTATCTTGGTAGTAAATTGCGTCTACTGGATTTCATCGAAGATAAAGTACTTGATGTGACACCAAATGGGGCTGGCATCTGTGATTTGTTTGCTGGTTCTGGATGTGTGTCGCGTAAGTTGTCCAAATCACATCCGGTTGTCGCTTGTGACATTCAAGGTTATTCTAAGGTCATTGGGAATGCTTTGCTTAAAAAGTTTGATGTGACAGATGAAGAAATCAATCATTTCTTTGAAATCGTCAATACGGATAATGCAAGAAGGTTGAAAGAGATATTCACCCCGTTGATTGGCTTGGAACAGGCTGCGATTGAGGACAAGAATCTTGAAGTGCTGACTTGTATTCTCGAACACGGTTCGTTAGAGGTTTTCAATATCGAGCACAATGTTTCATGCTTGTCAGACCAACTTGATGCTGTCAGCCGTCGACTTAAAGCAGAAGGACTGAACGATGTAAGGTCATTGATAAGCCGCTACTATGGAGGCGTGTATTTTTCATACAAGCAGGCAGTTGATATCGATATTATTCTCGAAGGAATAGAAAAATTCGTATCGGACGAAAAACGGGATTTGTTTCTTGCTGCTTTATTGAGTACGGCCAGTGATGTAGTTGATACTGTTGGCAAACACTTTGCTCAGCCGATTAAGGCCCGGGATTCGAAAGGTAAAATCAAGGTAACGGTTTATAACAAGGCTGTTAAAGATAAGACTATCGACGTGCCGGTTCTCTATCGTGGGTGGCTTCTCAAGTACAAGAATCTTTTAAAAACAGACTTTCAACATACTACATTGCAAGGAGATTATGAGCAATGTCTACAGATGCTGCCTGACAATGTGAAGACTGTTTATGCAGATCCGCCATACACCCGTGACCATTATAGTCGTTATTATCATGTGCTGGAAACGTTGACTCTTCGGGACACTCCGAAGATTTCAAAGGTAACTATTCACGGAGTAACTCACGTGAGTAACGGTATTTATCGTGAAGATAGACATCAGTCACCTTTTTGCATCAAAAGTAAAGCGCCGTCTGCATTTCGCAGGATGTTTGAATTGATTTCGTTTTCAGGAAGAAATCTGTTACTTTCGTATTCACCTTACGATGAAACGAAAAAGTCACATCCGCGAGTGGTGACCATGCAGCAGATTGTTTCATTGGCAAAGGCGTATTTTGAAAATGTTGAGATTGTTTCTGCCGGTAGTTTCAAGCACAATAAACTTAATTCCACAGAACATTTTCTTGAAGCATCTGATGAGGCGGAATTGCTTATTATATGTACGAACAATAATTAATTTCTGGTATTTGTGACATTAGACAATAACATAAAATTTTCCATTGACCCGAAGAACTCTATTGGCGGTGAGGATTGCAAAAACATTTTAATTAAAGGTGACAATAGGGCGGTTCTTCCGGAACTTGTGTCTTCTTATGGTGGAAAAATAAAGTGTATCTACATTGACCCTCCTTACAACAATGGAGATTCTTATCATTACTATAATGATAACACCTCTACTTCAGTATGGCTGAAAGACATACGGACTGTCCTTTCTTCGTTGAAGATGTTGCTAAAGAAGGATGGAAGTATATGGATTTCTATTGATGATAGGGAAATGGCTTATCTGAAGGTGGAGGCTGATAAGATATTTGGTCGTGAGAATTTTGCAGGCACTATTGTATGGCAACAAAGAAAGACGCGTGAGAATCGTGCTCTCTTTTCATGCAATCATGAGTATGTGCTTGTCTATGCCAAGGATATTAAAGCATTTAAGAAGTCACGTAATCTGCTTCCTGTAGGTGATGATTTTGTTGAGAGTAAATACAAGAATCCGGACAATGACCCGCGCGGGCCTTGGCAGTCCGTATCTGCAAGTGTCCAGGCCGGTCATGCCGTGGCAAGTCAGTTCTATACAATTATTTCTCCATCGGGAATTGAATATAATCCTCCGAAAGGAAGATGCTGGGTTTATAACCAGGAAAGAATGCTCCGCGAGATTTCACAGAATAACGTTTGGTTTGGGGCAGACGGTTGCAATACTCCCCGTCTCAAGAAATTTCTGCGTGACGCAAAGATTGGTTTGACACCTGAAACATTGTGGTCGGGTGATAACTATGGCACAACGGATAGTGCAAAGAAACATCTGTTGTCATTGTTCCCCGAAAAGGAGAATGTTTTCGATACTCCGAAACCGGAAGAGTTGATTAAGCAAATCATAGAGATTGCCAGCAACGAAGAAGAATACGTTTTGGATTGCTACGTCGGCTCTGGTACGACTATGGCGACGGCTCACAAACTCAATCGCAACTACATCGGCATAGAGGTTGGCGACCAGATGACCGAGCTTGTGGTTGAACGCATGAATTTGGTTGTCAACGGTGAGAAAGGTGGCATCTCAAATATGGTTAATTGGCATGGTGGAGGTCAATTTGTGCTATACAATTTCGACAAGAACGGGAGGGAAGAACGTAAAGTCCGAGAAACGAGTCAAGGCGGCCCAAAACAATCGGTTCTGTACCGTCAGCTTGACCTTTTTGACCTTTTCAGACAGTATGGTGAAGAACCATTGGTTCAGAATTGCATGGCTCGTGAGAGTATTGAAATTGAATACGGAACCACTTGTGCTCATCGGCAATTGCCGATTGACCTTTCCAAGAATCTTCTCATTTGTAACGTGAAGAAAGATAACAGGGAGCAATATCTTGATGGATCGGCAAGAATCTATTATACAGGCAAGAAGTTTCCGACAACGGTTGTGCTCAACAAACTCTATTATTTTATGCCGTATCTGTCTGGCAAGGGTGTTCGCGACTTGTATTACATTAAGATTGTTCGTCTTGGCTATCGTAAAGAAGGTCAGCCAGATGAAGACAAGAACGACCTGCGGCTGGTGTTCGAGATTGAGCGGGTTGGACAGCTCTTCGATAACTACAAGAAAGTAAAACTTGAAATATGGAGAACGTTTACAGACACTTCTATAGAAGCGGTTGTTGCATCTGCTAAAGTATAGGTATGGAAATGGAAAAGAGCGTTTTGAAACATACGGGTTGGCTGATGCTCACGGTCGTGGTCCTGCTGTTGCTGATGAACTTGTTGCCGGGCGTCACGATAGGGCGTTATGTGCTGAGGCGGGTAGACATACTTGGCGATGTGCGCCCCGTGCCGGAAGCCGCGAGCGAGCCGGACAGCCTGTTGCCGCCCCCGCCGAAGGCGAAGCCTGCCTTTGTGGATACTTGCCGCAGTGGCATGACCTGCATTGAAGATTACAGCGACTCCACCCTGCGCGGCATGACACCTTTCTATCGTGCGCTGGACGAACTGGCTGCGAAGCCCCGGCTGGTACGTATCGCCTACTTCGGCGACTCCTTCATCGAGGCGGACATCCTTACGGCCGACCTGCGCGCGATGTTGCAGGAACGTTATGGCGGGTGCGGCGTGGGCTTCGTGACGATTACGTCCATGACCAACGGCTACCGCCCCACGGTGCGGCACAGCTTCGGAGGCTGGCAAAGCCATTCCGTCATGGACTCGCTGTTTTTCGACCGAAGTAAACAAGGTATCTCGGGACATTATTTCATTTCGCTCCCGGGAGCCTACGTGGAGCTGCGGGGACAGCAGAAGTACGCTTCGCGGCTCGATACGTGCGAGCAAGCTTCCATCTTCTTCTATAATAAAGGTGAAGTCACCCTCTCGGCATCCGTCAACAAGGGTGAGACGCGGACCGAGACTTTCCGGCCTACGGGCGAACTCCGTGAAATGAACGTGACGGGACGCATCGGTTCGGTACGCTGGCGGGTGGAGAAGGCGGATTCCACGCTGTTCTACGGGCTGGCCATGGATGGAACGCAGGGAATCATTGTCGACAACTTCTCGCTTCGGGGCAGTTCCGGCCTGTCGCTGCGTTCCGTTCCGGTGTGGATGATGCGCGAGTTCAACGAACAGCGTCCTTACGACCTGATTATCCTTCAGTACGGACTGAATGTGGCCACGAGACGCGGACGGAACTATGACTACTACAGCGACGGCATGGCGGCAACCATCGCCCATCTGAAAGACGCCTTTCCGCAGGCGGGCATCCTCATTGTCGGGGTGGGCGACCGCGAGTACAAGGACGAAGAAGGTGTGCTGCGGACCATGCCCGGCATCAAGAACCTCATCCGTTACCAGCAGAACCTGGCGGCGGACAATGGGCTGGCCTTTTGGAATATGTTCGAAGCGATGGGCGGAGAGGGCAGCATGGCGGAGATGGTGCACGCCAAACCCTCGATGGCCAATTACGATTATACGCATATCAACTTCCGCGGCGGAAAGCACCTGGCGGAACTGCTCTACGAGGCATTGGTTTATGGTAAAGAACAATACGACAGGAGGCGTGCCTATGAAGCCGAACCATGACGCAACAGCCTGTCGGCGGAGCGGCTGGCGGCTTGCCGTCGCCAGTGTGGCGCTGGCGCTGCTTTTCCTGCCGGTGCGGCAGATGAGTGCGCAGGATGCACTTCCGGCTCTTCCCCGTCCTTTGGCGGCAGCCGCCGATTGCGATACGCTTATGGCCTGCGGGCAGCGGACGGATACGCTGCCTGTCCCCCTTATTGTCCTGCCCGGGGCTTTCCGGCAACTGGGTGCGAACGAATTGACCGACAGCACCGGTGTCCTGAAACCGTTTTGGGAGAAATTGCGTATGCTCCGTTTGGGCATTGCCGCCGATACGGTACGCATCGTGCACGTGGGCGACAGCCATATTCGCGGACACATCTTTCCGCAGACTACGGGCACCCTGCTCCGGCAGACGTTCGGCGCGCTGGCTTATGCGGACAAGGGGATAAACGGCGCCTTCTGCACCACTTTCACCCGTCCGGACCGTGTGGCGGACATTGCCGCACTGCATCCTGACCTCGTGGTGCTCTCTTTCGGGACGAACGAAAGCCATAACCGGAAATATAACTCCCTGTTGCACTACCGGCAGATGGACGAACTGGTACGTATGCTTCGCGACAGCTTGCCCGGTGTCCCGCTGCTGATGACTACTCCGCCCGGCTCGTACGAGAGCTTCCGCCAGCCACGCCGTCGGCGCACGTACAAAATAAACCCGCGTACCGCTGTTGCCGCACAGGTTATCCGCCGCTTTGCCGATGACAACGGACTGGCGGTGTGGGATATGTACGAGGTTTTCGGCGGCATCCGCCGGGCTTGCCTTAATTGGCAGGAAGCAGGATTGATGCGCCCCGACCACGTGCACTATCTTCCGGAAGGGTATGTCTTGCAGGGCGAGATGTTCTATCGTGCCTTGCTGAAAGCGTATAATGACTATTGCGGTCAGTGAATCTATTTTTCAAACCTTTAAGCAGCAAACCTGACAGATGTGGAATATTGACGAACTCTTGAACAGACTGAACATAGACCTTAACCGCCTGCACGACCTGTTCGTGTACGACCCGCACGCGCCGATGATATTCAGCAGCGGCATCTTCTTGTGGCTTTTTGCAGCTTTCACCGCAGGCTACTTGCTTTTGCAGCGCCGCACTACCGCCCGCCTGCTGTTTGTCACCCTGTTCTCTTACTACTTCTATTACAAAAGCAGCGGCACTTACTTCTTTCTGCTTGCCGTCGTCACGTTGAGCGACTTTCTCATAGCCCGCCTGATGGCGCGAACCGCAGTGCAATGGCGACGCCGGACGTGGGTGGCGGTCAGCCTGATGATAAACCTGGGACTGCTGTGTTACTTCAAATACACGAATTTCCTTTGCGGCTTCTTCGCCTCGCTGGCGGGCGGCACGTTCACTGCGATGGACATCTTCCTGCCTGTCGGCATATCTTTCTTCACCTTCCAGTCGCTGAGTTATACGATTGATGTGTATCGCAGGGAGATAACTCCGCTGTCCAATCTGCTGGATTATGCGTTCTACGTCTCTTTCTTTCCGCAACTGGTGGCGGGACCCATTGTGCGTGCGCGTGATTTTATCCCGCAAATCCGCCGTCCGCTCTTCGTCTCCCGGGAGATGTTCGGCAGGGGTGTCTTCCTGATTGTAAGCGGGCTTTTCAAGAAGGCGGTCATTTCGGACTATATCAGCGTCAACTTCGTGGAACGCATCTTCGACAATCCGACGCTCTATTCGGGTGTGGAGAACCTGATGGGGGTATACGGCTATGCGCTCCAAATCTATTGCGACTTTTCCGGATATAGCGACATGGCTATCGGCATCGCCCTGCTGCTGGGCTTTCACTTCAATGTGAATTTCGATTCGCCCTATAAGTCGGCATCCGTCACGGAGTTCTGGCGGCGTTGGCACATTTCGCTTTCCAGCTGGCTGCGCGATTATCTCTATATCTCCCTGGGCGGTAACCGTAAAGGAAAGTTGCGGCAATATGTGAACCTTATCATCACCATGTTCTTGGGTGGCTTATGGCATGGGGCATCCTGGAATTTTGTGTTTTGGGGAGTGTTGCACGGTGTGGCCTTGGCGGCTCATAAGTGCTGGATGGGCATCACCGGCAGGAAGAAAGGCGAGCGCAGTCATGGCATCCGCCGTTTCTTCGGCACTGTCATTACGTTCCATTTCGTCTGCTTCTGCTGGATATTCTTCCGCAATGCCGATTTCTCCACTTCGCTGGATATGCTGAACCAGTTGTTTACGGCTTTCCGACCGCAGCTCTTCCCGCAACTGGTTGCGGGCTATCGGGATGTGTTTGCTTTGATGGCGCTCGGCTTTTTCCTTCATTTCGTGCCGGACAGTTGGGAACGCGCCTGTAGCAAGGCGGTGGTTCGTCTGCCACTTGTGGGGAAAGCGCTGTTGCTGGTTGCCACGATTTACCTGGTCATCCAGATGAAGAGCTCGGAGATACAGCCGTTCATCTACTTCCAGTTCTGAGCGGGCATTCGTGTCCATATACCTGCCGGAAAGCGTGTTGATGTGATGTTCGAATTGAACGGCAAGGAGCTGGAATGGTGGGAAGAAGTTCACAAGAGCAGGACCTGCAATGCGGAAGTTTCGTGATAGAATGACGTTTGAAATAAGCGGATAAGAATACGGTTGAGTCCTCTATATCGGGAACATAAGACACCGTAGTATGGAAAAGGAGGTATGCCATTCGGGTTTGGGCATACCTCCTTTTAGCTTTTATGCCGATATTATTCTACGACAATCTCGTCAATGAACAGGAACGGGGTTTTCCCCTCGCCCGGATGTCCTTTGGGCAGGGCGGGAGTGCGTTTGAGCAATACTTTGACATAACGCGCTTTTACGGGCTCGAAAGTGATTTCGTAGTTTTCCACCGCTTTTTTGCGACTGTCTGTCTCGGCGGGGAAGTCTTTGCTTGCCACTTCGCGGAAGCTCTTGTTGTCGTCCGACACGGATACGGCCAGACCTGTACACCCTGCAATCCAGGCACTCATATCAACTACGGCATGGGTGGCGACGCGTTTTATCTCCGGCAGTTGTTCGGCGGTCGTTTCGGCAACGGCGTTCTGCGTCGGTGTGCCGAGGTCGATGACGGCAGTCACGTCTCCGGCGATAAAGCCGAGCCAGTCGCCTGTGGCATAGTTGTCATTTCCGTTCATGCCGTCTACCAGCGTAGCGGCACCTTTATAGGTGTATTTCGGAGCCGGTTGCGTACTGGTCAGTTCAATCGGGCGGAAGGTGGCTTTGTTGAAATTGATGCTCTTCTCCACCACTTTGCTTTTTCCCGTAGGGCGGATGGCTACGGCACGCAGGTCGGCGGATTGGCGGATAACGATTCCGGAGTCGTTGTATTGTTCCGAGGCTGTGGTAGGTTCGCTGCCGTCTAAGGTATAGTAAATCGGGGCGTTGTCGATGGTACGTAATGCAATCACTACGGCTCCGTTGCTATCGCCGTTCGCCTCCTGGGTGGGGGTGAACCCCGCTTGGATGTCGAAGATATGCTTGGCGTAGTTCATGCCGTCGCGTTGGTAGAACTCCATGAGACGCGGCAGACGTTTGGCGAAGTCGGCGTAATCTTTCTTTTCATGTTGCGTCCATTGCACTTCGGCCAAGGCAGCCATGCGCGGCAGTATCATATATTCCACGTGTTCTGTCGTGGCGATGTATTCGGTCCACAGATTCGCCTGCGCACCGAGAATATGCTTGGCTTGTTCGTCGGTGAGCGAGGCGGTGGGGTTGAGGCTGTATACTTTCTCTACCGGCACGTAGCCACCTATGCCGAGGGGTTCGTCTTTGGTGTCCGCTGTCTGGTGGTAGTCGAAGTAGCAATATACGTTGGGAGTCATAATCACGTCATGCCCCATTTGTGCGGCCTTGATGCCACCCGATGTACCACGCCAGGACATGACGGTGGCGTTCGGCGCGACATCGCCATCCAAAATCTCGTCCCAGCCGATAATCTGTCGTCCTTTGCTGTTGAGGAACTTCTCGATGCGTGTCATGCAGTAACTTTGCAGACGGTCTTCGGCCGTATGTTCCTTGTCGGCTTTCAGGCCTTCCGCTTTGATGCGCGCCTGGCACTTGGGACATTCGGCCCAGCGGGTGCGGGGAGCCTCGTCTCCGCCGATATGCACGAACTTGGACGGGAAGATTTCGGTGATTTCCTCCATTACGTCTTCAAGGAACTGCATGGTCTTTTCGTTACCGATGCACAGCACATCCTTGAAGATGCCCCAGTCGGGAGATACCTCGTACGGTCCGCCGGTACATCCCATGTCGGGATAGGCGGCAAGGGCGGCAAGCATATGTCCGGGCAGGTCTACCTCGGGAATCACGGTGATGTAGCGCTCCTGTGCATACCTCACAATCTCTTTCGCCTGTTCTTGCGTATAGAAGCCTCCGTACGGGGTGTTGTCATACTCTTTGCTTCCAGCCTTGCCTACGACAGTGCAGTTGCGCGTCGAACCGACTTCCGTCAGTTTCGGATATTTCTTTATTTCGATACGCCAGCCCTGGTCGTCGGTCAGGTGCCAGTGGAAGGTATTCATGTTGTGGAGTGCCAGCAGGTCGATGTACTCCTTTACAAATTCGAGCGGGAAGAAGTGGCGGCATACATCAAGGTGCATACCGCGATAGGCGAAGCGGGGTTCGTCCTTGATGTAGCCTGCCGGTATCAGGATATCAGCTCCTTGTGCTTCAACGGGAATGGATTTTCGCAGTGTCTGGCAACCGTAGAACACGCCGTTCGCTGTCTGCCCGGCGATGCGGATGCTTTCGGAAGTGGCGGTCAGTACATATCCCTCTTGGTTGCCGACAGTCGTGTCAAGGGCTAAGTTAATTGCATTCTTTTCCGTTTCTCCTTCTTTCAGGGCTTTCACCCGGGGGGCATATCCGGTGGCTTGCCGGATGTACTCGGACAGGAACTCGGCATTGCGTTTCAGCAGGTCGTTGCCTTCGGGATGGGTGATACAGGTACTTGAGGTTAATTGGAACGGTTTTTCCTGTGTCAGACTGACCTCTTGGGGGAGAGGGATTACCTGATAATTGGCTTCTTTCTCCGTTTTGCACGAAGTACACGCCAAGGCTATGAAGCCTGCAAGGAGTGCATGGTTGATTTTTGTCATCATAGATTTTGATTGATTTTTAATAAGTTTCCTGCAAATATAAGTAAAAGATGCTTATCGGTGAATTTTAATTGCGCTTTTTCTTTGCCAGACCCATGGCTTTTCCATTTCGCCTTTGCGGAATGGGCACACCCCTGCTGCAAAATGTTGCAGGCTTTTTGCTGTGGCGCTGCAACCGCTTTGAATCGCAGCTTCCCTTGAGGCCGGGCGAAAGGGTCGTGGTCATGCCTTTTTGGCTCGGAACGCTTTGGGCGACATACCCGTATGTTTCTTGAAGAACCGTCCGAAAAATGACTGGTCGGGGAAGCGGTATTTCTCGGCAATCTCTTTCAGTGACAGGTCGGTAGACTGTAGGGCCACTTTCAGTTCCAATATAAGGAAGCCGTCTATGATTTCCTTGGCGGTCGTTGTGCCTATCTCTTTGGTTATGTTGGAAAGATACCGGGTGGAGATGCAGAGCTGTTCGGCATAGAATGCGACATCCCTTTGGGTGGAGCAGTGTGTATGTACCAGGTTTATGAACTTTTTGAACAATTCCTCTTTCCGGTTGCTTCCCTCTATCTGCTCCTTGGTGAAGAGGCGTTGCACCTTGTCGTAGGTGTGCAAGAAGAATATCTGGAGCAGGTTTAGGGCAATGCTTTCGCGAAAACGGTTGGTGGAATCTTTGTAGAGTGCTTGGCAGGCTTCCATGAGTCCGGTGATGGGGCGGATTATCTCTTTGTCCGTATGGGTGTAGTAGGCATTCTCCTTCAGGAAGTGGATAAAGGGCGGGGCGAGCCGGAAGCAGGCCGCCTTGAACATTTCGTCCGAATAGGCGAAATAGTGCACCTGGAACTCCTTGCTTGCCGATAGGAGGGAGAATATGGAGTTGGGCAATAGGATGATTGTCGTATGGGCAATGATGTGGCAGCGCTGCAAATCGATTGTGACGTCGGCTTCTCCGCTGGTGCAAAACATAAGCACGCCGTTGGGCTGTTTGATGAGGCGCTTATGGAAAAAGTCCAGGTTGTCTGTCCCGGCTCTGAACGGGTTTGCTTGGGTGGTCAATAGTGGATTCATGTTATCTTCATCATCGTTTGTTTTCGCTGGCAAATGTACCGGTTCTTTTTGGTTTCTTAAATAGCCTGTTCTGAAAATGAATAATCTCGTGCGTCCTATGAACTGAGTTCTTGTTCAAAAACGGCATACCTTTGCCTCCGATTTTCAAGAGGGGGGAAAGATAGGAAGCATTAGTAATTCACTTTTAAGATAAAAAGAGTATGACAACAAAAAAGAGTATGATGAAGCAGATGATGACCATCGTCTGCTGTGCGACATTGGCAGCCTGCGGCAACGCTCCTGCCGTGCAACCTCAGTCGGAATATCAGGTGATGAGCGTCGCCACATCCGACAGGGAACTGCAAACCACTTATTCGGCTGCCATCCGCGGACGGCAGGATATCGATATTTACCCGCAAGTGGCGGGAACGCTTACCCGTCTCTGTGTGGAAGAGGGGCAGGCCGTACGCAAGGGACAGGTGTTGTTCATTATCGACCAGGTGCCTTATATCGCGGCGTTGCGCACCGCCGAAGCCAATGTGGAGGCTGCGAAAGCCGTTGTGGCGACTTCGCAGCTGACGTACGACAGCAAGCAGGAGCTGTATGCCCAAAAGGTGGTTTCCGAATTTGACTTGAAGACATCTTATAACAACCTGCTGACTGCTAAGGCACAACTGGCGCAGGCGGAAGCCCAGCGGGTGAACGCAGCCAACAACTTGTCGTACACGGAGGTGAAGAGCCCTGCCGACGGAGTGGTCGGCACACTGCCGTTCCGCGTCGGAGCGCTGGTCGGCCCCTCCATGCCGAAGGCGTTGACCACCGTTTCGGACAATTCCAATATGTACGTCTATTTCTCCATGACGGAGAACCGGATGCTGGAACTGATTCGCCGCTATGGCTCCAAGGAGAAGGCTTTGGCGGAGATGCCTGCCATCATCCTGCAACTGAACGACCGTTCCACCTATCCGCAGGAGGGAAAGATTGAGACGATAAGCGGGGTGATTGACGCTTCCACCGGTACGGTGAGCCTGCGTGCCGTCTTCCCCAACAAAGAGGGGCTGCTGACAAGCGGCGGCTCGGGCAATGTCGTCATTCCGGTGAAGAAAGAGAATTGCATTGTCATCCCGCAAGTTGCCACTTTCGAGGTACAGGACAAGGTCTTCGTCTACAAAGTGGTGGACGGTAAGGCACGGTCCGCGCCTGTACAGGTGACGCGTGTCAACGGCGGACAGGAATATATTGTAGAGAACGGTTTGCAGGTAGGCGATGTGATTGTTGCCGAAGGCGTGGGACTGCTGCGCGAAGGTACGCCTATAGTGGCTAAATCGGCATCGGTTAACCAACAATAAGCAAAGGGGGAATAATCTTATGAATCCTAGAACATTTATCGAACGTCCGATTTTCTCGGCGGTCATCTCCATCACAATCGTTATTTTGGGCGTCATCGGCTTGTTCACGCTTCCCGTGGAGCAGTATCCCGACATCGCGCCGCCTACGGTCATGGTGATGACCAACTATTACGGCGCCAGTGCCGAAACACTTCAGAAGAGTGTGATTGCCCCCTTGGAAGAGGCTATCAACGGTGTGGAGAACATGACGTACATGACCTCCACGGCAAGTAACTCCGGTACGGTGAACATCACCGTTTACTTCAAGCAGGGCACCGACCCGGACATGAATGCCGTGAACGTGCAGAACAAAGTGGCTACCGCCACTGCCAAACTGCCTGCCGAAGTGACGCAGGTAGGTGTGACGACCTTGAAGCGGCAGACTTCCATGCTTCAGGTGTTCGCACTCCACAGCCCGGACGACTCTTACGACGAGGGCTTCCTGTCCAACTACATCAACATCAACCTGAAACCCGAAATCCTGCGTTTCCAGGGTGTGGGCGAACTGGTGGTGCTGGGCGGCGACTACTCCATGCGCCTCTGGCTGAAGCCGGACGTGATGGCGCAGTACGGGCTGGTGCCGTCGGACGTGGCGGGCGTGCTTGCCGAGCAGAACATCGAGGCTGCCACGGGTTCCTTTGGCGAGAACTCGTCCGAGACCTACCAATATACGATGAAGTTCCGCGGCCGCCGCATCTTGCCCGAAGAGTTCGGCGAGATTGTCATCACCTCTACCGCCGACGGCGAGGTGCTGAAGCTGAAAGACATTGCCGACATCGAGCTGGGACGTGAAAACTATTCGTACGTGGGTATGCTGAACGGGCACCCTTCGGTACAGTGCCTTGTCTTCCAGACGGCAGGTTCCAATGCTACGGAGGTGAACGCGCAGATCAACGCTTTCCTCGAGGAGGCGAAGAAGGACCTTCCCAAGGGCATGGAGCTGACGCAGGTCATGTCGTCCGACGACTTCCTGTATGCCTCTATCCACGAGGTGGTGAAGACGCTGATTGAGGCCATCTTCCTCGTCATCCTGGTGGTGTATGTCTTCTTGCAGGACATCCGCTCTACGCTTATCCCGTTGGTGGGCATCATCGTGTCGCTTATCGGTACGTTTGCTTTCATGTCCGTTGCCGGGTTCTCCATCAACCTGATTACGCTGTTCGCGTTGGTGCTGGTCATCGGTACGGTGGTGGACGACGCGATTGTGGTGGTCGAGGCGGTGCAGGCGCGTTTCGACGTGGGCTACCGCTCCTCTTATATGGCAAGTATCGATGCGATGAAGGGAATCTCGAATGCGGTCATCACCTCTTCACTGGTGTTTATGGCGGTGTTCATTCCGGTGTCGTTCATGAGCGGCACGAGCGGTACGTTCTACACGCAGTTCGGTCTGACGATGGCGGTTGCCGTAGGTATCTCGGCGGTGAACGCCTTGACGCTCTCGCCCGCGCTTTGTGCCCTGCTGCTGCGTCCGTACGTCAACGAAGACGGTACGGAGAAGGATAACTTTGCCGCCCGTTTCCGCAAGGCGTTCAATGCCGCTTTCTCCACGATGGTCGAGAAATACAAGGTGGGCGTACTCTTCTTCATCCAGCGCCGCTGGCTGGCGTGGGGACTGATTGCCGCTTCCGTGGCGCTCCTCGTGGTGCTGATGAATACGACGAAGACCAGCCTTGTGCCCGAAGAAGACCAGGGCGTGGTGCTGGTGAACGTGACCACTCCTTCCGGCTCTTCGCTTTCCACGACCAATAAGGTGATGGAGCGCCTGAACGAGCGTCTGAAAGGTATCCCGCAGATACGCGACATTTCGCGCACGGCAGGTTACGGACTTATCGGCGGACAAGGCACTTCGTCGGGTATGTTCATCCTCCGTCTGAAAGCCTGGGACGAACGCACCAGCAAGGAAGACCAGGTGTCGGCGGTCATCGGACAGGTGTATGCCCGCACTGCCGACGTGAAGGATGCCATGGTTTTCGCCATGGCTCCGGGTATGATTCCCGGCTACGGTATGGGTAACTCCCTCGACGTGAATATGCAGGACAAGACGGGCGGCGACTTCACGCAGTTCTATAACATTACGCAGCAATACATCGGCGCGCTGAACCAGCGTCCGGAAGTGGCGCGTGCCTACTCCACCTTTGCCATCAACTTCCCGCAGTGGATGGTCGATGTGGATGCCGCCAAGTGCAAGCGTGCGGGCATCACGCCCAACGCCGTGCTCTCCACGCTCTCCGGCTACTACGGCGGACAGTACGTGTCGGACTTCAACCGTTTCTCCAAGATATACAAGGTGATGATTCAGGCAGACCCGAAATACCGCCTGGATGAAGAGTCGCTGAACAACGCTTTCGTGCGTATGGCAAATGGCGAGATGGCTCCGCTGAGCCAGTTCGTCTCGCTGACGCGCGTCTATGGTGCCGAGACGCTGAGCCGTTTCAATATGTACAACTCCATCGCCGTGAGCGTGGCACCTGCCGACGGTTACAGTACGGGCGACGCCATCCGTGCCGTCGAAGAGACGGGCGCCAGCGTGCTGCCCAAGGGCTACACCTTCGACTACGGCGGCATCACCCGCGAGGAGAGCCAGCAGAACGGAACGACGGCCATCATCTTCGGCATCTGCTTCCTGATGATTTATCTCATCCTTTCGGCGCTCTACGAGAGCTTCCTGATTCCTTTCGCCGTGCTCCTATCCGTGCCGTGCGGATTGATGGGCAGCTTCCTCTTCGCCAAGGTGATGGGGCTGGAGAACAACATCTACCTCCAGACCGGTCTGATTATGTTGATTGGTCTGCTTGCCAAGACCGCCATCCTGCTGACGGAGTATGCCGCCGAGCGTCGTAAGGCGGGCATGGGACTGATTGCTGCGGCTGTCAGTGCGGCAAAGGCACGTCTGCGTCCTATCCTGATGACTGCCCTCACCATGGTGTTCGGTCTGCTGCCGCTGATGGTTGCCACCGGTGTAGGTGCCAACGGTAACCGCTCGCTCGGTACGGGTGCCGTGGGCGGCATGGTGATTGGTACGTTGGCATTGCTCTTCATTGTTCCCGCTCTGTTCGTCACGTTCCAGTGGCTGCAAGAGCGCTTCCGCCCGGCGCAATCCATGCAGACGCAAGACTGGCAGATTCAGGAAGAGATGGAAGTGAGCAGACATGAGATAGAAGATGCGCATCATAAATGATAATAGTAAGACAATAACTATGAAGATAAGACTCTTAATTTTATCCGTCTCCTGCCTTTTCCTGGGCAGCTGCGGTATCTACAATAACTATAAACGTCCCGCCGATATCACTACCGACGGACTGTACGGGCAAGACCTGGACGAGCAGGACCTTGCCGCCGATACAGCCTCTATCGCATCCTTGTCCTGGCGGGAACTGTTCACCGATGCACACCTGCAGGCGCTCATCGAGCACGCCTTGCAGGGCAACACCGATTTGCTCGCTGCCCGGCAACGCATCAAAGAAGCCGAGGCGGCCCTCTCTGCCGCAAGGCTCTCCTACCTGCCTTCGTTTATGCTGACTCCCCAGGGAGGGGTCAGCAGCTTCGACAAGTCGCGGGGTTCGTGGACCTATACCGGCATCGTTTCCGCCAGCTGGGAGGTTGACCTCTTCGGCAGGCTGACGAACGCCAAACGCCGTTCCAAGGCGCTCTACCTTCAGAGCCTGGAGTACGAGCAGGCGGTCAGCACGTCGCTGGTGGCCAATGTGGCGAATCTTTATTATACCTTGCTGATGCTCGACGAGCAATACCGCATCTCCGAAGAGACGGCAGGCAGCTGGCGTGAGAGCGTGCGCACGATGCGTGCCATGATGGCTGCCGGCATGACGAACGAAGCGGCTGTCTCCCAGTTCGAAGCCAACTGCCGCCAGGTTGAGGCTTCGTTGCTCGACCTGAAGCAGCAGATCAGGAGCGTGGAGAACACGCTTTCCATCCTGCTCGGCGAAGTACCGGGCGGAATAGAGCGCGGTACGCTTGCCGGACAGAATTTTCCCGAGGAACTGGCCGTCGGAGTGCCTTTGCAACTCCTGTCCCGCCGTCCGGACGTGAAGAGCGCGGAGCTTTCGCTGGCTTCTGCCTTTTATGACACCAATGCGGCGCGTTCGGCTTTCTATCCGTCCATCACGTTGAGCGGAACGGCAGGCTGGACCAACGCTGCCGGGAATATAGTGCTCAACCCCGGCAAACTGCTGCTCTCTGCCGTAGGGGCATTGACGCAACCGCTGTTTAACAAAGGGCTGAACCTTGCGCAGCTGAAAATAGCCAAGGCGCAACAGGAAGAGGCCAAGCTCGCTTTCCGGCAGGCATTGCTCAACGCCGGCAGCGAGGTGAACAACGCGCTTACGCAGGTGCAGGCGGCGCGTGGCAAGACGGAGCTGCGTGCCGGACAGGTAGCCTCCTTGGAGAATGCCGTCCGCAGTACGCAGTTGCTGATGCAGCACGGCAACACCACCTATCTGGAAGTGCTCACCGCGCAACAGGCGTTGCTGGGTGCGCAACTGTCGCAGACCGCCGATCGCTTTAGCGAGATACAGGGAATCATCAATCTGTATCAGGCGTTGGGTGGCGGAAGAGACTGATTTGCATACTCTCTCTCGTTTTTATTCTCTCGCCCCTTCACTCGGCCGGATTTCCCGGAGGTGGAGGGGCTTTCTTTTTATAACCGTCCCACCGCATACTCCATCCAATGTTCGCGGTCCATCTGGAAATGGTCTAACATGGCATCGGTAGGCGATTCCTCGCACGCATCGTCGGCTGCGCAGCGAAGCTTGTATTCCAACTCTTCATCGGTAAGGGGGAACACCTGGTAGAAGTCCACTGATTTGCCCGTAGACAAAGGCAGGGATACTTCATCGTAGATATCGGGCTGCGGGCATAGCAATATGGCGGAGCTGTACGGCACACCGTCGGCAAAAGGCTCCTTGTCCGGTTGCGACAACGAATGCCCCCATGCCACCCAGCTGTCCGTTTCGATGGGCATACGGGCAAAATCCTTCAGCAACCGGATGGGCCAGTAGTTGCGTTCGTCGCTCAAACTCTCTTCCGTCAGGTGCCAGTCGGCAGGAAGGTATATCAGCAGTTCGATGCGTTCGGCGGTCAGGTATTTCAGCCTGACGTTGTCCGGTACGTTCATGCGGTGGGCGCCGACGCCCATCGTGCACAGGGTGTAGTAGGGGCGCTCTTCGGATGGCGGGATGATGGCGATGTCTACGTGGATGTCGGGCGAGGTGATTTCGTGAATCACCTCGGAATAACTCCCGAAGTTCTCTTCGATGAAGTCCGACACTTCGGCCAGCTCGTTTTCGGAATAAAGTTCAGGCAATGCGTTCTCCTCGTCCTTGGGCTTCAGTGCCGCGCTCCACATGGCGAACGCCGTCCGCTTGGCTTTCTCCATATCACCGGACCACATGAAGAAGAACCCCGATTCCGATTCATCTTTCATTTCGATGACTAAGAAGTCGGAATGGAAACTGATGTTTTCAACTTCCTGCCATGGTGCCGATTCGATACGGATGTATCGCTCGCCGTCGTCTATGTTCATGATGTATTGCGGCCCTTCCGCAGTGAGAACGGGGAAGCAGTTGCCTGCGTGAAGATTGGAAAACAAGCGGTTGATGGCCCACAGGAATCTTCCATAGGTAAGCAAGAGCGTCACCAATGCTGCCGATGCTTTCCAAGGATGTCCAAGCGCCAGCAGCACGATGCTTCCTGCGAGGACGATTCCCCAGGCTATCTTGCTTGGCAGTTTGCCGCTCTGCATTACGTTGTTTTTTAGGGCGCTCCAAAGAAAGGTGCATCTGCGCTTGGCTAAGGTGAGCCGCATATCTTCGGCATGGCTCATTGCGGCAGCAGGCAGGTTCTTGATAGTGTAGTGTTCCATGGTTGTCTGTATTTTCTCAATTCTATTTATCTTTTATATTGTTCTGTTTCACAAAAATAGGTGTTTTCCTTGATTACCACAAGCTTTTACAACCCTATACGAACGATTTGTTTGCGTTATTTGTGTCACTTGCGTGCTAATCTTCATTTTGATGCACGTTCATGCCAACCCGCTGAATCGGACTACTCGTAGAAGGCTGGCTCCAAACTCCCTGAAAACTACCTGTTTCCTTCCCGTTCACTACCTCCATTTTTCCTGATTATTAATCTTACCACAGCCGTGTTCTTTTCTTACCACAGCTGTTGTAAGAAAAGAACACGGCCGTTGTAAGAAAAGTACATAGCTGTTGTAAGAATAAAAATCCCCATTTCTCCGTCTAATTCACGCCCACCTTGCAGCTAATTCTCCCTGTCTTTCCGGTTAGCCTTCCCGCAGGCGTGTCAGAAGTATGGCGGCCGCCCCTTGCAATCCCTGCGCACGCCCTTTTTCCCCGACTCCGTACGCGCCCTTTCCCCGAAACGTAACAGCGCGCAGCGCCCTTATTCGCGCGGCACCTTTACGCGCACGCGCGCATACTCACTCGCGTGCACGCATATATAATAATGTGTCCCCTCCGTGCCCGTGCACGCCCTTCCGGGAAAAATATGTTCTACAACACATTTGTCAATCAACCACTTACAGAAAACTTTCAGAACCCGTATAAAAAAACTTCCGGATATATTTGTGCGGTAACGATAAAACCCCTACTTTTGCACCCGCTTTCGAGAACGAGGGCGGCGATGAATTGACATTCTGATAGCGAACGGGTCGAGAACGTATCCTTTTTCTTCCTTCCGGTGCCGGTTTCA
>ERZ808046.386-NODE-386-length-42990-cov-15.338639_pt1 | contig 42990 bp, 32 predicted proteins | sample MGYA00380196_ERZ808046 | MGnify/ENA primary metagenome ERZ808046 (study PRJEB31490, sample SAMN06133421) | mouse gut metagenome | isolation source: Z6_2 | host: mice | place: China: Chengdu | collected 2015-05 ...
ATAGGAGCCGACGTAAAGAGTTATGCTATCTAACATACATCAAAAAGAGGTAAGATAACACCCTCTGCAAAAAAGGTTACGTTATCTTACCTCAACAAAATTTGTACCTGAGAATCCATCGTCGATATAGGTATCGACAACCTCCCAGCCCTGTTTCTGCACATACTCGGTCAGCAATGCCCGCTGGTTTCCAATGCTCATAGACTCGTGATCGGCTCCATCTTCGGAAGAAAGCCGGCAATAGATAGCGGCTCTGTAATTCTGTTGTTCTCTCATAAAACTGCCTCCTTATCAGTCCGAGAAACAACAGGGTTTATGCTCGTCTGTCATCTATACTATATCACATTAAAGTGTTAAAGTCAAGCTGACAGCCTGCTGCTTCTGACGATATTACATACAAGTTTTAACTGTTTGATTCGTAAAGGATTTTCTTCACAGCGGCTTCGTGAATGGCTTCGCTGGCGGTTTTCGTGCCACTGAAAACGCTGACTACACGAATGGTGTCACGCCCAATAGTAAGCTGATAGCCCTGCTCAGACGGCTCCAAGGTGGGAACCCTTGGCTCTTTCGTTACAATATCCATATAAACCTCCCTTGCAATGAAAAGAGCCGCAGACCATGCCCGTCTGCGGCTCCTATGTACGTTTTGACATCAGCCCTTAAAGCGGTAGGGCAGCTTGCGCCCGCCGCGCTGCTGGCTGTTATACTTTTCCAGAATGACACGGGCAAAGCGGAGGGCGGCTTTGTTGGTGGAAAAGTCCATCTTGCCGCGCCGGATGATTTCTTCCGGGTCAACCGCTGACAGCCGCTTGATGAAAGAGTGGTCGTCCAGTTCGGTTTCATAAGTTTTCAGAAACAGAGCCATGCCGGAGAGCATAGACGCGCGGAGGGAAATGGACGCTCCGTGCCATGTACTGTCTAAGAGTACCAGCAGGCGGGAAAATGCTGTGCCGCCCAACAGCCGGTAAGCGTTGATGATTGCGCGGGTGGAGAGGATTTCATAAGCGTCGCCGCTCTTTTTATCCAGCACCCACACAAAGCCGGCTTTTTCCACCAGCCGCTTAATTTCCAGCACCTCCGCATCCGTGCCGGATTCCAGGAGGGCTTTTGTGGCGTGGGAAAGACGCAGCCGGCCTTTGGACTGATCCAGCTTGAAATACATCTCGGCTTCCTGCTCGTAAGTCATGCCGGTGTAGATCAGGCATGGGACGGTTACATTGCCGCCGTCTGCCATTTTCCGCATAGCGGCGATCCGGTGCTGACCGTCCACCACATTGAATTTGCCGTCCCGGAAGCTGACTACCAGAGGGGTCAGCAGGCGGTCATCCCACTTGGCAATCAGCCGGTCAACGTCCTCCGGCTCAACAGGACGCTGGTAGGGCAGGCCGGAGGTAAGCTGGTTACTGGACAAATCGCGGGGGACGCCGGGGTTCGCATACTGTGTTTCTGTTAAAAAGTTTTGTTTTGGTTCCGTTCGCTCAGCACCGGGCGGACGGCGTTTTTTTCGATAACTGCTCATACATTTATTGTCCTTTCCATTTGGTTTAATAAATCCTCCATCGCGGAGGAAATGCTTTCAAAGCGCTGCCGGACAAACTCAAACTGCACTTTGGATATGTGGGGGAACACGATGGTACAGAACGGGTCGTGATACCACGCAAAGCCCTTGTGAAAGGTCTGCACAAAGCCGTCAATGTCTGCCAGAAGCGTATCCGGCGTATAACTGCAATCCTTATCAGGGTTTTTCAGGTCGGCTATGGATTCCTCCAACGTGTCATAGTGCTTGTCGTCCAGCGTGTAGGGAACGGAGGGCGGTGCCGGCGGTTTTGTGGCCGTCCCTGCGGTTTGTTTCGGCTTCGCGTCCTGCTTTGGTTTTGTGATCGGTTCCGGCTTCTGTGCCGGTTCGGTCTGTTTAGGTAGCTCTGTCGGCTGAAATTCATCCGCTGACTTGATTTCCCCAGCCGCCAACTGTGCGGCGGCGCTTTCCTGCTGTTCCGGTTCCATGCGGGACAGCTTCAGCAAATCCTTCTTCTTGATTTTGCGGTCAGTCGCCTGAATGATTTCCTGTGCCGCTGGCGTTATATCTCTGGCGATCTGGATTTTCTCCTCTACGGAACGGGGTGAAATGCCCAGCTTGTCCGCCGTGTCGCGGGCAAAGGATTTTAACGTGGACGCGCCGCGCTCGCTCACGTTGTTGCCCTGGGCGCGGTTCATTGCATTTGCCTGTGATACGCCGCATTTTGTTTCAGGGTGGAGCATTTCATAAATTTCCTTGCGCCTCAGGAGCAGCTTTCCAAACTCCACGGTTTCCAGATCGGCCCGCACAAAGTTTTCGTCAATCTCGGCAAGTTCCGCCTGCAAGCCCTCCAGACTGCTGACATTGCACTCGATTTCTTCCCAGCCAAGCAGCTTTGCCGCTTCCAGCCGGTGCAGTCCGGCAATCAGGATATAGTCCCGGTCAACCGTGATGGGGTTTAACAGCCCCACCGCCGAAATGCTGTCCGCAAGTTCGCGCACGGCATCCGGCAGGGCTTCCCGCCGCCCGGAGTTGACCTGAATCGCGTCAATGTTAATCTGCATTTTTATCACCTCTTTCGGCCCCAGCCGCTTTATTTGTTTTTTCTGCCGGATGAAACACGTTGCGCCACCGGTTTTCCAATGGCGTAAAGTCTTGCATCCCGCAGGAAAAGGAGAAGCCCACGCCGACCTGTTTTGCGCCCTCATTCTGTGAGGGAATGTGACCGGCGCGGGTTCCTGCCTGATCGTTTTCTAAAAATCTGTGCCGTATTATCAGGCGGCATGACCGCCTTACTGCCCACCCCCGGCACGGGAGTATGTAAGCCCGGTATGGCATACCGGCGCGATACCAACAGACGGCGGCGGCAGGTGACGAAGCTGCCCATACCAGTCCCCCAGTACCTCCCTTTTACCCTGCGATACGGGTGTTTGCGGTGCATCCCGCGTCTGCGGCGCTGCCATGCGCCGGGCAGCCATGCCGGTATCGCTCGTGCCTTTGATGTGATCGGTTTGACGGGCAGGGGCAGAGGTTTTCACCCCCTTTCGCTGTCCCTGGCCGCAGGCAGTCGTGGCGTGGAATGGCTGATGCAGGATGCAGTCACTTACATACTGTCTATGAGCAGGAGCCTGTCCTGCTGTTTTTCAAGGTTCAATAGATACTCAGGGAGCAAACTGACGGAGAATACTGTCAATCGTGGCGAGGTCGTCCCCGGTAAGCTGTGCGCTTAATTTCACAAGCAGCGCAGCCTGCCGTGCTGTCAGCTTTTTGCGGTAAAGGTAAAACCCGTCCGCAATCTTGATGCCGCCGCCATACCGACCGCGTACCGTTTCGATGGGGTAGGAACACATGAGGACAGCTATATCCTGCCGGATGGTTTCTCTCGAAACCTGAAATTCAAATGCCAGGTTGCGGTATGTATCGTGCCGCCTTATGCACAGCACTTCCAGAATCGCTTCCCGCCGTTCTGCATAATTCATGCGTCCACCCCCTTTCCCTTGCTCTCTGAAACCAATGGTATCTGGTAAAGGGCAGGCGAACCTTGCCCTTTAAGAAAAAAGTTCAAAAAAATTTTTTCCGCTTGATTACGCATCTTGTTACCTCCGAAAATTTGAAAGTGGGATGGGTTTCAGATTCTCGGAGAGGAGGCGGGGCGCGGGCGGCATACCATTTCCCGCGCGGTTTCAAAATTTTTTTGCTTTTTTCAAAAAAATCCGGCAGGACAGCGCCAGAAGCGCAGAAAAGCCGGGTTTTCTTCGACATCTTTCCGCAGTATCCTCCGAAATCGGACAGAAGATGCTGCGGAAAACTGTCGATATGAAAAAAAGGCGCAGGCAACCGTAGGGTTACCTGCGTCTTTTTGAAATTATGGAATATCAAATGTGACAGAGTTTGCCCATGCCGCCGTCCGGCGGCATCAGGAAAACCGAAAGGGCCGCGTCAAGCTGTCACCTCCTTCCGAAAACGGCAAAAAAGAAAGGCGGCAGGGGCTTTCTGCCCCTGCCACCTCGTGACTGATACGCCTGGTTCAAAAAACAGTTTGCTTGAATTTTTTAGTTTTGTTTTGTTTCTGCGCCGTCCGGCCCGATTTTCCTGCCATCAATCACGGTATTGACTGCCATAGAGCCGTCCGCGTAAAAGTAGTACCACTTGCCGTCAATCTGTTTCCAGCCGCCAGCGAACATCCAGCCGTTATTGTCCAGCCAATACCATTTTTTATCGTCTTGCAGCCAGCCGGTGGCAGGTTTGCCGTTTTTCATGTACTGCCAGGAACCGCTGTGGTTCTGCATCCAGCCCTGGGCGGTCTGCGGGTCAATGACAATCTCCACAAACCGCCGCAGGACAGTGGCAACCTCGGCGCGGGTGGCGGTTCCTTTCGGGTCAAAGCGGTTGCCGCCTTTCCCCGCCATAATTCCCGCCTGCTGCATGGCTTTGACCTCCTTTGCCGCCCAGCCGCTGATCTGCGCGTTGTCCGCAAAGGTCACAGCGTCATGGGCAACCGGAAGCTCATAGCCCAGCTTTTTCGCGTAGCCTGCCATAATTACCGCCATCTGTTCCCGCGTAATATTGGTGTCCGGGGAAAAGGTGGTGGCGGTAGTGCCGTTTACAATGCCTTTTTCCGCTGCCCAGTTCACATACGGGGCGTAGTAGGCATCTGCTTTCACATCGGTAAATTTTCCGGTTTTATAGTCGGCTGGGTCGATGCCCGCCAGCCGCCCCAGGGCGGTGACGAACATTCCCCGCGTCATGCCGGTGTTAGGGCTGAATTGGTTGTTTCCAGTGCCAGTGAGCAGCCCCCGGCTGGCCACGAAGATGATGTTATCCTCGGCCCAATGGCCCTTAATGTCTGTAAAGGCCGGAATCGGGTTCTTGTAGCCTATGCCGTAGATGCTGAAATGCCCGGTTTCAAAGATAACTGCGCCCAAGTCAGGGTCATAGCTGGATTTTGTCAGCCATTCCACCTTGCCCTTGTCATCTACATAGACTGCGTACAGATTTCCGGCCTGTTCCTCCTTTGCCGGAGCATAAGGCAGGCGGACAGCGATGGTGTGACCGTCAAAATCGGTAATCAGCGTTTCTTTCCCGCTGGAGAGATACACCAGCGACAGGTCATAGACCGGCCTTGTGCCGATGGCAGCTTTGGCCTCTTTGGACAAAACGGACGGGTCTGTCTGTTTCACCCGGAAAATAACATCCCCGTTTGCCGACAGGGTATCCAGCCATTTCAGCAGTTTTGTGTCCATTCCTCCAACAACCACGCCCTCAATGTTGATTTCCAGACGCTTCACATTTTCGTGGACAAGGGTGTTCAGGGTTTGGGCGTTAATGGTTACGTTAAAAGAGTTCTGTCCCTCTTTGGGCGTGACAGGAATGACAACCGCCACGCCGTTTGCGGTATTTCCGTTCTTTTTGGCGTCGTTCTTTGCCGTATTGATGGCAGACTGGACAGTGCCGTTATCCACTGCCACATCCCCGTTTTTATCCGGCGTTGCCGGTTTGGTCTGGCTGGTGGTCGGGATTTCCGGCTTGGTTTCGTCGGGACGTGCTACAATCGTGGAACCGCCGCCGGACGAACTACTGTCGCCGCTGCCTGACGAACCGCTGCCTGACGAACCGCCGCCATTCCCGCCGCCACTTGATCCGCCGCTTGTTTTTGGCTTTTCTGCCTTAGCGTCAGAAGCGGTGCTACCGATTCCGTTGATTGCGGTCAGCACAAAGGTATATTCCGTGCCGTTTGTCAGCCCATTCACGGTATGGCTTGTGGCCCCGGCGTCAATCGCAAACGGCGAGCCTGTGATGTCCGTTCCCCCCTGTTTTACCGAGAGGGAATAGCCGGTCAGTGCTGAACCATTGTCAGAAACCTTAGCCCAACTTACCGTGATCTTCCCGTTGTCCGGTTTCAAAGTGATTACCGGCTTGCCGGGGGCAGTCGCGGGGATTGCGATTTCATTTGAGGTCAAAGCGCCGGTGAAGCCCTCGCTGGATTCCGCAGCGGTCACGATGACCTTGAGTGTTTTGCCTAAATCCTTATCCGTCACGGTGTAGCTTGTTCCGTGCGCGTCGATAGCAGCTCCGTCACGATACCATGCAATCGTATAATCGTTTGCTGTTATGCCGGTATTGGCCGGAGTGGAAACCGTCAGCACACTGCCCTCGGCGGTATTCCCCGAAATCGTGATTGTGCCGCGCAGGAGTTCTTTGGCAATATCCAGTTTGTTGCTTTCCTTTGTGCCGGTCACGTTGCCGCTGAATGTAACCACACAGAAGATCTTGCCCCTGGTGTCGTCTCCATCCAGGGTATAGGTTGCGCCTGTTCCAAGATCAGTTGTGGTTCCGCCAACGGTTTTCTTCCACTGACAGGCGGCTGTTCCGCCTGCTGGTGTGATCGCGGATATGTCCGCCGTCACGGTATCGCCGGTGTCCAGCTTATTATTTGTGTTTGCGTCATCACCGGAAATTGTGACCTCTCCGGCGGGCGTTGCCGGTTGAATCCTGAAAGTCGTGTCAGTGACGGCGGGCAGTTTATAATTTGCCGCGCTCGCGCCGGTCAAGCCGCTTACGGTGGCGGTATAGCCATCGCCCGCATTGGTCTGTTCCCCTGTCACGGTGGCCGCCACATCGTCGCTGTCCACTTTGTTGCTGATGGTAACCGTTGGCTTCTGCGCGCTCCCATTATAGGTCAGGGTGGTGTTGCTCCAGGAGAGCGCGGCCTCACGCTGCGCCACAGTAATGTTGCCAGAAAGGACTTCGACATCCGTAAACGTATTGTCCGCCGTGGTAAAGGTCAGCCTGTAACTGTAACTGCCCACACGGGGAACCGCCGCTCCGTTATAGGCCGCGCCGTCCACGGTAAAGGTATAGGTTCCCGAAACAGGAACGCCGTCTAAGGTTACAGAGAGCTTTCCCGCGTCATATTTAAGGAGCGTGTTCCAGTCGCTCCCATAAACCGGATTGGCTGCCGGGGTAACTGCTCCTACGGTGGAAAATTCCAGGCCGACTACTTTCATGGTCAGGGTTCCGGTAATTGTTCCGGTGTAGTTGCCGTTTGCGGTAAAGGTAAAGTCCACGCTTGCCTCCGCGTCCTTTGCCAGCCCTTTCAGCTCCGTCACAACATCAGCATAGGTGGTTTTGCCATTATAGTTATAGGTGAATGTTCCAGTGACTTTTTCGCCATTTTCGCCGTCAAAAACAGGCTCCGCAAATGTACCGGAATTTACTACAACGTTGCGGCTATCATTCCGGCCGGTGGCGGTTACGTCTTTTTCCGTGATTGTCACGCTGCCGCTGACCGCATTGGCCGCAAGGCTATAATAGCCCACGTCCGCACCGCCGAGGGTTGTTTGTGTGGCAGTGAAAGCGTGTGTGCCTGCGCCTGTGCCTGCCGCTGTACCGTCAGCGGTGGCGGTTACAGCGTCGCCGGAAACCGCGCCGGTTAAGGTAAGAGCTACGCCTGTAAAGCTGTTTGTACCGTCATAAACTTTGCTGGTGGACGAAACCACTTCGCCGGTAAGCGTCTTTTTGTTCAGGGTTGCGGTAACGCTGCCTTCGCTGGCGTTTAAGTTATCATCGCCGCCCCATCGAATTGTAAAGGTCTGCGCTGTCCCGTCAAACGCTGATGAGGGGATTTTTTTGTCTGCATTTACTGTAAAGGTTACCTCTGTATTTTCAGTCACATTGCTTTGTGTGGCAAGCAGGGTATCGCCAAAATAAAGCTCTGCTGTTTTTGCTGGAGTAGTCGAACGGCTGAACGTTCTGGCAAAGAAATTCTTTTGCGTCAGCAGCTTCGGCGTAAATGTAACCGTAAAGCTGTCGTCATAAGTAAGATTATCGCTGCTGATGGCTGGTTCACCAACCACACTGTCTGCTTTAACAATCGCAAAGGTCTTGCTTGCAGAGCCGCTGTAATTGCCGCCTGCGGTGGCGGTAATCGTAGCGGTGGCAATTCCCGCCTCCGTATTATCGGTGTAGGAAACGGTATAATCGCTTTGCTGAATAATTGTCGGTGATCCGTCTGTTACAGTCAGCGCGGGCTCAATGGCGCTGCCGGTATAGGTCTGTGCCGGAATTGCCGCAATCATATCGGCAGTCAGCAGCTTTTTCACTTTTGCGGTTACATCGTTGTTTAAGATAAAGGTAACAGGGTTCGCACTTGTGTCCGTCCCCTCCGGCAAGCCCGTCCATTCCACTATATAGCCGGGCGTCACCGTCAGATTGATCTTTGTTCCATCCGTCAAGTCAACCGAAGTCATTTTGACTGTGCCGCCCACCGACGGGGTGATGGTCAGGCTCTTGCCCTCCTTTGATGTAAACGAGGTGAGAGGATTGTCCTCTAAGGACAGAGTGGTCAGGCTTGACAGGCCGGACACGTCCAGCGTTCTCAGCTGGGTATCGGAGCAGTTCAGCCTGGTCAGTGCCGTATTTTTTGACACGTCCAGCGTCCCCAGCTGGTTATTGGAGCAGTTCAGATAGGTCAGGCTCAACAGGTAGGACACGTCCAGCGTTCTCAGCTGGGTATCGGAGCAGTCCAGCGTCACCAGCGGATTATTGCCGAAGTTCAGAACGGTCAGGCTCGACAGGCCGGACACGTCCAGCGTCCCCAGCTGGTTTTTGTCGCAGAACAGCGTGGTCAGGCTCGACAGGCCGGACACGTCCAGCGTCCCCAGCTGGTTATTGTTGCAGAACAGCGTGGTCAGGCTCGACAGGCCGGACACGTCCAGCGTCCCCGTTAAACTTTTACTTCCCAAACTCAGCCGGGTAATCCTTTTCGGGGAGCTATCGTCCCATGTGGCAAACGTCCAGCTTGCCGGGTCGTCCTTGGTGGCCGACAGGCCGTTGTTGTCAATGATCGCGTTGATCACATCCACGTCGGTCTTGCTATACTCACTTTCAACATAGGCAAGGGTTGCCGCCTGCCCGCCAATCCTCACATAGATTTCCGGCGGCTTCACGCCTTCCGCGCAGGTATAACCGGCTGGCAGAACAGCGGTAAAGGTATAGCGTCCCTGTTCGGCGGTGTCATCATATTCCGTGTCAGGTGTCCACGTCACGCCGTCAATGGTAATCGGCTCTGGTGTGGGTTCGGTGCCGTCTGTCACCGTGTAGCCGGACGCCCCCAGCGTGGCGGGCAGGTTCAGCTTGTCCAGGGTCGTGCCGGGGGAAACGGTCTGGGATTGCACCGCCTCGTCCAGCCCGTCAAAGCCGGTCACGGCGATGATGGACAGGCCGTTTTCCTGATCTGGTGCGGGCTGTTTTCCATTACAGTCCGCTAAATCCGCGCCGTCCATACCGCAGACGGGGCAGCTTTCGTTGACGGAATCCTCCGTGCAAAGCTCCTCACAGATACAGGCCGGTGTTTCCGGCTCCTTCGGCTCTGTTTCATTCCCGCCTGCCGGCTTATCCGCATTGGCGCATATCTCGCAGACGTAGCCGCAGGGCGTTCCCTCGCTGTAACCGCAGCTATCATCGTGCTCGTGCTGGCAGTCCAGCGCTTTTGTGATACAGCCGGTGTCCTCGCCGCACACATGGGTACACTCCGTAGGTTCCGCCGCCTTTGCGTTGGACGGCGTACCCTCGTTGTCTGTGTCCTCTGCTTCCGGGTAACACTCCGGCGTATGCTCATGGACGCACTCGGTCACTTCGACATAGCAATCTTCTGTGTGTTCGTGGCCGCAGGGTGTTCCCGGCGTTTCTTCCTGGTAGCCGCAATCGTCCGTGTGCGCGGTGTGGTGTTCGCACAGCCCGGTTTCCGGCTGTCCTCTGTCTGCCACCGCATGAACCGGAGTTCCTGACATGGTGACAATCATCACCGCAGACAGCAGGAATGCCAGCGGCCTCCTTAACTTGTTTCTCATAAAATGCCTCCTGATATTTTTGAAAAAATGTATGGTTCCCAATTCCCTGTGCTTGGATGAATCCCGCGCCCTGGGCAGGCGCTTCTTGGTTTTGGGACGGGCGGCTCACAAAGCGTTTGCGTTTTGTGCCATAAGCTGCCCTCTATGGCGTACAAGCTGCCCAAAGGCTTTCTGCATAGCGGGCAGGGCAACCGGCTTTCGCCCAAACCAGTCCGCGTTGTAGCGGTAGGCGCGCAGGGCGAAATCCAGGTCGGAAAACCAGAAAATCCGCGCCTGGGGCCGCGCCTCCCGCAGCAGCTCCACCACCTCCAAGCTGAACGTGCCATCCTGCGCCACCACAAACAGATCAAAATCCGGCCCGTCCCTCACCATGCTGCAAAAATCCTCCTGTCTGGCATAGGGGACGATCTCTGCAAAACGCAGGTATTCCCTGGCGCACCGGTCAAGCTGCCCTGACAGTGCTTTCAGTTCTCCGGGGTTTTCATTATAAAGTGCGATTCTCAATCCGGCTCCTCCTTTCCACAGCAGATAAAAATGAAAAAATGGCGTCAAAAAACCGACCCTTTTCAAGAATCGGTTATATTTAGCATAGCGTTTTTCTCGTTCTTGTCAATAGGCTCTGCATGAGATGTTAAAAATCTGCATGAGATGTAGGCCAGGGCGTTGAAAATATGGTATAATAGGTCTTGACAAACGAAGTCTTTTGTGTTAGGAGGCGAAAATAATGCGGATTGCTATTGCAGACGACCTTTCCGCAGACGCTGAGAAACTGCGGGAATTTATCTGCCGCTGGGCGCAGGAACAGGGGATTTTCCTGGTTCCGGCCCCGGCAGTTTTTGAAAGCGGCGAATCCCTGCTTGCAGGCTTTGCCCCGGATACCTTTGATGTGGTTTTTCTGGATATTTATATGTCCGGCATGACCGGCATGGAAGCGGCGAAAAAAATCCGGGAGCAGGACAATATCTGCCAGTTGATTTTTACAACCACCACCAGGGAATTTGCTGTGGACAGCTATGATGTGGCGGCGGCATTTTACCTGGTCAAGCCCTATTCCTATGAAAAGCTGGCACAGGCCCTGACCCGGTGCGGGGCGGAGCTTCTGGAACAGAACCAGTGTGTGATGGTTCCGGGCGCGGCAGGGCAGCAGCCGCTCCTGCTTCACCGGATTACCCATACGGAATACTGCGGACGCTGTGTGGAGGTCCATATCACCAGCGGGGAAAAGCTGGCCGTCCCCATGCGGCAGGCGGATTTTGCGGCTTTGCTGCTGGACTATCCCTATTTCTGTGACTGTACGCGGGGCGTCCTGGTCAATTTCGAGCAGGTGGAGGAGCTGCTGGCCGACCGTTTTCTCTTGAAAAACGGGACAGCGGTTCCCATCAGCCGGTTAAAATACCAAAAGGTGCGGGAACAGTTTCTCGCTTTTACTTATGCCCGGATGAGAGGAGGGTATTAGAGATGGGAAATGATACAATTCTTCGCCCCATGCTGGAGCTTTCGGTTATTATTCCCGGCGCTGTTTCGTGCTATCTGCCCATGAAAGGACACCTGGACGGAAAGGGCAGGCAGATCGCTTTGTGGGGCATCCCTGTCCTGCTGCTGTGGGCCGGCGTGGGCGGCGCTGTCTGTTACAGATTCCGGTGGGATACGAACCTCTGGATGCTTCCCTCGCTGGCACTGTTTGCCCTGTTTTACTGCCGGACAATCACGCTGTCTTACTGGAAAACCGTCAGCGTATTTCTGGCGGTCTGCGGGACGTTTTCCGCTTTGAGAAACCTGGCAGTCCTGGCGGACGCCCTGCTTTCGCCCAAAAGCGGCCCTGTGGTTTTTTCTTTGGGCGGGGCGGCTGCCTATGCCCTGTTTTGCTGGACGCTGTTGGGGCTTATGTGGTATCCGGCCACCCATGCCGCAAGATGGCTTCTGGATGAAATTGAAATGCCGGGGACATGGTATGTATTCTGGATTCTTCCGGCGGTGTTCCTGAGCCTGAACATTGCCATGCGGCCCCAGGAATATTCCACTCTTTACACGAACCGGGTCATGATGTTTTATCCGGTTCTGATGCTGGCGCTTCTGGCGCTGCTGCTGTTTTGTTACGCGCTGTTTTATTGGATGGCGAGGGGGCTGGCAAAGAATATGCGTCTGACGCAGGAGAACCGCCTTTTGCAGATGCAGGCCGCCCAGTACCGCATCCTGCAAAAGAGTATCGAGGACACCCGGCGCGCCCGCCATGATCTGCGCCAGCATTTCAAGGCATTGCAGGGCTGTGTGGAGAGCGGTGATATGGACAGGGTTGCGGAGTATGTGAAAGCCTATGGGGAAAGCCTGCCGCCGGATACGGTCTGCCGGTTCTGCAAAAATTATGCGGTGGATTCCGTACTGCACCACTACGGGGAGCAGGCGGTGAGGCAGCAGACCGATATGGAGGTTTCTGTCCAGATGGAGGAAGAAACCATCATCCCGCAGCCGGAGCTGTGCGTCCTTTTGGGGAACCTGCTGGAAAATGCCATTGATGCCTGCAACCGTTCCAAAGCGCCCCGTATCATCCGCCTGCATATCCGCCAGCAGGGAAAGCACACCCTTTACCTGACGCTGGATAATACCAGCGACCAGCCGCCGAAATCCGATGGCGGGCGTTTCCTTTCTTCCAGTCACGATGGCTTTGGCATTGGGACGGAATCAGTACGGGTGATTGCGGAGCGTTACAGCGGCGATACCCGCTTTGAATGGAAAGACGGGATGTTTTATGTTTCAGTCATGCTGTCCGCTCAGAACAAGCCAGAAAATTTCCGATAACGTAGGCAAGCAATGAGCCGGAATATCCTTTTGGGATATTCCGGCTCGCTTGTTGGGGTTTCCCCAAGCCCCAGGCCGTCCGCCTGCGCGTCTGACCGAACACGCCTATCGGCGTGGCTTTGCGCTCCCTGCGGTCGCTTCCTCCTGCACATCCGCGCAGGAGAGGGGCGGCGCATTTTGCGCCGTTTGGAGGTTTCCGGGATTGACAGAAATTTTATTTTTCTGAATCTTTCCTTGTTCCGTTCTTTGTAATGGTAAGCTGCCCCTGCTGGCATTTTACGTTGATTTTATCCCCGGCGGAAAAGCCGGCCTGTTCCAGCCATCTGCCTTGTAAAAGAATCTGTGGCGGAGCCTTTTTATAATTGCCGCGCCCGTAACACACAGTCAGCTTGCGGTCATCCATCCGTCCCCCTTTCCCGCTGCCTGCCGGCATACGATTTCAAATACATTCCCGTCCTCAGTCCTGACCGTGAGCAGCCCGTTCCGCTCGTCAGTGTTCAGGTCGGCAATCCCCATCCCCTCGCTGTCATTCAGTAAATCAAAAAGCCTATCCTTGAAATAGTTCAGTTCCATTTCTGTTCCCCTTTCGTATGTTATTGTTGATTATTAGCGAATACTTAAAAACAAATCCTGCCGCCCGTCTGCCGGTTAAGCAAAACAAATGCTGCAAAAAAATTAGTGCCGTCCCGGTTGGAAAGGGGCGGCACTTTTGCGTCACCGTTCCGGTTTGGGCTGTTCTTTTTCCTGCGCCTGCTCTGGTGGTTCCAATCCTAAAATCTTATCCACGTTGTGGAGTGCAGTCTGGTAGGTAATCATATCCTGCCGAAGCACTTTGTACTGTTCGTACTGTTCCCGTTTTTCTTCCAGAAGCACGGCATATTCTTTTGAAAGCTGTGCCACTTTTGGAATGGGCTTGCCCTCCAAAGCGTCAAAGGCTTTTTTCGCGGCTTCATGCTGGGCGATCTCCGCACCATGCTCCGCGAGAAATTCTTTCTTGTGGCGGGACTTCTTATAAGCTGCGTAGACTTCCCGCGTTTTGGAATACTGGATGATGTGGGTTTTTAACTGTGCCATGCCAGCCATCCGCGATTCCAACTGTTTGATTTTCTGTGAAGCAGCATTGAAGCCGTCCTCGGCCTGCGCTGCCCGAAGCGCCAGTTCGTCATAATCGGTCAGTCCGTTTTCCATCAGGAAATTGAGCGTTTTCGCCGCTTCTTTCAGGTTGAAAATTTTCGCCCAGCGTTCATAGCCTGCGCCTTTTCCGGCGGCAAGTTTCGCCTGAATGTCAATCAGGAGATTGACCTTTCTGCCGGTTCGCTTCGGCGGTGTTTTTCCTGCCGCCAAACGCCCGCGCTGGCTGGTAATTCTGGCGCGCAGGGCGGTCTTGGTATAATCGTCGCCCAGCCGGTTTACCCTTGTAGGGCGTTCCCATCCGGGCAGACGGAAGCCGGGATTTTTGCCGTCCACAACCTCATATCCCTCAGCCCGCATCTTTGCCAGAAACTCCTCATAATGATTGCACTCCGGCAGCAGCCGGTCAATGGTCTGCTGTAACTGCTTCTTGTGGCTGATGCCATACTGCGCCGCCGCCATTTCCTTTTGGGACTTGGCTTTTTTCTTCGGGTTCTCAATCACCGAAAGGCCGTGGGCGCGGCACAGTTCATCATTCATGCGCCGCAGGATAAAAGCGGAGTTTTTCACGTTCTGGAATTTTGCGTCACAGTTTAGGTTGGTGCTGTTAAATTCAATGTGGGTATGGATATGCTGCTTATCCGTGTGGGTGGCCACTACAAACTGATGTTGCCCGCCGGTGAATTTCATAGCCAGTTCATAGCCAAGTTTGTGTGCATCCTCCGGGCTGATTTCTCCGGGCTTGAACGACTGGATAATGCGGTACATGATAATGTCATGCTTTTCTGACTGACTGCGCCCGGTAAGCTGGGCGTAAATTTTTTTGCTGATTTCAAATTCTTCGGCGGCGGTTTCCGGGCTGCACATATAGGAGGAAACCAGTTCGCCGCCGTCTGTCTTTTCTTCTTCCTGGTCATAGTCGTGGCGTTCCGCCATTGACTGCTGGCGGGTGCGGTTTTTCATAATCTTTCGTGGTAAAATGTTGGAAATAGCCAAAGGTTCCTCCTTTCTAAAAAGGCTATCCATAGCCTAAATAGTAGCATGGGTAGCCTACTTTTGCAAGCCATATTTTGTATGCTTGATAAAAAAGGGGGCAGGATACAGCTATGGATACGATTTCAGCGATTAAGACCCGGATACTCCGTTTATGTGCGGAGCGCAACATTACCATCAACAAACTGGCTACGATGTCGGCGCTGCCGCCATCCTCCGTCAAAAACATCTTGTATGGAAAGAGTACCGACCCGAAAATTTCAACCATCAAGAAAATATGTGACGGTTTGGATATGACGCTGATAGATTTTTTCGATGCGCCCGAATTTGAAAATTTAGAGCCGGAAATTAAATAGTGTTACCGCGCCCCGTCCCTTTGCCGCTGTACCGTCCGCGCCGCTTTCACGTGGGTGCAGAGAAACTCGTTGTAGTCCTTGCCCTGCTTCGGCGGGTTGGGGCAGACCAGTTTTACCCGCCCGGAAAGTTCCGTGTCGTTCTGGATTTCCTGCGTGAGCCGTTCGATACCTTTCAAGCCGGCCTTGTCGTTGTCCAGGCAAAGGCTGATCTGTGTAACATGAGGGTGGTCGTGGAGAAACTGCATCAGGGCGCGGGGGCCGGTTCCGCCCAGGGATAAGTAGTGGCTGTCCCGTGGTTCGCCGCCGGACAGCTTCACCAGCGTGGCGAGGGAGAGAGCGTCAATGGGACTTTCAGCCACCGCCAGCCGGGGACAGTCCGGGCGGCTGGCAGGCAGACAAAAGCTGTATCGTTTGTCGCTTCCCTCCACATCCATGCGGAAGCCGTCCCGCGTTCCCCGCAGGCTGGCAGCGCGAGCGTTCCCCTGCATATCACGCCCCACAAAGACGCAGTTCTGATACCGGCGGCTTTCGTATAAAATCCCGGCTTCCATGCACACGCCAAGCAGTTCCGGGTCAATGCCGCGATCCTGCAAGTAGCCCACCACGGCGGAAGCGCACCGGCTGGCTTCGGGCAGCTTAAACGGCTTTTGCGGCTTCGCGGGTTTTGTGAACATCTGCTTTACGGGCGGCGGCGCAGAGTATCCGCACAGGGCTTCCACCGCGCCCACAAAGTCCATGCCGCGCACCTTAATCAGATAATCAAGCGCCGTGCGCCCGCCGATGCCCCGGCTGTTCCAGCACCATTTCCCGTTGGAGATTTTTAAGCTGTCATGGGTTCTGGTGCAGTATTCGCGGGGGCCGCTTTTTTTCAGTTCCTGCGGCTCATAAGCCTGCAAGTAAGAGAGCAAGTCCCATTCCTTTGCTTTTGCAATCTGTTCTTTGGTTACGCCTGCCAAGTAATCACCTCCAGATATGAAAAAAGGGCGGCGGGAGCAAAAGAAAAATCGCTCCCGCCGCAGTTGTTTACAGTGCTTCAAATTTCTTCAGCAGGTCGTTCACGCCCTGCCAGATTTCAGCGTAGCCCTGCCGCAAGTCCTCCACATCCTGCTCATAGAGGTTGTGGGTGCTGTTGCAGCGGCGGGCGATCTGGTTGACGTTGCTGGAAACGGAGCGCAGCAGCTTTACCAGTTCCAGCACCGCGCCCATGTCAAGCTGCACAATGTAGCCGTCCACCGCCATCTTGCGTAGATATGCCCGCAGGTTGGAAGTCCCCAGCAGTTCCATCTTGCGGTCAATCGCCGCCTTTTCTTCCGGGGAAACCTTGGTGAACAGTCCCACCGTGCGCCCCTCCTTTGCCCTCACAGCACCGCCTCCTTTCGCGGGGTGCGCTCCATGCCGGACTGTACCGGCGCGGGCGGTTCATAGTTACGGAGTGCCTGACGGATAGAGGGTTTATGGCCAGCCGCCGCAGCGGGCATCGGCACAACCGGCGCGGGTTCTCCGGCATCCTCCAAATCAGGGCTTTCTTCAACCTTCTGCTCATCCTCCTTTTTGTCCGGCCTGGACAGTTCCCGGTTAAGCTGGTTTAAGCGGGCGGATTTTTCCCGCAGTTCTTCTTCTTTTGGGAATGGCCGGTCGGCTTCTTCTTTGGCGTTTTCCAGTTCGCTTTCCAGTGTGGTAAGCCGCGCCTTTTGCGCGTCCAGCCGTTCCGCCAGGCTTTCCAGCGCGTTGTTAATGCGGGTGACATTGCCCACCGCATCGTCGGACAGTTCGGCGGAGTAGGTCAGGTTCTGCTTCATGGTGACGCGGAATTTGCTGCCGTCACACCTTAGCTGCATGGGGAAGCCGCGAAACTCGCCTAAATCCACGATTTTTTCCGGGTCGTCCATCAGCATACACGCTTTAATCACCGCTTCGCCCGCTGCCTTGCGCTCTGTGTAGGTCTGCCCCATGACGGTCATGGAAAAGGCATCGTCCTTGACCGGGTGGGCCTGCACCGTTGGCAAATCTGCCGTCAGCGCTTCGATTAGCAGCTTTGTTTCCGCGATTTTCTGCGGGTAGTATTTCAGCGCCTTGTCCTGCATTTCGTACTGCTGGGAGGTGTGGTTGGCTTTGAGCATTTTCAGCTTGGAAACCTGCACATCCAAATCCATTTTTTCGCGGATGCGGTCGTCGCCGGTGGCAAGGGCTTTGACCTCGGCGTAGGAAAGGGCGGTGGCGTCCACATCCTCGGCGGAGCGGGCGGGGCTTTTGGAGGTCATGATCTGGCCGATGAATTTCTGCTTGTTTTCCACCAGCCCCCAGTTGTAAGCGTCGAATGTCCCTTTGGTGACATACTTGAACATTTTCACCGACGCATTCATGTTTCCCTGGCGCAGAGAACGGCCCGCCCGCTGCTCTAAATCGGCGGGCCTCCAGGGGCAATCGAGATCGTGGGACGCGACAATGCGGTTCTGCACATTCGTGCCTGCGCCCATTTTTGCCGTGGAGCCGATTAAAATACGCACCTGCCCCCGCCGCACCTTGGCGAACAGTTCCGCCTTTTGGGTTTCCGTGTTGGCGTCATGGATAAAAGCGATTTCCGCTTCGGGGATGCCCTTGGCAATCAGCTTTTCCTTGATGTCGTCATAGACGTTGAATGAGCCGTCGCCTTTGGGTGTGCTGAGGTCGCAAAACACTAACTGTGTCCCCAAAATCTCCGTGCTGGCCTGCCATTCCTGCACGATATTTTTCACGCAGGCGTTGACCTTGCTGTCTGGGTCGTCCGGTAAAAGCGGGTTTTGCAGCCGCTGATCCAGCGCCAGCTTGCGCCCGTCCGAAGTGATGCGCAACATATTGTCGATATGGGGGTCAACCTGGCCTCCGCGCACACTTTCCGCACGCTCGCCAAGTTCCTCCACCATATCTTTCTGAAATCCGCTGGGTTCGGTGGTGACGGTGATGTATTCCGCTTTTGGCACGGGGAGGTTGAGCATATCGGCGGTCTGGATGTCGGCGGCTTCTTTCCAGATAGAAATCAGTTCCGGCAGGTTGTAAAACTTGGCAAACCGGGTCTTGGAGCGGAAGCCGCTGCCCTCCGGCTTTAATTCCATCGCCGTGACCTTTTCGCCAAAGTCCGCCGCCCATGCGTCAAAGTGGCGGTGTCCGTTCTGCTCCAAGGTATCAAACTGGAGGTAGCGCATCATGGTATATAATTCTACCATTGAATTGCTGACCGGGGTTCCGGTGGCGAACACGATGCCGCGCCCGCCGGTGATTTCGTCCATGTAGCGGCATTTGGCAAACATATCGCTGGATTTCTGCGCGTCTGTCTGTGCAATCCCCGCCACGTTCCGCATTTTTGTGTGTAAAAAGAGGTTCTTAAACCCGTGGGCTTCGTCCACAAACAGACGGTCAACGCCCAATTCCTCAAAGGTCACAACGCTGTCTTTCTTCTTGCCGTCTGCCAGCTTTTGCAGCTTGGCTTCCAGGTTTTTCTTGGTTTTCTCCATCTGCTTGATGGTGTAGCGCTCGCCGTCCTCGGCTTTTGCTTCGGCAATGGCGGTGACGATTTCATCAATCTGCCCCTCAATGACGGCTTTCTGCCGTTCCGGGGAGAGGGGGATTTTCTCAAACTGTGAGTGTCCGATAATCACCGCGTCATAGTCGCCGGTGGCGATACGGGCGCAGAATTTCTTGCGGCGGGCAGGCTCAAAGTCCCGTTTCGTGGCAACCAGCACCTTTGCGCCGGGGTAAAGGCGCAAAAAATCGCCGCCCCATTGTTCCGTTAAGTGGTTGGGGACGACGAATAAGGATTTCTGGTTTAAGCCCAGCCGCTTGCCCTCCATTGCGGCGGCAATCATTTCAAAGGTCTTGCCCGCGCCGACACAGTGGGCGAGCAGTGAATTTTTTCCGTAGAGCATCCGCGCCACGGCGTTTTCCTGATGGGTACGCAGGGCAATTTCCGGGTTCATACCCGCAAAACGGATATGGGAACCGTCATATTCGCGGGGACGGATGCAGTTGAATTTCTCGTTGTAACGCCTGCAAAGGGCTTCCCGGCGTTGGGGGTCTTTGAAAATCCAGTCCTTGAACATTTCGCACATGGCTTCCTGCTTCTGCTGGGCGATGGCGGTCTGCTTTTCGTTGAGGACGCGCACCTCCTTTCCGTCCTCCATCTTTGTATCGAAGATCCGCACATCCCGCTGGTTTAAGGTCTGCTCAAAGATTTCATAAGCGTTGATGCGCTTTGTGCCGTAGGTGGCATAGACGCGCACGTTATCCCGGTTGTCCGCGCTTTTGCCCTGCACGTTCCATTCGCCGGTGACGGGGGCATATTGCAGCTTGATTTTCCGCCCCTGCAAATATTCAGGCGTGTGGAGCAGTTCAAACATAAACTGCTGGTAATACTTGGGATCTATCCAGGACGCGCCGATCCGGACGCTGATTTCAGAAGCGGTCAGGTCTTTGGGCTGCACCTGTTCCAGCTTTTCGGCGTTGATGGCAAACTGCGGGTTTTCCTCAGCGGCGGCGCGGGCAATCGCTAACTTGGCCCGGACGTTGCCGGAAAGGTATTCATCCGCCGTCTGCCAGCCCTGGTGCCAGTGTGTGCCGCCGTCCTCAATGTCAAAGGGGCCGGTGGCGGGGTCTTTGAAGATGATGCCTTTTAAGTCCTCCACAATCTGCGGGATTTTTTCAGAGCCGCCCATCAGGGACGCCATGTAGCCCAAATCCACGCAGGCTTTCTCCCCGATAGATACCGCCAGCGCCTCCACAGCCGTGTCCACGCTGGTAACGGCGCGGTGGGTCTGGATGGTGCGCCGGGTGAACATATCCGCCTTGCGTTCCAGTTTCCCCTCCTCATTGATGATTTCCAGGGAGCAGAGCAGCGGGTAGGAGGAATCCTGTTCAAAGGCCAGCTTGTTGCCGGTGCTGTTAAGAAGCCCGTACTTTGCGCTGAACGCATCATAGAGCCGGTTTAATTTTGCCTGCTCGGACTGGATTTCGGTATCGTCCGCGCCGGCAAGCTGCAAATCAATCAGGCGGCGGGCGCTGTCCCGGATGCCGATCATACCCTTGACGCGCTCCGTGGGGGTTTTGCCAAGGACGGCCTGGGTCATGCGGGAGTTTTCACGGAAGTACAGCTTATCATTGGATAGGGTATAGCTGAAATTGCGGACGGATGGGTCGGCGGGGATGCTTTCCAGTTCTTCCCCGTCCTGTTCGGTGGTGATTTCCAGAAGTTCCCGGTCAGGCGGTGCGATATGCCGGATTGCTTCTGCAAGCTGTTCGGAGAGGTCTGCGCCGGGGATGGGCTGGCAGGAGGTTTCGGTTTCATTGCCGTACATACTGCGCCCCATTGTCATTGTCCCCAGCACCATTTCCGGGTGTTCCAAAAAGTAGCGGTTCAGGGGGATGCCGTCCTCCGTCTGTCCAACCTCCACCCATTCCGGGAGTTTTTCCGGGATACGGTCGCGCTTTTGGAAAAAGAGGATGTCCGTGGTGACTTCGGTTCCGGCGTTGGCTTTGAACGCATTGCTGGGCAGTCGGATTGCGCCTAATAAATCGGCCTTTTGCGCCAGCGCTTCCCGCACTTTGCTGTTTTTCTTGTCCATCGTGCCTTTGGTGGTGATAAAGGCCACAATGCCGCCGGGACGCACCTTGTCCAGCGTTTTGGTGATGAAATAGTCGTGTATCATCAGGTTCTGGCGGTTGTATCGCTTGTCATGTACCTGATAGCTGCCAAAGGGGACGTTGCCCACCGCCAGGTCAAAGAAATCGTCCGGGTGGTCGGTGCGCTCAAAGCCGTCTACTGTAATATCCGCCTTTTGGTAAAGCTGTTTTGCGATGCGCCCGGTCAGGTCGTCCAGCTCCACGCCGTACAGCTTTGCCGCCGCCAGTTTTTCCGGCAGCATCCCGAAAAAGTTTCCGATACCCATAGACGGCTCCAAAACTGTCCCAGGCGTAAAGTCCATCTGTTCCACCGCGTTGTAGATTGCCTGGATAACGGTGGGGCTGGTATAGTGGGCATTGAGAACCGTGCTTTGTGCAGACTGGTACTCCGCAGGGGTGAGCAGTTCTTTCAGTTCGGCGTATTCCTTTGCCCACTTGGGGTCATTAGGCTCAAAGGCGTGGGAAATGCCACCCCAGCCCACATAGCGGGACAAAATAGTCTGTTCCTCTGGTGTGGCAAGGCGTTTTTCGGCTTCAATCTGTTTCAGGGTGCGGATAGCTTCCACATTGTACTGGTACTTGGTTTTTTCACCGCCCACGCCTAAATTTTCATCGGTGATCTGGAAGTTGTGGCGCTCTGGTTCAAACCGCAGGGGCTGTAAAATAATCTTGCTGGGGAATACCCTGCCGCCCACTTCCTCCTGGGCGCGGCGGCGGGCCTGCTTCTGCGCCGGGGTTTCGGTAATCTGCCCGCCGTCAATCTCCATCGGTTCCGGCACAGGCTTGGGTTCTGCTGGTGCAGGGGGAACATCCGGGGTAAGGTCAAAGGTCTGCTGTTCCCGTTCCTCCACAAACTGCCGCACAAAGGGGATGCTTTCGCTGCGGAAAATGGGGAACCAGCCCCGCAGTTCCATATCTTGCAGGCTGACGGTTCCGGCGTTGTAGTCCACGCTGTCAATCTTCATCAGCCGCCCGTCAATGGTCAGTTCCATGCCGACAGGGATATAATCCGCCGCGCTGCGCTCCTTGATGATTTCATAGGGCGCGTCCGTGCCTCGTTCCGTGTCAGGCCGCGCAAGCACCACGCTTTTTCCGTGTTCCAGCAGCTTTTTCAGGACAGACTGCCAGCCAGCCGCGCCGGTGACGGAAACTGTCCCCAAATCGGGGATTTCGCGGATAACGGTTTTTCTTCCCAGCGCAGGTGCGGCTTCTTCCGCGTCAGTGCCATAAAAGAGAATGGTTTCCCCCACCTGAACGCCTACCAGCTTGTCAGGATGGGCCGCTTTGAGGTTCAGGTATTCCTCTACATTGGGCGTAAGGTTCGGCTCGTCTGTGGTAGCCGTTTCAGGGGGTTTCTGTGTCTGCTCTGCACCCGCGCCGGTGGGTTCCGTTCCGTCCTCCGGCGCAGGGAATGGTACGATATTGCCGCCTGCGGTTTCCGGCTCTGGTTTGTCCGCCGCGGGCGTATCCTGTGCTTTTTCCGGCTTTGGCTCCTGCACTTGTTCCAGCTCCACAGTCTGCTCCACATCCTGCACCCGTTCCGGCTCCCTGGGCGGCGTGGAAAATACCGGCGCGTCCTGGGTCGCTGAAATGGACATTTCGCTGGTGGCGGCGATTTTCTGGATTTCTTCCCGGATTTCCTCCGGCAAGTCTGCATCATAAAAAGTTACCGTGCGGTCAGGGTCGATGTGGGCAACCGTTTTATAGTCGCCGCGTACTTCTTCCAGCCGGTTCCAGACGGTCAGGCCGTTGCCCATGTGTCCGTAGCCCAGGTCATACCGGGCGGCAGGATTTTCCGGTTCCGAGTTCGCGGCAGCTTCGGGTATATCCGGCTCCGCGTTTGTAGTAGCTTCGGGTACATCCGGCTCGGTGGCTGCGGCTGTTTCTGGTGCGGCTGGCTCTGCCTGCGTCTGTTCCATTTCCGGCACAGACGGTGTGGCGGGGTCAGACAAAAGCCCGAACATATCCAGGGTAAGCTGCTGGCCCTCTTTGTCCTCTTGCGGGGCGGGCTTTTTCTTGCGGGAGAGGGCTTTTGCTGCCGCTGCAAGACTGCCGGCGGGTTCTTCCGTATGCTTGCTGGCGCTTTCCTTTTCTTTCTGTTTTTGCTCCTGCTTTTTCTGGCGTTCCTCCTGCAAGACAGCTTCGGGCAGTAGGGTGAATAAGGAATATTCGCCCCGCAGATACGCGCCCATATCCCGGAGTGACGGTTCCATCAGCTTGTAGGCGCGGTCGTCCGGGGATACCATTGCCAGCGCCTTGACCATCTGCTCATAGTGCGCCGCGCATTGTTCCGGGTCGTCCAGTATGGGGCGGAACACCTTTTTTGGCGCGTCAAAATTCCAGTCGTGGGGGATTGTTTTGTCTGTGTCGTTGGGGTCGTAGTATTGGAACACATACAGGCTCCTGGCAAGCCGCATTTTTTCATATTCCGGCAGATATGCCTTTTCCCTGCGGTTCAGATACCGATCCTCTTTGATCAGTCCGGCAATCCGCTTTTGCACCTGCTTCCAGTTCAGCGTGACCGTATCATAGTTTCCCTCGGAAAAATCATCGGCGCGTGACAGCTTGATTCCTTTGCCGTCGTGCCATTCGTCAAATCCAATGTAGCCATGCCCGCCGATGCCGTATTCATTTTTCAGAAAGGCAATGCACTCGGCGGCGTCATGGCCCTGCATGAAGTAGGAGTAGATGCGGAACTTGCCCTCGGAAACCCCGGAGCCGCCGGTGAGCTGGCGGGTGATTTCATCCTCGGTGACAAATGCGCCACGGGCAGGGGAAAAACCCTCTGCCGCCTGAAAAGCCGTTACCGGCTTATCCATATCGGTCAGGCGGGTATATAAATCATGGGGCGGTATCTGCTGGCGGAACCGTAACAGTTCCGGGTTCTGCTGATGGGCGCTTGCAAGCTGCTTTACCTCCTGCGCGATTTTGGCGCGTTCTGACGGGTCTTTTAAGAGTGCGGCAATCTTTTCCGTGCTGTCCGGGAAACCGCCGTAGAGCGCGTCAATGGTGGGCAGTAAGCCCTTTTCCCTTGCTTCGTCGCTGAAATTCTGGCGCAGATACCACAGCTTTTCGGACAGTTCCCGAAACTCGTTGTCCCGCGCCGCGTCGATGTTGTCCTGGCTGGCAAACTGGCCGTCTTTCAGAAGCTGGCTAATCTGTGCCGCCGCCTGCTTCCATGTGACAAGGGAACCTCCCCCGGCAGAACGCCCCGGCGCGATGTGGATGCCCCTTTGACTGAACCACAAAGAATACTCATGCCCCGCAATGTTAAGCCCTTTGCCGCCGGTGCGGTATTCCTTTTGCAGAAAATCGGCGGCAAGTTCTTCCGGCGGGTCTTTCTGGAAAAAGGCCACGATACGCAAAATACTGTTTCGCTCATTGCTGCCGCTGGTGAGGGCACGCCCGATGACGGCATCCGTCACTTTTCCGGCGGCAGCGGCGGGGCGGAGTTCCTGCTCGGTTTTCTGCACATGGGCAATGGTTTCAATCTGCTGTTCCACGGTAGGGAACAGGGAAAACTGTGTAAATGCCGGCTTTGCAGACGCAGAAACGGCGGGCTGTTCGCCCGCCGCCTGCTGGTTTTCCTGATTTACTTGTACACGATCTCGTTCAGTACCATTTCCTCCGCCTGTGCGGTGAAGCTGTTGACCGCCTGCACCCATCCCATCTGGTCGCGGGCTTTCATCGCTTCGTCCACGTGGTTCTGTTTCTTTAAGTCCGCCACGATCCGGTCTGCCTGCTCCTGTGCCTGCTGGTCGATCTCCCGCAGGTGGGCTTCCAGCCGCCCGGTCAGAAGCATCGAGGTGTACCGTCCCTTGTGTCGTTCCTGGAGAAAGGTCTGCCGCATCCGTCCGTACTTGCCCAGCGGCATTTCCTCCATCTCGTCCTCCCCGTCCATCATCAGGTCGGGAATCTGATAATCGCCCATCTTCTTGTATGCCAGTTCTGCCATTTTCTATGCTCCTTTCTTTGCTTTCATGCTTTAACGTGCTAAATTCTTCCTTGCCTTTAGTATAACCGATCACCGGCTCTTTTGCAAGGGTTTTTTCCCTGTTTTTTTGACGGTTCTGCGCTTTTTCTTTCTCTGCCTGCCGGATGCCCTTTTTCACTTCCAGCAGCATATTCATGGACACTTCGCTGGCGGCGCTGCCTAAGTGGTGGAGGACGGCGGGGGTGGAAAATTCACTGATGCCGTCAAAATCTTCATCGTCCAGATAGTCGGCGGCGTTTAGGCCGCAGCGGGTGAGGAGCGTGTACTGGACGCTGGCCGTCAGGAGGTTGCGGAAACGCACTTCCAGGTTGAGGTCGTCCAGTTCCTCCAAAAGACTGCCCTGGGTGTCGTAGGCAAGGTCGGCCAGAAGTTCGGGGTACACTTCCTCTACCGCGTGTTTTGCCTGCTCCATCAGCGCCTGCCCGATGTCCTGGCTTTCCGTTTCGCCGTACCGCTTCACGAGCGTATCCAGGACGGCGGCGTGGTGTTCGTCTTTCAGTTCCCACAGATAGGGCATCCTCGCGCCCCGCACCGGGCGGGTATCCGCCACATCGAAAACATAGGTCAGGCGCGGGCGGATGCCGTCCTTATTGATGAGCGCAATGCCCTTGGAGCCGGCCTTGACCCAGCGGCGCATATCCTCATTCCACAGTTCCATGCTGGCGCAGGCGGTGGCGTCCGGGCGCTGGGCGTAGATTAAAAGCTGTTCATCAAACGAGTATTTATAGAGCCGCGATGCAGTGGTAAGATAGCTTTTCCAGCCGTGGGCGTTCCTTGTGACCGCTTTGGCGGTCTGGTCTGCAAGCTGCGACACATATTGTAGCTTATTCGCCATGTTTCCCTCCTTTTTCGCAAAATAAAAGCCCGGAACAGGTGCGTCCTGCTCCGGGTGTGTGGATGGTTGTTATGATTCTTCTTCGGGGAGTTCCCACGGGGAAAGCCCCATTTCTTCCCATGTTACGCCATAGGGTGCGCCGCCGGAGGTGTAACCGGCGATAAAATAAAAGCGGTCGTCCGAATCCGGGAAGCGGTCGTAAAAGGCTTGCTGTTTCTTTGCCTCCCGTTCCCGCCGCAGATGCTCCTGGCGTTTCTGTTCCGCCTGCCGCTTCACCGCTGCCTGCTCCGGGGTCAGTGCGCCGATTTCCTCTAAGTCATTCAGCGCGGTCGGCACATCGACCTTGAATTTTTCCCGGTAGGCGCGGACAAGGTGCGTCCCCGTATAGGAGGGGAGCCATTGCCGCGCCATGCGGATGCGGGCAGCGTGGCGCGCCGCTTTATTCTTCTGTTTTGCCCATTTGGGGGTAGTGCTGTTTTTCACGTTCTGCATCCTCCGCGTTTTTGTCCATTGGTCTGCCGGATTTGATTATACCACAGCCGGACAGCGGGGACAATCAGCCGCCGCGCCTTTTCTCGTTCATCTGATCCAGCACCGCCCGCTGTGCAGGGGTAAGGACACGGGGTGGGGTGATGCGTACCCATTTTTTCGGCAGTTCAAAGGAAAGCCCGCCATATCCGTTGTCCCCGGTCTGCCGTACCTGTCCGGGGTAAGTGCCGCACAGTTCGGAAAGCTGCCGGCAAAGGGCGGCATTGTGGGTGTAGATGCTGGCGGCGGCTTCTGCTTCGTTATACAGCACGATGGTTTCTCTCTCGGTTCCGGACAGCTTCATCTCTCCACCTCCTGTCCGCGCGGGGGCTTCTTTGGCGTATCGTGATCTCTGGCGGCATCCTCCCGGCACTGGCTGAGGGCATCCAGCACAGAGGGCTTTGGCGGCGGTTCATTGTTGATGATGCCGTCAATCTGGTTATAGTTGCCCTCCGCGCTCATTTCAGCGGCGGCAAGGTAGTTTTCCGGGCGCACCTCCTGAAAGGCGCGGACTTTGCCGTCCTCCGCCAGCACCGGCACATAGAGCCGCCCGGTATGCAGGTACACCCCGTCCAGCCCCGCGCCGCCTTTATAGCGGCCTGCGCTGTCACGCTCGCACTCCAAAAGGGCGGTTCCGTCTGCCAGAAGATAGCCGGGTTCCGTGCGCCGGTAGAGCCAGCCATAGGGGACGCCAATCTGACGGATGGCGATTTCTTCCCCAATCAAAAGGTCTTTTTGTTCCTCTTTCTTCATTCCGTATCCACCTCCCCCGCAGCACGGACAGCGGCAGCCATTGCATAAATGGCATCGTCCAGCGCGTCCATGACTTCCTCCGGCTCGATATCGGCCATTGCCAGCAGGGTTTCCACTGTTTCCTCGGACAAGCCCAGCCATGCCGCCACTTCCGGCACGTTGGGCAGGCTCTGGCTGCTCTCAAAGAAGTAGGAGTAGGGCATCCCGAACCGTCTGGCGATTTCCTGAAGCTGGTACACATCCGGCGCGGCGGAGCCGTTCAGCCAGCGGTTCATTTCCGGCAGTTCCACGTTAAGGGCCTGCGCCAGTTCAGCGGCGTCCGTGCCGCTGATGGCCAGGAGGTTGTGCAGGTTGCGGTTAAATGCGTTCATGTTCTTTTCCATAAGCGTCAGTTTCCTTTCTTTTTAGGGGTTTTGGGGTCAAATTCCAGCTTGAAGCGGACAAATTTCTCTCCGGTGTCCTCCATCACAACAGTCGCGTCATAGAGGACTCCTTTTTTCTCGGAAAACAGGCCGGTCATAGCGACGCGCCCGTTTTTCAGCAGGGCGGCGGCAATCTTGCGGGTCAGCTCCTTGCGCTTCCCGGTAAAGAAGCGGTCGTTCTTCCAGAGGGCAAAGCCGCAGGGGGGCGTGGCGTTCCAGCCCTCACAGAAGAAACTTTTTTTGCCCTCCACCACGTTTTTGCCGCAGCGGGGGCAGATACCGATTACCGCGCGCCCGGATGCAGACAGGGCGGCGCTTGCCACGGTCACGCCCTGATAGCCTTTGATAAGTTCGGTGAGCATAGCGGAAATGCCCGCCATAAAGTCCTCCGGGGAGAGTTCTCCGCGCTCCACCGCGCCCAGCCGTTCCTCCCATTCAGCGGTCAGTTTTGCGGATTTCAGCGTATCGGGCATTACCTTGATAAGTTCCGTGCCTTTTTCCGTGGGGAGAAGCTGCTTTTTCTTCCGTTCCACAAAGCCGGAGCGCACCAGCTTTTCAATCACGCCGGCGCGGGTGGCCGGAGTGCCAAGCCCCTTGCGCTCCACGTCCTCTAATTTTGCAAAATCCTCCGCGCTGGCGTGTTCCATTGCGGAGAGCAGCGTGTCCTCGGTAAAATGGGCCGGAGGGGAGGTCGCGCCCTCTTTGACGGACGCGCCCTCGGCGGTCAGCTTCTGTCCCTCGGTGAGCGCAGGAAGCGGCGGGGACGGTTCCGCCTGCTTCGGTTTCTGTTTCAGTGTGGCATGGAAAGCCTGCTCCAAAGCCGTCCAGCCCGCCGCGATTTCTGTCTTGCCTTTGGCGGAAAAGACAGCGCCGCCACATTCCAGCGTGACGGCAGTTTCCGCATAGGTATGGGGTTCGCCCACCGCGCACAGCAGACGGGCGGCAGCAAGAAAGAGGATGTTTCTCTCCCCGGAGGGCAGCGCGGACAGGTCGGTTTTTGCTGCTTCTGCCGTGGGCAGGATGGCATGGTGGTCGGTGACTTTGCTGTTGTCGATTACCTGCGCGGCGTTTACCGGCAAGGACAAATCTGCCGCAAAGGGCAGCGATGCGGCGATAGACTGACATAATGAGGGCAGTCCTGATGCCATATCTTCGGTCAAGTACCGGCTGTCCGTGCGTGGGTAGGTCGCCAGCCGTTTTTCATAGAGGGCTTGCAGATAATCAAGGGTCTGCTGGGCGGTGTAGTCAAACAGCCGGTTTGCTTCTCTTTGGAGGGTAGTTAAATCGTACAGCCTGGGCGGGCGCTCGGTTTTCTCCTTTTGGGAAACCGTCTGTACCGTTGCAGGCTTGCCCACACAGCCGGTACGCAGCCTGCCCGCGTCCGTTTTGGATGCAAAGCGTTCACTGGCGGCATGGAATCCGTCCAATTCCAGCTCCACCGTGTAAAATTTCTCTTTCTGAAAGCCGGAAATGGCGGCTTCCCGTTCTGCTAACAGCGCCAGCGTCGGGGTCTGTACCCGGCCCACGTTCAGGGTTTTGCCCTGGTACAGCGTGGTAAACAAACGTGTGCCGTTGATGCCGATCAGCCAGTCCGCCTTTGCGCGGCAGAGGGCGGCTGCGTAGAGATTATCGTAGTTCTTCCCGTCCAGCAGGCAGTCAAAGCCTTTCTGGATGGCGGTTTCCTCCATTGAGGAAATCCACAGCCGCTTGACGGGCTTTGTGCAGCCGCACAGATGGTAAGTCAGGCGGAAAATCAGTTCCCCCTCGCGCCCTGCGTCCGTTGCACAGATTAAGGTGGTGACATCGGCCCGGTTCATCAGGCTTTTTAAGGTTTCAAACTGCTTTTTGGTATCCGGCAGCACCTGGTACTGCCACGGCTCCGGTAAAATCGGCAGGTCGGCATAGTTCCATTTGGAATAGCGGGGGTCGTAGGCATCGGCGGGGGCAAGTTCCACCAGATGGCCGATGCACCAGCTTACCAGCCAGCCGCCGCCCTCCATGTAACCGTCGCCCCGGCTTTTTGCGCCTAATACCTTAGACAGCGCCATCGCTACCGACGGTTTTTCCGCGATCACAAGTTGCATTTTTCTCACGCTCCTTTTTCAGATTTTTGTAGCATATCCCCACGCAGGGCGCATTTAGCCCGTAGGGACAGCGGTGGCAGGGATGTCCGGGCGGATGGACGGGGGAAGCAGGCGCGGTGCGGCCAGGAGCCGGCCTTTGGGTCATCATCCGCTCAAAAGGGCTGCTGGTAAATCGCATCAGTCGTCCTCCCCGCCGTAGTTTTCAGGATAGTCCGGTTCCTCCGGCTCGTCGTAGGCTGTTGGTTCCTCATAGCCCGTCTGCCGGGTTTCTTCCTGCGCGTCCACATCCTCGTCCTCGTTGACCGTTTCCTCCTCGTCCCCGCCGGTCAGTTCGTCAAAGTCCTCCGCATCGTCCAAATCCTTTTTGGGCTTGTAAATTTTGAAGTAATAGCCCGCGCCGCCAGCCGCCAGCGCCACAAGCAGCACTAAAATCAGTGTGCCGGAACCGCCGCTTTTCGGTTTCTCCGTCTTTTTATCGGGTTCGGTTTCCGTATCGGTCACGGGAGCCTTGCCGGTGCAGTCTTTCCGGGTCAGGGTGCAGACCGGGCAGTCGGTGTTGACCTCGCCGGCGGCGCACTGTTCCGTACAGATGCAGGCCGGTTCCGGGTCGGGGATTGCGTCTGTCTGCGGTGCATCGTCCTCCTTGACTGCCAGCGCCATCAGGTCGGCTTCGGTGACGGCGTTGAGGAAATACACGTTTTCCGTGTCCCGCTGGTTGTCGATAATCAGGTAAAACACGTTTTCATCCGGCGTCTGGATGGTGTAAAACTCCTTGCCGTCCTCGCCGGTGGCGTTGTCCAGTACGGTAGCCTGACCGTCCGGGGTCAAAGGAACCGGGTCGCGGGGCGTGGTGTCCGCTTCCTCGTCCGGGGCGGCGCTTGCCGAAGCGGAGGGCTTTGTGCCGCCCGTGCTGGCAGCCGGTTTTGTGGCAGTCGTTGTTGCCGGAGTGGCGGCCTGCGTAGCCGGGGGTGTGGTTGCGCTGGAGGTCGGTGTCGTGGGCGCAGGCGTGGTGGATGTAACCGGCGCGGTGGTCGCCGGGGGCTGTGTCTGGCCGGTGGAGGGCTTCTGCTTGTTATCCTCCGCCTGATAGTTGGGGTTCTTCACCTGCGCGATTTTTGATTTATTCCCCGCAGCGTCCACCGCCTGCACGGAAAGCTGCTCATAATCATCCGGCAAATCCCGCAGCGGTACGTCAAGTGTGCCGTTGGTTAAATCGGTGTATTTCTCGCCGTCAATATAGATTGCCGCCACGCCGGAAAGGTCGTCTTTGGCTTCTGCCCGGAGCAGCCGCCCGTCCATGCTGGCGCGTAAGGTAGGCGCGGTGCGGTCGAAGCACTCCATATAGCGGGATTTCTCGTAAACTTTCCCATCGTGGCCGGTGGCGCAGACATAGACGGTGCAGTTCTCCGAAAGGTCGATTTCCCCGTACCAGCGGTTATCCCGCTGCTTCAAAGTGTCGGTTACATCGCGCCATTGCCCGTTTTTCTCGATTTTCACCTGAACGAGAGCAAAGCCGCTGCCGGCTTCATCGGTAATGCGAAACTCGGCGGCGGCGCTGCCGGTCGCCCAGCCGGAGGGCGGTGTAATCTTGATGGAGAGATTGGATGCCGGGATGGGCGCGGGGGTTTTGCCGGTGCAGCCGGTCAGGTCGGCTCTGCAGATCGGGCAGTCGGGGTTGACCGCGCCAAGCTCGCACTTGTTTTCGCAGACGCAGACTGGGACGGGCGCAGGGGCTTCGATGGTGCAGCCGACCAGGTTCAGCAGGCAGACGGGACAGTCCGCATTGACCGCACCGGGTTCACAGTGGGCGGTGCAGATACAGACCGGCTCCGCAGGCGGTTCCGGCTCTTTGCCAATGCAGCCGGTTATATCCTGCTTGCAGATGGGGCAGTCCGTGTTAGGCGCGTCTGTCGCACACCGCCTTTCACAAGTGCAGACGGGTTCCGGTTCGGTGGGCGGTTCCGGCTCCGCGCCAATGCAGGCGGCTACCTCCTGCACACAGATGGGGCAGTCCGCATTGAGGGTGTCCGCCGTGCAGCGAATATCACAGAAGCAGACAATTTCCGGCTCGGTGGGTGTTTCTGTTTCGGTGGGTGCTTTCGGTTCCGTGCCGGTGCAGGCATTCACATCCTGCGTACAAACCGGGCAGTCTGCGTTGAGGGTATCTGCCGTGCAGCGAATGTCACAAGAGCAGGTGATTTCTGCCTCGGCGGTGTCATGCAGCCCCTCGGCGGCAAAGGCCGCGCCCATCAGGGGGAACATTGTCCAGGCGCAAATAAAAATGCACAGCAGCATCGCCGCCGTGCGCTGAAAGCGTTTTGTTTTCATATATCAGATTTCCTCCTTATCCATGTTTTCAAAAGTTCGGGCAGTGCCAGCCGGGGGCATCTTCGCCCCGCGTATCATATCCAGCAGCCCCCGCAGTTCCTCCGGTGAAGCCGCAACGCCGCGTACCACCTGCAAGATTTCAAGGTTTTCCTGCTCGGTGATCTGCTTTTCCAAGTCCCGCACACGGGCCTGCCACTCGGCGGCTTTTTCCCTGGCTTTCGCAAGGTCGGTTTTTAATCGGTCAATTTTCATGCTGTCCCTCCTGCTTTGTTTGGAATGTAATCGGAAAAGTTCTTAACGGTGTAAAAAATCCGCTTGTTGTTCACCCAGCGCTGAAGCTGGCGGGTGATTTTCGGCGCGGTGGGGCGGTCGTAGACCATCACATAGGGGTCGTAGCCCATACCGCGCAGGGTTTCCACCCGGTACAAGTCCTGCTCATGGGTGCTGCCGTAATTGGTCAGGACGTAGACGCGCCGCTTTCGGTCGCTCTTAATGGCGGTCAGTTCCAGAAAGCGCTTAAAATGCCCGGTCAAGTCCTCGTCTGGATTGTCCCAGGCAAAATGCACCGCCTTGGTGCGTACCCGGTTTAAGAGCGCCGCATTGTCCGGCGTAACCAGCCGGATGTCAAGCCCCTGGGAGAAGTCCACCCATGTGCGGCTTTCGGCAAGCTGTAAAATCAATGCTTCATGGTCGGGGCAGGCGAGCAGGTTTGCGTCCAGCAGCTTGATTTCTTTCTGCCCGTCCCAAAACTCGGACAGGTCAGCTACTTTGCGGCTTTTGCGCCCCTCCTTGCCGCTGACAATGCAGAATCCGCAGTTTCGCGGACAGCCACGGCTCAAAAAGCCATAGGCGGTATCGGAAAACTGCGGATATAAAGAAGCGTCCGGGCGGGTGTGTTCCACCGCGTCCGGTAAATTTTCCCTTATGCCGTAGCCCGTGCCGCCTAAAATGACGGCATCGGCATTGGTAACGGCAATGGTATCTTTCGAGTAGGTATCTGTGAATACCCGGCTTTTATAAACAAGGTCGTAGTGGTTCCCTGGGTTCCACCACTCAACCAGGTCGCCCCGCGCCTTATGGTACGCGGACAGCTTCATCAGGCACAGGTTCGGCCAGTTGTGGGAATCCACATCAATCAGTCCAATTTTCAAATCATACCTCCGTTTCTGGCAAAAATGCTTAAAAAAGTGTTTCAGGGTAGACGCCCATATCCGTACAGATGGGCAGACCAATAGGGGCTTCCCGTATTGGCGTAGGAGATCGGGTCGCCGCAGTGAATAAACCGCCCGCCGCCCACATAAATCCCAACGTGGCTGACCGGCCCCGGAGAGCTGTATGTACCGGTGAAGAAAATCAAATCACCGGGCTGTGCGTTTGCCGAAGATACCGGGGTACACAGGTTATAAAGCCCCTGCGCCGTCTGCCGTCCCACGCTGCCCACGCCGGACTGGTTAATGACCCACGAAACATAGCCGGAGCAGTCAAAGGATGTGGAGGGGGAACTGCCGCCCCAAACGTAAGGCCATCCTAAAAATTTTTCTGCTTCATGGAGCATCGCTTCAAAGCTGCCGTCCCCCATCGGTTCGCCGGAGTAGTCCGGGATAGCCGGCCCGCCGGGTGTGCCGGGGATTGCGCCGGTTCCATCGTCGCCGTTGTCCACGAAGAAATAGGGATTCAGATATTCGCCGTTTAGCATGACCTCTAAATGCAGGTGCGGCCCCGTGCTGTTGCCGGTGCTGCCAACGGCGGCGATCACATCCCCGCGTTTTACTTCCTGGCCTGCGCTGACGTTTAGGCTGGAACAGTGGGCATACCGGGACTGGTAGCCTTTATCGTCCTCAATCACCACGCACAGCCCGTAGCTGCCCGCGTCGCCAGCCGATACCACGCGCCCGTCCTGCACCGCCAGAATCGGCGTGCCCTGCGCCACGGCAAGGTCAATGCCGCGATGCAGGCTCTTTTCCCCGCTGATGGGATGTACCCGCCAGCCGTAGCCACTGCTCACATTCCCCAGCCATGAGAAATCAAAAGGGTTCCCAAACGCCTGCCGGTTGCCGTAGGTCTGCATATACACCCCATAGCGGTCGGTCTGTTCGCCGGGAGAGAGATGGCTTTGTGCCACGGCAGACAGCGGACGCACGGTCAATGTGGTTTGCAGGACGTACCAGTCATAGGGGTCGCCGTCATCATCGTACCGGGTTTCCACAATCACTTCACGGGTGAGGGTGTACTGCTCGGAAAAAATGCGGTCGATTTCAGACTGAACCCCTGCAAAGGTAAAGGCATTGAACGCCGTGGAAAGGTAGCCCAGCAGTTCATAGGGGTTATGGCTGATTTCCCCGATGTTGTAGCGGTATTCATCATAGCCGGGGTAATTTTCCTCGGTTTTGTCAATGTCAATCTGTAAATCCGTTTCCTTTTCGGTGTAGTAAAGGTCGCTCTGGCAGATTTCCCCCTCGTCGGCCATGTAGGACGCGGAAATATAGGAGGACTGGAAGCCGGAGAGCATGGCGGTGCAGGAGGTCAGGCCCGTGGCAAAGAACATCACCACCAGCGCCAGCATTGCAACCGCCAGAAAGACCGCCTTATGTGCCGCCGCATACTGGGCGATGGCGCGGGCAATCTTGCCGGTAGCGGTCAGGACGTTTTGGGTAAATTTCGCGCTCTGTTTGGCTTCATGGGCGGCCTGGGCGTATTTCCGCTTGATTTTCTGTTTCTGCACCCATTTTGCCAGCGCGTTTTTGCGTTGCAGTTCGGGATTATCCCGCAGGGCGGTCTGCCATGCAAGGTCAGTGTGCGCCCGCGCCGCTTTCTGCTGTGCTTTCCGTAAAGTGCGGTAGGGCTTGGCGCGGCGGCGGTTCCGTTCCCAGCGTAGGACGCGCCCCGCGCCCTGCTCGGCAACCAGTTCGCTTTTGTGGGCGGATTCCAGAGCCACGTTGTCACGCTCGTATTCGCGGATTTTGCTGTGCAGCTTGATAACCGCCGCCATTTTCACCGCGCCGGCCCCACGGGAGAGCAGGGAGGGCCTGCGGTATTCCGGCAGGACTTCCTCCTCAAAACGGAGCCGCCGTTTCATTTTTCCGCTGGCTTCGTCCGGCTGGCGATCCATGTGCAGACGGCGCTTGGTGGGCAGCTTCATCTGTGCCTGTTCCACGCGGCAGTCTGCGCGTTCCGTGCGGCGGACGGCTTTTTCATACTTCTTTTGTTGGCGGGTGGGGGCATCGGGCGCGGTATCGCCGGCAGTTTCCGAATCTTTGGCGGTATCCTTAAATTTCAGGCGCGTCCCCTGGGGCTTTGGCCTGCCCTCAGATGCTGTCTTATCCTCCGGCTTGGCGGCGTGTTCCGCCAGATTTGCCGCCTGCCGCTTTTTGATTGCTGTGCGGTCGGCGGTGGGGTCAGCCGGTTCTTCTTTTTTTTCAAATTGCAGGCGGGAGCCACTCTCAGAAATGCGCCGTTTTGTGGCGGGTGTGCTGTCTGCGCCACGCATGGCAGAGGTTTCCCAGCTGTCTGGCTTGGCGGCGTGTTCCGTCAGCTTTGATACCTGCATCTTTTTGATTGCTGTGCGGTCAGTGGCAGGGTCAGCCGGTTCTTCTTTGTCAAATTGCAGGCGGGAGCCGCCCTCAGAAGTGCGCCGCTTTGGGGCAGGAGCGCCCTCTACACCGCGCATAACCGTTTTTTTCTCACTGTCCGGTCGGGCAGCGTGTTCCGTAGATTTCGTGCTTTGCTTCTTTTTGCTCGTTTTCCCCCGCTTTTGGGGACGTTTCCTCACCGGCGCGGGAGTGGGTTCTTCGGCGGCGGGCGCATCCAGCAATGGCATATCCACCGCGCCCCGCATGGTTGCCGGGGCATCGGGCGGCGGTTCGGCGGTGGCGTCTGCCAGATATTCCGGCGTAAGCAGCACTTCCGTCTGTTCTGCCCTTGTTTCCGGCGCAGGGCGGGGCTGTTTCCGCTTTTTGCCGGTGTCTGCGCCCCGTACTGCCGGACGGCGGATGTCCTCACGTTCCGTTGGGCGGGCGCGGTCAAAGGCGGCATCCGCCGTGCGCTGACTGACGCGCTTTTCCTCGCCGGTGGCGCGGTTGTGTTCCACCAGACCGTCCCGTCCCATTTTCTGAACCTTTTTCTCCCGTGCCTGAAACCGTTCCCGGCTCACCGTGCAGCCTCCGGCGCTTTACGTTCCGGCTCCGGGGCAGGGCGGGCGGCGGCTTCGGCCTTTTTCTCGTTCAGCGCTTTTCGGATGGAGGGCTTTTCAGCGCGCGCGTCTGCCTTTAACTCGGCTTTGTATTCCTGCTCTTTTTGTTCAAAGACCTCATAGAAAAAGGCCGCAAAGCCTTTGCCGCTGGCACGTTCCGGGGCGTCATTGATGCAGTCGCACCACTGGCGGCAGGATTCCTCTAAAACCGTGTCAAACATTTTGACGCGGGCAGGGTCGCCTAAAATATCGCTTACGTTCATAGGCTCCTTTTTTTCTGTCAGCGTCTGCCGGATAGAGGGCTTCTCACGGTGCTGGTTTTCCGTGGGTTCTTCCTTGTGTTCCGGCTCTTTTTCCTCATTCTCCGTCTGCTGGACAGGGGGCTTTTTGGCTTCCCGCACGGTTTCCGCTGCCGTTTCCAGCCGTTCCACGCTGCCGATTGCCGCAAGGGTGGCATTGTTCATGGTGGAGAGCATCTTGTGGACTGTCCGCATGGGGGCAAGGACAGCAGCCTGGAAGCGCCCCTCCTGCCCGCCGTCCACGGCCTGGGTTTCCCTGCCGGTCACGGCGCGTCCGGCGTTTTTCAGATGCCCGCCCACGCTGCGGAGTTCGTGGCCAAGGGTTTCTATTTTCTCAATGCTCTTTCTGGCATCGGCCAGGGAACCGCTGATATTCTGCTGAACCGCTTCCAGCGTCTTGTGGATGCCCATAGCGGAAACCGCCTTATCCAGCGCAGTCACGCCCACACGCTTGAAACCCTCTACCGCATTGGCGGCGCACTGCATGATTTTCTCCCGCAGGCCGTCCAGCTTTTCCTGCGCCTGCCGGACTTTGTTTTGCAGCCCGTCCACCATGCCCTGCAAGACGGTTTTCTGCGGCGTGTCCTGGGCCTGTGCAAGCTGCACTTTGACCGTCTGCAATTCCTGGCGCACCGCGTCAAGCTGGCGGTTCATGCCGTCCATATAGAACAGCAGGCGGGACAAATCCTCTGACTGTCCCGCCCGCCCGTTTTCCGAAAGCAGCTTCAAAAACTGCTCCATAATTTCCTGATTGTATTCCAAATCTTACCCTCCTTTACTGTTCCGCCAAGTCCTCCGGGCGGGTGGTCATGATCGAATAGAGTTCCGTGTCCTTGGGGAAATGGTCAACGAATGGGATAATCACGTTGCCATAGAACAAAAGCCCCTCGCCGGCATTGGAGTTGGTCACATAGCCAAGCTGGTGCGGGGAGATATTGAGCTGCTTTGCCAGGATTTGACGGTCGCCGCCTGCCTGGTTCAGCATATAAATAAAATCGCTGTTTTCAAAAATGTTCGCAATTTCCCGGCTTGCCAGCAAGTCCTTGACATTTTGGGTAATTCCGGTCGGGATTCCGCCCCATTTTCTGAACCGTTTCCAAATCTCAACGGTATAGGCGGCGGTCTGTTCCTCACGAAGAAGCAGGTGCATCTCGTCGATATAGAGCCGGGTGGATTTATGGGCTTCCCGGTTTTCGCTGACCCGTCCCCACACCTGATCCTGAACCACCTGCATCCCGAATTTTTTAAGCTGCTTGCCCAGGTTTTTAATCACATAGCAGACAATCCGGCTCTTGATTTCCACGTTGGTCTGGTGGTTGAACACATTTAAGCTGCCGGTGACGTAGATTTCCAGCGCGGTAGCCAGCCTTTGCGCTTCCTGCTCCGGCTGTTTCCGCAGAAGTTCATAGAGGTCGCCTAACACCGGCATTTTCTCCGGCCTGGGGTCTTGCAGGTAATCCCGGTAGACCATGTGGACGCAGCGGTCAACCACTGTCTTTTCCACCGGTTCCAGGCCGGACTTGCCGCCCACGATCAACTCCATCAGGGAGAGGATAAAGTCGCTCTTTAAGGTCAGGGGGTTGTCGTCCTCGCTGTAATTGAGGGTCAAGTCCATCGGGTTGATGTACTGGTCGGAGGCGGGGGAAATGTCAATTACCTGCCCGCCCAGCCGCTGCACAAGGGGCGAATATTCCTGTTCCGGGTCGATAATGGCTATATCGTCCGGGGTAATCAGAAAGGCGTTGGTGATTTCCCGCTTGGCGGAAAAGGATTTGCCGCTGCCGGGTGTGCCTAAAATCAGGCCGTTGGGGTTCTTTAATTTCTTGCGGTCAGCCATGATTAAGTTGTTGGAGAGGGCGTTCAAGCCGTAGTACAGCGCTTCGCCGTTCATAAAAAGCTCCTGGGTGGTGAACGGCACGAAAATGGCGGTGCTGGAAGTGGTAAGGCCCCGTTGGATGCTGATCTGGTTAAGGCCCAGCGGGAGGGAGGACATCAGGCCCTGCTCCTGCTGGTAGTCCAGACGGCGCAGCGCACAGTTGTATTTCTGCGCCACGCCCGCCGCCTGGAAGATGTTGTTTTCCAGCTTCTGCCGCGTCCCGGCGTGGTTCATCACCAGCATGGTCACAAGGAACATCCGCTCGTTGCGGCTCTGCAAATCTTCCAGAAGCGTCTTTGCTTCGCTGCCGAACGTGGCAAGGTCGGACGGGATGATGTCCATGTCGTACCCTGCCCGGACTGCTTTTTTCTGTTCTTCGATTTTCATGCGGTCGAGGTCGGTAATCTTGCGCTTGATGTTCTTGATTGCCGCGCTCTGGTCGATGGACTGGATGTGCAGCGTCACCACCATGCTGTTTTCCAGGTCGAGGAAATCCGCCAGCATACGGTCGGTCAGTTCCGGGGCGAGGATTTGTAAGAACGATACCGCGCCGTAGGTTCTGCCAATCTGGAAATACTGGCCGGACTTGAATGTGAAGCTGTCCGGCGCGATGAAGTCCTTGCTGGAAAGCCCGGTTTTCCAGATGGCGTCCCAGGCAAACTTAAATTTCTGGTTATCCGCCGGGTGAAACATCCGGTGCAGGATTGCCAGACGCTCATAGCCGTCTAACGAGTGGGCGCGGACGCCCAGCACCTTGAAATTCGCCAGCACATCCGCTTCAATGCGTTCCAGGCGGGGCTTTGCTTCTTTCAGGCTGTCCGCTTCAATACCAAAGGTGATGTACTTGGTCTTTGTCAGGCCGTTGTTCCCCCTGGCAAGCTGGCCTTTGAGCATCCCCGAATATTCCCGCCGGATGCCGTTAAATGCGTCCGCCTGCTCCGGGATATGGATGGACTTCTGGTATTCCTCCATATCGGCCCGCTGGTTGAGGAAAGAAAGCTGGACTTTGATGGAGCTGTCAAAATAGTTGAGGAAATCGCAGTAGTTCTCAAAAATCAGGTTCTTGTCCTCGTTCTGTGCAAGCTGGTAGTTCACATCGTAAAACTGGATTTGCTTGGTGAAATAGCGGTCGCCAATGATGCAGATACCGTCCCGGCACATCTCCTGGTAGGGGATGGTCTGCTGGGCGGTCTTGGGGAGCCTGCCGTCCCGCTTTGCCTTGCTGACCGATGCTAAAAGCCGCCGTTTGTCCCGGCTGCTCAGTTTCGCATCCGGAGTCAGGCGCAGGGTGGCCTTTAAGTCAGACTTTTCTTTTTTCAGTTCCTTTTTTGCCGCTTGCAGGTTTCTTGCCTGCTTTGCCTGCTGTTTTGTTTTCAATCGCTGATACCTCCTTGGTCTGCCGCGAAAGGGCGGCGTACAGGTTGTCGGTCTGGTACGGGCGCGTTTTCTGGCAGAGAAACTGTGCGCGTATCATATGCCGCAGGACTGCTTCCAGCGGCTGGCCGTCTTTTTCATAGATGCCAAACAGAAAAAAGGGCAGCATCAAACCGATCATAAGGAGCGCCGCCGGTTCGTTGCCAATGCTGCCGCGTGTAAAGATGTAGGCGGGGACGCCCACCAGTCCGCCCGCGCCAAAGCATACAATCTGGCGTTTCGTCAGGTTGAACGCCACTTTTGTCTTGACTTTGGCAAGGTCTTTGGGTACGGGTACAAAGGGCATTTATCTCACCTCCCGGTCTTTGGTTTTGGCGGCGGGGTTATCGCCGGGGACGGGCTTTGCGGAAAGCTGGGCCTTGATGGAGGGCTTGCGTTCCGGCTGTTCCTGTGCGCGTTCCTCCCGCCGCATGACGATATAACGCTTCCCCGTGTTGTCCGGCGGGGAAAAGTACACCGGCTGTCCCACCTGCTTTTGTACCTTTTCATAGAGCCGGTTCATATCGTGCTGGGAAGCCAGGGGCAGGAAATACACCGAGATTTCTGCCATAAGCTGCTCCTTGTCCGGCGAGTCGGGCTGTTTTAAGTCCGTGAGCGCGGACGATAGCCGGTCTGCTTCGGCCTGAATCCTTTGTTCATCCAGCGCTTGCAGGTGGACGGCAAAATAGCCCCTGGGCATTTCCCGCCGGCGGTCATGTTCCCGTTTGACCGCCCCCTGCACCACGGTTTCGTCCTCCGCTTCATTGCGAACCTCCTTAATGCTGCCGTGCAGATATTTCAGGTCTGCGGCTTTTTCATAGCGAAATTCCTTTTCCGGGAGCCGCACTTCTTTTCCCCAAGAAAATGTAACAGTCACATCGGTATAGGGGGAGGCGGCGCGCCCTGCATATTCCGCAAGGCGGTGGTTGTCCTGCTGGTAGAGGTTGCCGCGCAAGCTGCCCTTATCGCTGCCGGTCAGTTCCACCGAATAGGCCAGAACCGGCTCGCGGGTCTGCGTGTGGTAGAATTGCAGCGTGTTAAAGCTGCGTGTGCCGCCGATGAACATATCGCGCTCATTTAAGCACTCCACGCCGCTCTGCCGGAAAATCAGGACGAAGTTCTGCTTTGCCGGGTCGCCGGACGCTGCGCCCTCCCGCATGGCATCCAGCGCATAGTTTAAGTCTGTCTGGTAAAAGGCGGTTTTCTGCTTCATGATCTGGGGCAGGACGGTTTCCAGGTCTACATTCAGAAACTTCCGCAGGCTGTCCGGTTTCTGCGCCGGCGCGTCCGCTGCCAGCGGGAACAGGGTCAAATCGTCCTGGCGGTCGGTTGCGTCTGCAATAAGCGCGTCCAGCACATCCGGCATCAGTTCATAGTCCGCCCAATGCTCCGTGACAACCTCCAAAGGGTTCTGGAATTTCAAAAGGTATTCCAGTTCGCCGTCTTTATAGCTTCGGTCGATCATGTGCTGGAATACAAGGGCGGTGTCGGCAATCCTGCCTGCGCCGTCAATCAGTTCCTGCCGGTCTTTTAACAGCAGATTGGCGCGGTATTCGCTGTAATTTTCCGTGATACGGTCGATTAACTGCCGCCGCAGTTTTTCAGTGTCCATATAAATTCGCTCCCTCCTTTACGGTAAATTTTCATGGGTTAATTCCTCCGCCAGTCCGGGGCTGGGTTCCACCTCGTTTCCCCATGCGTCCCAGCCGGGGACTCTCTGGCGGGCAAACAGTTCCACACGGGGCAGATCGCCCATCAAAGCAACGATTTTCTCCCGTGCTTCATCCGGCTTTTTGCTGTGCTGCTCCACCGGCGATACAATCACCTGATGGACGGCGGCGGACTGGCGTTTCGGGCTTCCCCTTGTTGCCAGCAGGCACAATTCCGCATTGGCGCGTGTCCAGTGTCCCAGCCCCCAAAAGAGGGAGGGGGATTTCCGGTTCTGCTTCACCCATACAAACGCCACGGTTTTATAAGTGAAGCCCCACGCCTTAATGACGGAAAAGGCTTCCGGCAGCGTAGGCATTGTGACCCATAAAAACAGCGCACAGTCTTTTGCCGCCAGCCTGCCCACTGGCAAAGTCTGAATGTCTTTGATGTGCATGGTGGGGTAGTGGTTTTCTGCCGTGCGTCCCATGCCTTTTTTTGCCCATACCTTGTAGGCCCACGGAGGGTCGGCAAGGATGATGCTGTATTCTTTCAATCCGTTCCCACCTCCTCAATGTGCGTTAAAAATTGATTTACTGACCGCGCCGGTTTTGAACAGGGAGAAGCATAAAAGCACGGTATAGCCCGCGCACTGCCAGATAGCGATGTGGATGTTGTCAGCGCTCCCAATCTGTCCCACCAGTACGGCGTAAATCGCAACGCAGATCATAATGAAAAAGCCTTGCAGCCCAAGCGCCACAAGACCGCGCAGGTAGTTGTTGCCCATCTGTCCCCAGTCCCGGTTTGCCATCGTTGCAAAGGGGATTGCGCCCACCGAGCAATAGATGTAAATTTCAATCATGCGCCCGACCAGCACCAGCATGACGCAGAACGACAGCACCGGCATGGTGATTTTTAACAGCATGGTTTCCACCAGCAGGCCGAAAAGCTCCCCAATCTCCATCGTTTCCAGTTGGGCGGCAACATCGCCCAGCGCAGCCGCAAAATCTATGCTGGTCGTGCCGGTAATCACGCCGGCGCTTTGCTGTACTACCGTTTGCGCCAGTTCAAAAATCGCCATTGTAATGTCAAAGGTGTGCGTGACCAGATATACAGCCACAAACACTTTCAGAATCCATTTATACAGTGCAAAGGTTTCAAAGTCGTGGAAGTTGTTCTTTTCCATCAGCATCGAAATCAGTTCGTAGCACAGGACAAAGGTCAGGATGATCCCCGCAACCGGCACTACAACTGTATCGCTCAGATTGCGGATCATGGAAAAGACCCCAGCGTTCCATGCCGCCGGGGTCGTCCCCACATTCGCCGCAACCTCCCCGACTTCATTGTTAATCTGGTCAAACATCCCGTCCAGGTTGCCCATGATGCACTCCCGCAGGATTTCCTTGATCCAGTCTTTGATTATGTCGAGGATGTTCAGCATAGGCTATCCCTGCCTTAACCGAACAGGTTTGCCAGCAGAGGGATAAGCTGCATCCCAATCAGGGCAACACCGCCGCCGGCCATAAGCTGTTTCATGCCCTGCGATTTCGCGCCAGGGTTGTCGTTGCCATAACCTTCCAGCAGGTTGATAACGCCCCACACGCCAAGACCAGCGCCCAGCGCGATTACAAGGACTTTCAGGGTTTCAATAGCGCTTGCAAAAAATTCCATAAATTACCTCCATAAATTTGTTGTGATTGGTTGGATAGGGACAAAAAAAGCCCGCCGGTTGAAAAGTCAATCGGCGGGTGCATCAGACGCGGGCGGCGCTTCGAGTTCACAGCTTTCAAAAACGTCGTCCGGTCGGACGGTCAATCTCCGGCTCAG
>ERZ808046.388-NODE-388-length-42836-cov-8.789308_pt1 | contig 42836 bp, 64 predicted proteins | sample MGYA00380196_ERZ808046 | MGnify/ENA primary metagenome ERZ808046 (study PRJEB31490, sample SAMN06133421) | mouse gut metagenome | isolation source: Z6_2 | host: mice | place: China: Chengdu | collected 2015-05 ...
AGTCTAAATATCTATTGACTACAATTATAAGACAAACTTGAGGATCAGGAAATCCGCAGGAATATTTGGCGCTTACCATAAAACACAAATTCCAGTTGACAGGGCTAATTACAAAAATATGATAATCCCTTGGGTGCAAAAAATAACGATAGCCATCTTAAAAAACAGGTTATCGTTAAATTTTACACTCCCAAATATCGAAAGTGCGGCAATTCCAATTCAAAAAACGATAGCCACCCATGCATGGGTGCATCTGCCTTTTTGAAAAGTGTTGATTTTAGTGCATTTGGGATAAATGTAAAAACGATAGCACCCAAGAAATAATTGTATCAATTTGGACACGCAATATGGTGTGAGAGGACGGCGGTTAGTCACCGCCTGCTACTCGATTTAAGGTGTCACCCTGTAACTCCACAAAGCCAGCCTGGCCGAGGGCGGCTTCTTTGACTTTCTCTGCCAATAATAATAAGCGTTACGCGAAAGGCTATGCTGTTGACAGTAGTCATCCACTTTCAGACCGCTGGATCGGCAGTCCTGAATAATGGAAGCTCATTGTCTGTACGGATCTGTATCGTAGCAAGTTTTGTATCCATAGCGAATCCTCCTTGTATTTGTGATAAAAAGTTGGTTGCAAACTTTTCACACTTTACAAACATTATCTCATAAAGAAAGATAATTGGAAGTCGACGAGTTATTTACCATGTACCAGCTATGTTAAGTCACTGTACAAAAGTGTCATCCGTAACTTTCCCGGCAGCATAATCTAAAGTCCCCCTCAGTTCACTGGATTTTTACCAATTCCATAGTAGTATTTTTCGTGGTTTTGTCCGTTTCCTCCTGATGCTGGCGCAGCTGTGCAATCATGCTGTCTGCATTGAGCTTAAGAATGTCTGCAAACCGATCTATGGACTGCTGCGGAATTTCGTCGAGAATCTCAAGGGTTTTCTGAAAGCGCAGCTCCAACAGAGCAGTCACATACTCTTTATAAATATTTCTGCCAAGGGGTGAGACTTTGATAATAATATCTTTGTGATTCGTTGTGCTCTGATACTTTTCCAAAAGTCCTTTTTCCGTCATTTTTTTCACATTCTTTGAAAAAGCGCTGGCAGAAATACCCAGCCGCTTGGCTATCTCAGCCATTTTCTGATTTTTCTCTTCATTTTCCAGAATATATTCCAAAACTTGAATCTGAGCCAGAGAACAGGGAACAGAAGTGCGGTAAAAACCCTGAAGCGTATAGATCTGTCCATAGATATTGGTGTATAAAAAAAGGTTTTCAAAAAAATTGCGGTATTTACCAAGCCATTCAAGCTGCATTCTCTGTTCCTCCATTTCAATCAACCCTTTGTCTATTATTATAACATGGATCTGTATCAGTGACCATATTTGACCAGAAAATAGTTTTTAGTGAAATGTGCTAAAAAATTTACTGAAAATAAGTTGTTTTGTCTATTGATATAATTTCCTAATTCATTTAAAATTATTTCCATGGGAAATTATAATTAAATCATCTAGAAAGAAAGGAGACGAAAAGAGGGAACTACAGATTACAAGTGAGGAGGTATATCATGAAGGGAAAACGAAAGAACATTAGATGGTTTCTGATGGCATTAGTATTGTGTTTGGTTGGGGCTGTAGGAGAAAAGGCCTTTGAAAGCAATTGGGGAAAAACAGAGAAAAAGGAACTTCACATTATCTCAGAGTCAGGGTACGATCTGGCCATGAACGCATTTATTCCGGATAATGCCAGTCCAGAGACCAAAGCGCCTGCAGTAGTGGTAGTCCATGGAGGAAATGATGATAAGGACCTAATGACACGGTACGCCATGGAGCTGGCCAGAAAAGGGTATGTTGCGGTAGCCATAGATATGTATGGGCATGGGGATTCAGAAGAACTGCCGGATTCCCAATGGCTTACGGCAGGGCGGGGGACTTATGACGCGGTAAAAGAGATCGCCGGATGGCCCTTTGTAGACACGGATCAGATCTCCCTGATGGGGTACTCCAGAGGAGGAAAAGCCTGTGGGGAAGCCCTGGAGATGGATAATGAGACACTAAATGTAGTAAAGAATATTTACTTATTGTATAGCGATCCCATATATAAAAACAGCGACGGGTTTACGGATGTTTACGGAGCAAGAAATGTGGCGGTAATCGCGGATCTGTATGATGAATTCTTTTTTACGGAAAAGGCGGATAATACAGGAGTATACTCCAATGACACCAACCGTTTTATGGCTACTTTAACTTCGCCGGTAGATTATTTAAATACCCCCAGCGCTCAGTCATTTTTATATTTTGGCGAAGATCCGGCGGGAAAGGAATTGAGAGCGGACGGAGTTGTGTATGAAAAAGATTATGGCGGAAAAACAGGAAGCAGAAGTATCCGCATGATTAATCAGGATCATATGTCCGGTCATTATTCAGCCGCCTGTCTTAACGATATGCTGGACTTTTTCCAGAGAGTAGTACCGTCCCCTAAGGGGATTACTTCAGGGGCAGGTTTGTGGGCCGGCTATGATTTCTTTGCTTTTGTAGGGATGACAGGGCTCATTATGTTTTTAATCTATGGTACGGTAGTGATCGCGGAAAATTCCCGATTTTTTGGCGATATCATTTTCGGGGAACCTGAAATTACCCAGATCAGCAAAAAACAAGATAAGATATGGCACTGGTGCGGTGTGGCGCTAGGGATTTTGTTTACAATATTTATTATCTGGGGTATTAATAAGTTGAAACTTAGTTCCTGGCACGACACGATTCTGCGCTCCGCCCGGTTTGTGTATGTTCCGGTGATCTGTGGATTAGGCGCGGTGTTTACATTAGTAGTCAGTACCGTTACCTGTTATAAACAGAGAAAGAAAGAACCGGAGTCTGTAAAAGGAGCGATAGGCCGGATTATGATTGGCTGGAAGCAGGTGTTAAAATCGGCACTATTAGCTGCTGGCGTGATCGTGGCATTCTACATCATTGTATTCGGCGCAAAATATTTTCTCGGGATTACTTACAAATTTACCCTGTGGGGATTCCAGACATTTTCTGCCAAGAGAGCCAAAAATGTTATCCTGGTACTTCCTATGCTGACGTTGTTCTATGTGGCTACAGCTATGAACAATGACGGGCTTGGATATACCAGCATCCTGGGGAAAAATAAGATAGTGAATGCACTGTTGACCAGCTTTCTTGGCGCGTTGCCTATGCTGGCGGTTATGATATATTTTTATGGTTCATTCCGAATAACGGGATGGAACCCTATGTTTGGCGGAAATTCGGCGGCAGGCGCTTCTGTATACACCCTTCCCATGATCGTGTTTGTTATGGTATTTTTGTGCAGAAAGATATTTGAAAAAACAGGGAACCTGTATTTGGGAGGATTCATTGCCGGGTTCCTAACTTCTGTCATGACATGCAGCGTATGTGAGATCCGGATTCCCGAGCCAGAGGAACCCTTTACGATTAGCTGGCTGCTCATAGGTTTTGTTCTGTTTGCGTATGCTGTGCTGACAGGATGTATGTGCTATTTCCGCCAATGCCTGCAGGAAGGAAAGGACTGATAGTATGATAGGCCCATGGGAAGAAATGTTGGAGAATTCCGAAAAAATAAAACTGTATGCTAACGGGATTTGGCCTGGAGGATGTAAAGGAACAGTTATTATCATCCATGGCCTTTGTGAACATCAGGGCAGATATGCTCATGTGGCTGATAGTCTTCTGTCTGCCGGGTACGGCGTGTGCCGCTTTGATCTCAGAGGGCATGGGCGCTCGGAGGGAATGAGAGGTTTCTATAAAAATTTTTATGATATGATTGCAGATGTGGACATTATAGTAGACAGAGTAAAAAAGGATGCGCCTGATACTCCACTATTCCTTTTGGGACATAGTATGGGAGGAATGATCGCGGCTATTTACGGGACGAGATATTCGGAGAAGATAGCGGGTCTGGTGCTGGCTGGAGCCAGAACCAGATTTAGCCAGTCGGATCGATTAGAACATCTGCCTCTTATAGAAGCGGAAGATAAGTATCTGGAGACAAGATTTGAAGAGGATATCTGTACAGACAAACAGGTAGTAAAGGCTTATAGAGGAGATCCTTTTGTAGAAAGAAAATATACCGTTGGTCTCCGGAATAGCTGCTGGTATGGGGTACAATGGCTGAAAGAAAATGCTCAGACTCTGACAAGACCTGTTCTGATCCTTCATGGAGCTGAAGACCATGTTGTGAGAGAAGAGGAATCACGGGAGTTTTTTGGAGAGATTGGTTCCAAAGATAAGATGCTGAAGATATATCCTTTCCTGTACCATGAAATTTTAAATGAACCTTGCAAAGAAGAGATCCTTAAGGAAATCAAGGAATGGTTGGATAAGCATGTGGCTTCCTGATAATGGCGGGGGTTCATATAATGGAAAAACGAAGGGAAGCAGAAATTCATTTTTTAATGTCAGCAATAGGCGGTTATATAGGTATATATTGTATTTTTGAAAGAAACGGGATTTTTGCGTTAGCGCAGACATTGAATCTGATCTATGTAGTGACAGGCATTGGGAATGGAAACTGGAAAGATGTAGGGATACGGCTGGGAGGAGCCGGCATGGCAAGCGCAGCAATTGTAACATCTGTATTTTTGCTAAGATATGGGGAAAATAGGAGAAAGAAATTTAGTATTGCCATAACAGCCATAGCGGTTTTCGCAGAAGGGTTTATTCCTTCTGCAATCTCTCCTGTCATTGCGCTATATCCGATATTCTTTGCAATGACATTACAATGGTGTGCATTTTGTGTCACATATGGATACGGAAGTTCCACTATATTTTCTACCAATAATTTGCGGCAGTGTGTGGAAGGATACGCCCAATATTTTATGGGGAAAAATCAAAAAATGTTGAATAAGGCGCGTTTCTTCCGAAACGCCCTTGTAAGCTACCATATTGGGGCAGCGGTATGTTTTTTCGTTATAGATGCAGTTGGAGGTAAGGGGATATGGTGCTGCCTGCTGGTATTGGCTGTTGCCTGGAAAAAATGCTGAAATAATGATAAAGTCCGGCAAAACTCTCTCAAACAGAGTACTTGCCAGACTTTTAAACTTACAAAGAAGGAATCTGCTCCAAGGAGTTTTCTCCACCAACAGGATCTGAAAGCGCCTCCTCATTTTCCACCTCAAGATCATAGATTCCCCGCTGCAGATGTTCCTGCATCAACAACCGGGCTCGTTTGCTGTCATGGCGCTTAAAGCAGTCTAAAATCATGGAATGATAGTAGATGCCGCCATAGTAGCCTGTAGCAAGATTTAGCATATGTCCAAGATTAGCCCGGCGCTCAAAGATATCCGCCATAACCTGGCCGATAATGGGGTTTTTGCTTGCCTGGCAGATTGCCATATGAAAACGCACATCTGACTCCACAAACTCTCTGCTTTTTCCGATAGAGGTACGCATAACCTCCAACTCCCTGGACAGGTATTCGATTAAAGCGGGAGATGGATTTTCGGCTACTTCCCCGCATACAGCCGGTTCGATAAGACAGCGGAACTGTAAAATATATTTCATGGTATAAGCCATTTCCTCGCTCTGCGGTTTGCTTCCCGGAGCAGGGGTAAACATGGAGAGATCGTCTGTGATGATAAAGGTTCCCTTTCCGTGGATGCTTTCAAGAATGCCCAATGAAATAAACTGCTGCAATGCGTTGCGTACAGACACACGGCTGACGGAAAGAGTCTGGCAAAGCTGATTTTCGCTTGGTATTTTATCGCCGGTTGTCCATGTGCCGTTTTGAATGTTGTCACGAATGTATTTTACCACTTTACTGGTTACGCTGCCGCTGTCTGCCATCTTGATTCCTTCCTTTGATTGTATTACTTTTTTGCTGAAATTAGCATACTTCTTTATTATCATATCATTTCTCCTTGAGAAAGAAAACCGAAATTTTATGCCCCGTCAGCTTGCTGCGGGGTATTTGACTTTACCAGCAGATTTCACAGGACTTTTGCAGTGGATTAGACGGGGGCTTCTTGCCCGGCTGGGCCGGACAAGAAACATGGAATGGAGCAAATCTGCCCTTTAAGGGGTCTGCAAACTGCCGTCGCGGTTGCGTGTTTGGGTCCAGACTGTGACAGAGGATTCACAAGGATATTTGGCGGCTTCTTTTTCGTTTATATCAATGCCAAGTCCCGGCCGGTCGTTGGCGTAGACAAAGCCGTCGTTGCCATAAACAGGCAGCCCCGGAAATACGTCAAGGAGTGCGCCGCGATTGCTGCTTAATGTCTGAATAACAAAGTTTGGAGGTTCAATCCCGCTCCATTACCCGGCAATTTTAACATTGATTTTCCTTGGGGCTTTTATCAATACCAGCAACATGTTTGGCATTTACAGCATGGTATTTTTAGCGTTGCTGGGGGTCCTGCTGAACTACTGTGAGATTCCGGGAACTCCGTTCATGCTGTCATTCGTACTGGGAAGTATGATTGAAACCTATCTGCGTAGAGGACTCAGCTATGCCGGATGGACTGCATTTTTACAGAGACCAGTATCCTGTATTTTGATTATTGCGGCAGTAATCAGTATGTTGTATCCCATTGTTGTGACCAGGCAAAAGAGAAATCGCCTGTTGAAATAGAAGAGGGAATCAAGTACAATAAGGTTAAAACCGCAAGTAAGATGTAAAATGAAGGAGGTCATTTTATGCTGACAGCAGTAAAAGGATATTATGATGGGAATCAGATTGTTGTTGATGAAGACATAAAGATGACGCTTGGCCAGGAAGTGATTATTACGATTCTTGATGGGAAAAGGGAGATAGGAAAAAAATAGATTTAAGCAAATATATGGGCAGAGGTGAAAAAATGTTTTACACGGATGCACAAGAATATGTGGAGGAATTGAGAAAAAATGACAGAATATAATAAGGTCTTCCTCGATACCACACCCTTGATTTATTTTCTTGATATCGAAATTTAATTATTTTGCAAAAGACAACACCAACTACAAAAACCATCTTTGAAATATCTTTCAGAGATGGTTTTTTACGTGGGTGCGCCCGGCAGCTCACGCGTCTTACAAACCAGCTTTACTCCGCTGCCAGGGCTTCTTTCCGGTACTGAAGAGGAGCTTTGGAGAAATTCTTTTTGAAGACCGTGGAGAAATAAGACTGATTTCCAAAACCGCAGTAAAATGCAATCAATTCAATGGAAAGGTCAGAGTATTTTAGCAGATTGGCTGCTTTTTTTAACCGTATATTCAGAATGAAATCCTGAACAGATAATTGAAAATATTTATGAAAAAGCCGGTATAGATAGGTTCGGTCAATGCCGACAAAATCGGCCACGTCATTTACCGACAGATCGCTGTAAAGATATTTTTCCTGAATATAGTTGACTGCGGTATTTAAATACTGTTCGGATTTTGAGATTGGCTGAGGGTCGTGAGTGTGGATAAGATAAGAAAAAAGCTGATATAAATTTCCCAGCAGTTCATATTCACGGGAGACAGAGGTGCGCTGGGGATAGGCCACCTTCCGAAAAATTTCCTCTAACAGGCTGTCCTGCTGGTGAGAGACAATTAAATTCGTATCAGAAAATCCGCATAATTTTAAAATGTGGGAAGCATCGGTGCCGTTAAAACCCACCCAATAGTAAGTCCAGGGATGTAAAAAATCGGCCTGATAATGAATACTTTCAAAAGGCTTGATTAAAAACAAATCTCCCGGTTTGACTGAGTAGGTTTTATTTGGAGAATAGTAAGTCCCGTTTCCGTTTAAGACATAATGAATGATATAGTGGTCGTAAGTGTTTACTGTGGTATGCCATCCCGGCGGGCAGCTGAATTTGTGGCCGCTTTGGTAAACCATCATGTTGGTGGTAGTAGGATCATCTGTTGTAAAATTGTTAAATCGAATGTCGCAATTACTTTTCCGCATAGATAAATCTGCAAATTTCTGAGAGTTGTTTTTCATGAACTTTGGTCTCCTTACAAAAATGCGTGACAGGAAGTAAACTAAGATGATTTTATCATAAAATCTACAGAGATAAAAGGGTTATGAATACAACATAAACAAAAAAACTGACAACATTAGTATGATGAATGAGCAAAAGATAAATACTATCATATATATACAAGATGCATATGCTGTATTGGCCAATTCATATAAGACTGAGAAAAATACATATTTTTTTGGAGGATTTTGTGCATGTATTTGTTAAAAATATAAAAAGCAGAAGAGGATAAGCAAAAACAAGGAAAAACTTAGGTAAAAGGAAAGGGGAAACAAATATGAAAAAAGTAGCGGCAGTGTTTCTTAGCAGTATGTTGGCAATCAGTTCTCTGACTGCCTGTGGCAGTAATCAACAGGCAGGGATGTCAGACGGTTCTCCTGTAGCGCCGGGACCGGCCTCAGAGGCGGCTCCAGGTGATACATCAGGAAAAGCAGGAGGAAATGTGGTCTGGTGGACCTGGAGTACAGAGGCAACGGATGCTTTTGCCAAGCAGATCCAATATGCAGAAGCCAATAATCCGGGATTAAAAGTAGAGATTCAGTATACGGCAAATGCGGATTTTATGGCAAAGCTTCCGGTAGCCATTGCAGGCGGAACCGGCCCGGATCTATATCAGATGACCAGACCTTCTTTTGAATTGTATGCAGCATCCGGCCAGGCTATGGATTTAACCGATGCCATTGCAAATTCTCCAAAGCTGCAGAAATATATGGATAGTCTGAGCCCTGAACTAAGAGAGACGTATCAGTTTGAAGGAAAGCAGATGGCAATTCCCTTTACCATTGAAAGTACAGCCATTGCTTACAATAAAGACTTGTTTGAGGCAGCGGGACTTCCGGATCCAAAGGAAATGGAGGATACCTGGACCTGGGACGACCTTCATGAATTAGCAGAGAAGCTGACTGTTAAAAATGAAAAAGGCGAGACAACTCAGTATGGCTTCTACTGCGGAGTAGACAGACTTCCGGCCTGGGAATTTATCTGGTCCAGGGGAGTAGAAATGTTTAATGAAGACGGTTCTGTATGTATCCTGGATCAGCCGGAAGTGGCAGAAGCTCTCAAGCCTTTGGTGGAAATGTATCAGGAAGGGCTTTCTCCAAGTATTGATGCCACAACACAAACCTCTGGAGATGATATCTTTATCAGCGGAAAAATTGCTATGATTCCGGCAGGCATTTGGAAGATTCCCTCTTATAATAATATTACTACATTTCAATGGGATGTAGTGGAACTTCCTCATGATCCCGTAACCGGAAAGAGAGTGTCTTCCAGTAATGTGCTGGGACTATTTGTGAATCCGAATACCAAAAATTATGAGGCCGCAATCGCTTTGCTGGAAGAGCTGGTACAGCCGGAATGTCAGCAGATTTTAGCGGATACCCATACGTATATTCCGGCTTTAGAAGAAGTCAGAGACGGATATTTTGAGGGGGATGTACCGGATAATATTAAAGCATATCAAAATGCTTTAAACTATATTCATCCCAACACACTGACACAGTATATTCCTTATGGACAGTTTAACGAGGAAGTAAGCAATGCATTGAAGAAAGCTTATAGTGGACAAGCGACCATAGAAGAATCTATGAAAGAATTGAGCGATAAAATCAACGGGATCATGGAAGGAAATAAAGCTCAGTTTGAATAAACGCATCAGAAATAAAGGAGGAATTGATTATGGGGAAATGGAGTAAAAAAGAAAGAAAACAGCTGAGGACGGGACTGCTTGTCATTTCCCCATGGTTGATTGGATTGTTTGCTTTTACCGTAATTCCTTTGATACTTGCCATGGGTATGAGCCTGACGAATTACAGCTTTTTATCGCCGCCTAAATTTGTTGGATTGGACAACTATATCACAATGTTTACGAAGGATCCGCTGATTTGGAAGTCCCTGGGAATCACTCTTTTGTATGCTGTTTTTACTGTTCCGCTTCAGCTGCTGTTTGGGTTTTTATTGGCCAATCTTTTAAATCAAAAGCTTAGAGGGATTGTTATATTTCGTACCATTTTTTACATCCCATGCCTCATCGTTGTAGTTTCATCAACGCTTTTGTGGAAGCAGATGTTAGATACGGATTTTGGTATTGTGAATTACCTTTTAACAAGCCTGGGACTTGATAAAGTTCCCTGGCTGGCAGGAACGGGAACCATTATAGCCAGCACTGTTTTTATCAATATCTGGCAGTCGGGAAAGATGATGATCATCAATTTGTCGGGGCTTCAGAGTATTCCAACATCTCTTTATGAGGCGGCGGATTTGGACGGGTGCAGTAAATTTAAACAGGTATTTTATATTACCCTGCCTCTGATGACGCCGGTGTTGTTTATGAACTTGTTAATCGGCCTGATTGGCGCTTTTAAATCCTTTACACTATTTAAGATTTTGACAGATGGAGGTCCCAACAACGCCAGTTTGGTATATATGTTATATTTGTACAAAAATGCATTTTCTAACTTTAAGCTGGGTTACGCTAATGCCATGTCTGTATTCCTTTTTGTGATTGTAGGCGCATTGACAAGTTTATTATACAAGACATCTAAAAAATGGGTATATTATGGAGGCGAATGATGGAAAAGAGGAAAATATTATGCTATTTGGCTCTGGTTATTTTATCAATTATTTTTCTGTTCCCGCTTTACTGGTTTTTCCTCAACTCTGTAAAAAACTATGAACAGATTTTTCAGTATCCGCCGAAATTTTTTGTCTGGCCTATGAGATTTAAAAATTATGTGGAGGCATACCAGTATTCTGCTCTGGACTTTGGAAAAATGCTGCGAAATTCAGCAATTATTACCATTTTATCGGTACTTGGAGCAATGGTTTCTTCCTCCATAGTTGGGTTTGGATTCTCCCAGATAAAATGGAGAGGACGGGATCAGGTTTTTATGCTGGTAATCCTGACAATGATTATTCCAACAGAGGTGGTATTAACTCCGTTATATTTTATCTACAGGCAATTACATCTTTTAGATACCTGGTTTCCATTAATTGGCCCATTCTTTTTTGCAAAACCATTTTATACGTTTATGATGCGGCAGAGCATGATGGGAATCCCTTTGGAATTAAGCGAATCAGCCATGATGGATGGGTGCAACGTCTGGAAAAGATTTCTTTATATTGTTCTTCCCCAAAGCAAGCCAGCTTTGCTGGCAGTAATGATTATGGCCATGCAGGATCAGTGGAACAATTATCTGGAGCCTTTGATCTACATTAATTCCAATTCAAAGCAGACGATTTCCGTAGGACTGACCTTTTTTAGCGGAATGTATAACATTCAGTGGAACTTAGTATTTGCCGCCGCGGTAATTGTAGCATTGCCTATTTTATTGGTGTTTATATTTATGCAGAAATATTTTATTCAGGGAGTTGTGGTATCGGGGGTTAAAGGATAATGGAATCATATAAGTTTGATATGCATGTTCATACCAGTGAGACCAGCAAATGCGGAAAGCTGTCCGGAAAGGATGTGGCTTGGTGTTATGGAATGGCTGGTTATCAGGGAATCATGATTACCGATCATTACCATAAAGAATATTTTGACAGTCTGGGACAGATAAATCCCCATGAGAAGATAGAATGTTATCTTTCCGGCTACCGCGCCGCGAAAAATGAGGGGGATAGAATAGGACTGGATGTTGTTCTTGGCATTGAGTTTCGGAATGTTGAGACAGAGGATGATTTCCTGATTGTTGGCATTACAGAAGACTTTTTGCATCAGTATCCAATGATTTATGAACTGCCCCTAAGACAGGCATTTAAGATTTTTCATGATCATGGAATGTTGGTGATCCAGGCGCATCCTATTCGATTTACCATTGCAGATCATAGTGGGGAAAAGGATTTTAGAACCTATTGTAATCATGAATTGATTGCCATGGCCCGGCAAAACACGGAAATGATAGAGATTTCCTTTTCAGAGTGGAAAGAGGCAGAAAAGCAGAAGGGGACAGAGCAGTTTTCTTACCCTCTTTTGTTAAGGCTTTGCCAGCTGCAATGTGAGGATATGCTGGACGGAATAGAAGTCTATAATGGAAATATTCAATGGGCTCAGGAGCCGGATAAAATCGATTTGATTTTGAAGAGGCATCCGGAATATTTGAAGGTTTCAGCATCCGACTTTCATGAAGCCGCACATTTAGGGCGCGGCGGAATGATTTTCAATAAAAGAGTAACCGATTCCATGGAACTAAAACAGGCATTGCTGGGCCGAAACGTAATAGAATGGATTCGGCGATAAAGAGAAAAGGAGAAAGACATGAAAATACATTTTTATGGAACAGGAGCATCGGAAGGCGTTCCGGGATTCTTTTGTGAGTGTGAGCATTGTAAGGAAGCAAGAAGGCTGGGTGGGAAAAATCTAAGGACCAGAACCTGCGTGCAGCTGGATGAAGAAATCTTAATTGATTTTTCTATGGATACATATGTCCAAACGTTGTTCAGACAGCTGGATATGACAAAAATCAACTATGTATTGGTGACACATTCCCATGATGATCATTTGTATGCGCCTGGATTGATGCAGGTGAAGCCGCCTATGGCGTTTTATAAAAGGCCCCGCAGCCTTCATGTTTTTGGAAATGAAAAAGTAAATAAAGCGATTCAATATGAAATGGGGAAATACGGAAGAAACCAGGCGGAAATAGAAGAATACTTGAAGGTTCGGGTGCTCTCTCCTTTTGAAGAGGTAACAGTAGGAAACTATAAAGTCCAGGCGCTTCCTGCGAATCATGATAAGGATGAGAACTGCTTTATTTATGCAATTGCGCGGGATGGAAAGATGCTGCTTTACGGACACGATACAGCCATATTTAGTGAAGAGACATGGGAGCAATTAAAAAAATATTGCTTTGATTGTGTGGTTTTGGATTGCACTATGGTAGAAGAAACGGGTATTTTTAAAGAGCATATGGGGCTTCCCGATAATATTGTCATAAGAGAGAGAATGTTAAGAGAAGGGATGGCGACAGCAAATACAAAATTTGTAGCTACCCATTTTACTCATATTTACAATCCGGCCCATGAACGGATTACGCCTATATTTGCAGAAAAAGGGTTTTTGGCCGCTTATGATGGAATGGAAGTGGAGTTTTAAGTTTTAGCCGGATCTGCCAGCTCATATGAGTTGCCCTGAAATTTAAAGCATCTATAAATGTAAAAACGAAAGTGCGAGGAAAAGATGAAGAGCGCAGTTTTTTATGGAAGACATGATTTAAGAGTAGAAGAATCAGAGAGACCCCAGGCGGGAGATGAGGAAGTATTAATTCAGGTAAAAGCCTGTGGGGTTTGCGGGACAGACGTTCACATTTATGAAGGAGATCCGGGAGCCGCAGAGGTGTTTCCTCCTATTATTCTGGGGCATGAATTTTCCGGTATGGTTGTTGAGACAGGAAAAAATGTAAGAAATTTCCATGTGGGAGACAGAGTTTGTGTGGACCCTAATTGCTATTGCGGAAGTTGTGATCCCTGCAAAAATGGAGTAGCCCATTATTGCCAGCATATGATTGGCTATGGGACCACGGTTAATGGCGGATTTGCGGAGTATTGTGCGGTCAATCAACGGCAGGTTTATTTGCTGGGAGAACATACAACCTATGAACAAGGAGCCATGACAGAGCCGGTTGCCTGCTGTTTACATGGAATCGACTTGTGCGGGATTCAGCCGGGACATCAGGTAGTCATCATTGGAGGAGGTATGATTGGCCTTCTGATGGTACAGCTTGCCAGGCTGGCCGGAGCTGCAAAGGTTGCTTTGGTAGAACCGGTAGAACGGAAAAGGGAAATGGGACGGAAGCTGGGAGTGGATATCGGTATTGATCCATTCCGCGAAAATGTGAAAGAACAGCTGGAAAAACAGGGTATGACGTGGATTAACACGGTGAGTGAGTGTGTGGGACGCCCCGCTACCATTGAACAGGCAATAGAGATAGCCGGAAATAAGGCGGTGGTTATGATGTTTGGCTTAACGAAGCCGGAAGAGACTATTTCCGTAAAGCCATTTCAGATTTTCCAAAAAGAATTGGAACTAAAAGCCTCTTATATAAATCCATATACGCAGAAAAGGGCATTGGATCTGATTGATTCAGGGAGACTGGATGTGAGGAGTATGGTTTGCCCGGTATGCCAGCTGGATCAACTGGAAGAGATTCTGAAAAATCCGGGGCTTCGGGAGAAAGGGAAATATATTGTTTGTTCGTAATGGTTGGGCGGTTTCGTTTGTCTTGGGAAATGATATCAGGAAGAAATTTTTCTCACCTTGCAGAAATGCAAGGTGTTTTTCCTTGTTTGTAGTATTGTGCTTAACAACCTGATAGTTTATAATAAAAATAATCTGGAGGTATGGAGATGACGAAGCCTGATATGATTCGGGAATTAAGTGAAAAATGATAAACTAATCCAGAGATTATCTTGATTTTTATATTGCCTCAAAGGAAGAAGCTGAAGCGCAAATAGAAAGGGCTGAGAGGTTTAGCAAGTGGATTGGTGACTATTTAAAAACAAAAGATGTATTATAATGGTAAGGGGTGCCGCCCAATCATTTATTTTAATGATTTTGCGACACCCCCGTTTTTTGTCTGCCAGCAAAACAAAACGGCATATTGAGAGATATCAAAGAATATTGAATGGACGGAAAAATACGGATCAAGTATGCTTTAGAAAAAATAAAAGGAGTGGAGTTTGAGATGTCAGGATATGATTTGCTGATGAAGCCGCCGTTTTTCCTCAATGAAAACCAGATTGGCTGGGTCAGGAAAACCATTGGAGAGATGAGCCTGAAGGAGAAGGTAGGGCAGCTGTTCTGTTTGGATCTTCATGAGCCGGATCCGGATATACTGGATCAATATCTGCAGAAATACCACATGGGCGGATTTATGGTCAGGCAGATGCCGCTGGCGGACCTGACAGAGGCCATCGGGTATGCACAGGGGAAAGCGGCAATCCCTTTGCTGGTCAGTGCGAATCTGGAATCCGGGGGAGACGGGATGATCTGCGAGGGAGTAAATGTAGGCCCATGTCTTCAGGTAGGGGCAACCGGAAATGCCGAGTTTGCCAAAAAACAGGCCTATGTATCGGCGCGGGAAGGGATGGCGGCGGGAGCCAATTATGCATTCGCCCCGGTTGTGGACATTGACAGGAACTTTAGAAATCCCATTACAGGGACCCGAGTATATGGAGCAGATGCAGAGTTTGTGAAACAGGCCGGAATTGCATATGTGAAGGAAGTGCAGAGCCATGGTATGGCGGCGGCTGTTAAACACTTTCCGGGGGATGGAGTAGATGAGAGAGATCAACATCAGCTGGCCACTGTAAACTCCCTTTCCTGTGACGAATGGGATGCTTCCTATGGGGACGTATACAGAGGCTGCATAGAGGCGGGGGCTTTGACGGTAATGGTGGGACATATTATGCTGCCGTCCTTCTCTAGGCTGTTAAGGCCGGGAATAAAAGATGAGGAGATTCTTCCCGCAACCCTGGCTCCGGAATTGTTAGGAGATCTCCTGCGAAGCCGCCTGGGATTCAACGGCCTTATTATCACGGACAATACTGGGATGGCAGGATTTTATGCCATGCCCAGGCAAAGGGCTGTTCCCGCCGCCATTGCCGCAGGCTGCGATATGCTGCTGTTCAGCCGCAACCTGGAGGAGGATTTCAGGTCTGTGGAGACGGCAGTCAGAGAAGGCGTTATCACAAGAGAACGTCTGGAAGAAGCGTTAATCCGCATACTGGGAGTGAAAGCCGCTATCGGCCTGCCGGAGAAGCAAAAAGACGGGAGGCTGATACCAAGGCTGGAGGAGGCAGAAAAGATTGTGGGCTGCAAAGAGCACAGAGAACTGGAAAAAGAGTGTGCAATGAAAGGGATTACGCTGGTAAAAGACAAAGAGAACCTTCTTCCCATCAGTCCGAAACACCATAAGAGAATTCTCCTTCATACCCTTACCTATCAACCGGAACAGAACCCGGACCAAACTGAGGTGGGAATCCTGATGAAGCAGGCTCTGGAGGACGCCGGATTTCAAGTGGCCCTTTTTGAGACGCCTGCCGAAAAAGACGGTTATTTTAAATCCTGCAGAGATGTGGAATCCCGGTATGACTTGATCATTTATGCGGCGGATTTGCCTACCCAAAGCTTTCGCACAACGGTGCGCCTGGAGTGGAAAAAGCCCATGGGGGCGGACTGCCCTGTGATGATTCACTCTATTCCCACGATTTTCATTTCACTGGCAAACCCCTACCACCTGGTAGATGTGCCCAGAGTGAAAACTTACATCAATGCCTACAAATGTAAAGAGGCAAATGTAAAGGCGGTTGTGGAGAAGCTTCTTGGGCACAGCCGTTTTGCCGGGAAGAGCCCGGTAGATGCCTATTGCGGTTTCTGGGATACCCGGTTATAGAGGGGGGATAATATGGAGAACTTAAAAATAGAAGCGGTAATATTCGATTTGGACGGGGTTTTGGTGTCCACTGACAGGTTTCACTACCTTGCATGGAAACGGCTGGCGGATCAGCTGGGGATTTATTTTGATGAGAAAATCAACAGCAGATGCAGGGGTGTGTCCAGAAGAGACAGTCTTGAGATTTTGCTGGAGGGCTCATCCGCAATATATAGCCAGGAGGAAAAGGAACAATTTTTAACGCTGAAAAATCAATGGTACCGGGAGTATTTAGAAGAAATAAGCCCAAGTGAGGTAGATAATACTGTGCGGGATACCTTAAGAATCCTGAGGGACAGAGGATACAAGTTGGCAGTGGGATCTTCCAGCAAAAATGCCGGATTGATTTTAGAAAAAGCCGGATTGACGGAAGTGTTTGATACAATATCTGACGGCAATGGCATTAAGAAAAGCAAACCGGATCCGGAAGTATTTTTAAAAGCCGCGGCAGAGCTGAAGGCGCCGCCAAAAGCCTGCCTGGTGGTTGAAGATGCAGTATCCGGCCTGATAGCTGCCCGCGCCGGAGGAATGAAGGCGGCTGCGGTGGGAGACGCAGTCAACTGTGAATACGCGGACTATTGTTTGAAGCATGTATCCGATTTACTGGCGGTTTTGGAACCCAGGAGGAAATGAGATGAAAAGTGAAGGAAAACAGAAAATAAGGGAATTGCTGCGATTTATTTATCCTGAATCTTACAGGCCGGGGGATGAAGAATCCCTGTTTCGGATAATCGACAGCTTTCCGGCTCTTCCTCCAAAAGAAGGGCTTAGTGAAAAAGACAATGTTCTGATCATTTATCCGGATGCCATAAAAAAAGAGGGAGAACCTGCTATCCGGACACTGTGCCGGTTTCTTCACACATATGGAGAAGCGGTTACCAATGTGCATTTACTCCCCTTTTATCCCTATTCATCCGATGACGGGTATGCAGTGACGGATTACGAAAATGTTCGAGAGGATCTGGGCAGCTGGCAGGATCTGGAGGATTTGGCAGGCCGGCGCCATCTCATATTTGATTTTGTGGTAAATCATGTATCGGCTAAAAGCCAGTGGTTTTTGCGGTACCTGAAAGGAGATCCGGAGTTTGAAGACTTTTTTATTGAATATAGAGAAGATTTTGATGTTTCAAAGGTTGTAAGGCCGCGGACTGCTCCTTTGTTTCATGAGTACCCTGCTGCGGGAGGAGTAAAAAAGCTCTGGACTACCTTTGGAGAGGATCAGATTGACTTGAACTATGGAAATTTCAGGGTATTGATCCGCATGTGCGGGATTTTGGCGGAGTACCTGCGCCACGGAGCCCGGTGTATCCGGCTGGACGCAGTTTGTTATTTGTGGAAAGAGTCAGGAAAAAGCTGCTGCAATTTGCCCCGTACCCATGCTGTCATCCGGCTGTTCCGGCTTCTTATGGATGAGATTGCTCCCGGGGCAGTGCTTTTGACTCAGACAAATGTGAAACATGATGAAAACCTATCTTATTTTGGAGACGGCAGCTGCGAGGCCGGGCTGGTATACCAGTTTGCACTTCCCCCGCTGGTGCTAAATGCGGTGTGCTCCAGGAGGGCGGACAAGCTTACACAGTGGGCAAAAGGGATTAACCGGATTTCGGAAAAGGCTACCTTTTTAAATTTTCTGGGAGGCCACGACGGAATCGGGCTCAGGCCGGTTGCGGATCTGCTGACCGGCCCGGAGCGGGACAGAATGATAGAAAATACACTGGCCGGCGGAGGAAGGGTTTCATATTCTGCCGGGCCGGACGGAAAACAGGAAGCCTATGAGCTGAATACCAACTACCTAAGCGCTCTCACTTCTTTTGGGGATTCTCAAGAGATACAGCTAAAGAAAACGTTGGCAGCACATTCGGTGCTATTTTCGGTAATCGGAGTTCCTGCCGTTTATTATCATGGGCTGCTGGGATCTGAGAATGATTGCCGGGGTATGGAAGAAAGCGGGATCATAAGGCGCATTAACCGTCAGAAGTTTGATGAAAAAGAACTGGATGATTTAATGACCGGACAGCCCCGGAGGATGATTTGGAACCAGCTGGGGGAGATGCTTAAAATACGCGGCCGGAATCCGGCGTTTTCTCCATACAATCCCCAGACAGTAATGGAACTGGACTTCAGGGTTTTTGCAGTGGAACGGTATGAATATGGGAAACCAGGACAAAGAATCATTTCCGCGACAAATTTAAGCCCTGAGGAGGTAGAGATCAGCCTGCCGGGACGGAGAGACGGAAAGGTATTGTATAACAGCTTTGGGGAACAAAAATGCAGGGAAGGGAAGGTTTTGCTTGCGCCCTACGGATTTCTTTGGATGGAAATGGGATCATAACGGAAAAATTAAGAAAATAGCGGAATAATAACAACAATATAGCCCCCAAAATGACAATACAGCCTGCTGCCGGTGAAAGAGTCAAAATATCAAACAAAACAACAGAATGATGAATGGCAAATCCAGGGCAAAAAAGATATAGTGCATACATGGGGATGCCGCGAATCCCCGGCAAAACAAAGTACAACAGGAGGGTTTAAAGATGAGATTAACTTACAAACGTTTTTTGTGCTTTATGATGGCAGGGGTGCTGACTGCCAGCCTGGCCACGGCCTGCGGGGCAAAAAGTGAGCCGAAAAACGAGACAAACGTGACAAAAGATACCAAAGGGACAGAGCAAAAAGAGGAGCCGGAAAACCTTCCGGTTGTGAGAGCGGCCATTATGCCGTATCTGAATTCAGTCCCTGTTAATTATATCAAGGATAAGGGCCTGGATGAGAAAAACGGCTTTAAGCTGGAGACTGTGCCGTTTACAACCGGAGCCCCTATGAATGAGGCGATTTCTACCGATGCATACGATGTGGGGGTAATGAGCACTGCTACGGTTTATTCTCTGGCCACATACGGGGCATATCTGATTGCTGACTTTGGCGATTCTGCAGGCGGTACCGGAATTTATGTCCGGCCGGACAGTGATATTGCCGGAGCTTCAGGGTACAATCCCACCTATCCGGATTTAATGGGAGATCCGGATTCTGTCAGGGGAAAGCAGATTATCTATCAGACAGGCCATGTATCCCATATGACCTCTTTAAAGTGGCTGGAAAAGATTGGGGTAAATGCGGATGAGGTAGATATTGTCAACATGGAACAGGCATCTGCTTACCAGGCGTTTTTAGCAGGGGAGGGGGATGCGGTGGCATTGGCGCCGCCCTTTAGCTACAATGCAGAAGAACAGGGGTGGATCTGTGTGGCAGATTTGAATAACATGGATGTGCCTCAAAGGGAAGCCGTTATTGCCACACCTAAGGCCTATAAAGAAAAACACGATCTTCTGGTGGCATTTACCAGGGCTTTGTTTGAGGCCAATGAAGCGTTACGGGCGGATCCAGAGATGGAAGCGCAGCTTTTGGCAGAGTGGTACAAGGAAAATGGATCTGAAACCGCAGAGGCCGTGGTTAAAAAAGAAGTGGAAACCAGGCCGCTTTTAACCGCCAAGGAGGCCTGCAGTGAAGAACTGGGAGCTGCCACCAGGCTTAACGCGGAATTTTTCGTGGAGCTTGGGACTCTTGAAGTTTCAAAGCTGCCTGTATATGATACCAATATTGTGACGGATATCCTTGAAGAGGCCATCGGGTACGGAAAATAACACGGTTTAACAATCATAATGGGCGTGCTGTTAAAAATGGCGCGCCCATATGGGAAAGGTTTGCATTATGGATGAAAAACAGAGAAAATTGATGGAGAAGACAAGGCAGATGAAACGGGAACAGAGAAAATATTTTATGATTTCCGCTGCCTCTGTCTTTATTTTTTTCCTCACATGGCAGCTGATAACCGGTGTCTTTCATATTCTGCCGGATTACACACTGCCCAGCCCTTTGAAGGTAGTGGATTCCTTTATCAAAAAACTATATACCAAGACTCCCGACGGGGATGTACTTTTCGTACATATTGCCACCAGTCTGAAGGTATCCCTTAGCGGATTCCTTTTAGGATCGGTAACCGGCGTCCCCATTGGGCTCCTCATGGCCTGGTATCCCAAATTTGAGAATTTTTTCCGGCCTATTTTTGACCTGATCCGCCCCGTTCCCACCATAGCCTGGATTCCCATTATGATTTTGTGGTTTGGTATCGGACTGGGGGCCAAGGCGGCGGTGATCTTTGTGTCCGCCTTTATCCCATGTGTGGTCAACTCATTTGCAGGCATTAAGCAGACAAGCCAGGTACATCTGTGGGTGGCGCAGACGTTTGGCGCAAGCCGCCTGGAAATGCTGAAAAAAATAGCCATTCCCACAGCTCTTCCGTCGATTTTTACAGGGCTTCGTCTGTCCCTGGGATCTTCCTGGATGGCTTTGGTTGCGGCTGAGATGCTGGCGGCCAATAAAGGGCTGGGATACATGATTTATATCAGCCGTTCTTTAGGACGTTCCGACCTGATTATTGTGGGGATGATTACAATCGGAACCATCGGCGCACTGCTGTCCTATACGTTAGGGATAGTGGAAAAAAGAATTGTGAGAGGAGTCAGCAGGTAATGAACAAAATTAGAAAAGCGTATGACTCAGGAAAGATATTTTGGATCTTATTGGATCTTTGTCTGATTTACGGGGCATGGATATTTCTGGTGACCTGCACGGCTGCCAAAGATACATTCCCGGCGCCGGCAGAGGTATTTAAAATGCTGTTCTTATCCTTTACAGAACCAATCGGCGTATATACAATCTGGGGGCATATTGCCTGGAGCCTTTACCGGGTGGCAGTGGGATTTATCCTGGCCGCCGTCAGCGGTGTGGCAGTGGGAATTGCAATGGGATCTTCAAAGATGGGGGAGGCAATTATCAAACCGCTGTTTGAATTCCTCCGTCCGATTCCGCCTATTGCCTGGATCCCCCTTGCAATTCTCTGGTTTGGAATAGGGGAAAAATCCAAGTATTTCATTATCTGGCTGGGGGCGTTTATTAATGTAACGCTGAATGCCTATGCAGGAGCGGTCAGGACGGATGAAACCCTGATTGGGGCGGCGCGTATGCTGGGAGCCGGAGATCTCCAGGTCTTTTTAAGGATTATTCTTCCTTCCTCCATGCCCCAGATATTTGCAGGCCTTCAGGTGGCCATGTCCTCCTGCTGGATGGCTGTGCTGGTGGCGGAGATGGTTCGGTCTACAGAAGGAGTGGGCTGGATTATTATTCGGGGAAATGATACGGGAAATACAACGCAGATTATTGTGGGGATGATTACCATTGGACTAATCGGGTTTATCCTGGCGGTTATTATGAGATGGGTGGAAAGGAAGATGTGCTCATGGAACACAACGCTTTAGAAAATACGCTTACATGCAGGGACGTGTCCAAGACTTTTTACGGGGATGGAAGATGTACGGAGGTTCTGAAAAAGATAACTTTTGATATCAGGGAAAATGAGTTTGTGGTGATTTTCGGACCCGGTCAATGCGGTAAGACAACACTGATAAAAATGCTTGCAGGCCTTGAACCGTGTGAGGAAGGGGAGATTTGCCTGAATCAGCAAAGGGTAAGCAAGCCTACGCCGGATTTGGGGGTTGTATATCAGACAACAGCCCTTTTCCCCTGGTGTACGGTACGGAAAAATGTAGAGTTCGGGCCTTCGGTCCGGAAACTGGATAAAGAGGAGACAAGAAGGCGGTCAGAGCATTTTATTGATCTGGTAGGCCTGAAAGGATTTGAGGATTCCTACCCTAAGGCGCTCTCCGGAGGAATGCGCCAGAGGGTGGGGATCGCCCGGGCATACTGTAATGATCCGAAAGTTCTGCTGATGGATGAGCCCTTTGGCCATCTGGATGCCCAGACCAGATATATGATGGAGGAAGCCCTGGAGAATATCTGGCAGAAGGAAAAGCGCACGGTAGTATTGGTGACAAACAATATCGAAGAGGCCATTTATCTGGCGGATCGGATTATACTGCTGACAAACCGTCCGGCTGCCATTAAGCAGGAATTTAAAATCCATCTGCCCCGCCCCCGCAGCTATGTGGATTTGGAGTTTTTGCGTTTAAGGGAAACCATTACAAAGGCAATGGATAAAACAATGTAACGGCGGAAGGAGAGCATATGGAAGGAAAAAATAAAGTGGAAGTCAGGCATCTTACGAAAAAATTTGACGATTTGCTGGTGTTGGATGATCTGTCTTTTGACGTAAAAGAGGGAGAATTCCTGACGATTGTCGGCCCTACCGGCTGTGGAAAAACCACTTTTCTCAACAGCCTGACAAAGCTGTATGATATTACATCGGGGGAGATTCTTGTAAACGGAGAACCGGTTGATTTGAAAAAGCATAATGTGGCCTATATTTTCCAGGAATATTCCACAATGCCCTGGCTGAAAGTGGAAGAAAATATCCGCTTTGGCCTGGAATTAAAGAAGCTTCCGGAAAAAGAAATACAGGATCGGGCTAACCGGGTTATCCAAATGGTGGGCCTAAATGTAAAAACATATAATAATTGACAGGAGAGGAACTAAGAAAGATAGTAGTAGAAGCGGAATGTTTTTGTAGATCTGTCGTATACGATATATTTGATTACTCTCCGGATAGCAGCTCCTTTGGTCTCAAAGTCCACATCAGGGTCAGACAGAGTTTGGTAAATGGTCTGTATGCGCTCTAAGAGCCTGGCTTTCCCGCCGCCCTGGCTGTCAGGGCCGGACAGACTCTGGAGGCCTTCTAATTCTTCTGTGAGCCGGTTCCGTTCCATCTGGAGCCGTTTTTTATTTTCCCGGTATTCCTCAATAGTATCAATCCCGTTTTCGTAGGCGTCACGAATCCGGCGTTCTTTGACAGCAACCCTTTCTAAAGCTTCTTTTAACAGGGATTCCTGATTAATGCTTTCTTCTCCCAGCTCCGGGATATATTCATAATCAATTTCTCCGGTGGTAAGGACTTCTTTCAAGGACTGGATCACAGCCTGCTCCGCCTTTTTTACAGACACAGAGTTTGAGCCCGGGTGGACGCCTTTTAAGTATTTCCAGCACTGAAAGATATCGCTGCGCTTTTTCGGATTATTGGATCGACTGTAGGCCAGGGTGGCGTTGCACACGCTGCATCTTAAGACGCCAGACAGCCAGTGCCTGCAGGCGGATGCCTCTCTGCGGCTCCGGATTTGGTATTCCTTTTTAATCCGCTCCTGATTATCGTCAAACACCTCTACAATGGCAGGACTGAGGGGATGAGCGCCTTTAAAGCTGATATTATTCCACATTACAGTACCAACGTAGAATTGATTTGTCAAAATCCGAAAAATGGTTCTGCGCTCAAAAGCCTTTCCTCTCTGGGTCAGATAGCCCAGGCGGTTTAACTCGCGGGCTATGCTGGTCATATCCTGGCCTTTGTGATAGGAGGTATGAATCAGCTCAACGATTTTCATTCTGTCCGGATCAATAATAAAAGGCCTGCCGTTTCCAACGGCCTGGTAGCCCATGGAAGGGGCGGCCTGATAGCCGTTTCGCAGGGCCTTTTCCGTCATGCCCCGGAGAACCTCACCGGAAAGGTTAATGGAGTAGTATTCATCAAACCATTCGATTATGGTTTCAATAAGCCGGCCAAACATTCCTTCTGCGATAGGCTCTGACACGCTTTTAATCTCCACACCGCATTTCTTCCGCAGGATGCCTTTGTAAAAGGTGCTTTCTTCCTGGTTGCGGGCAAAACGGGAGAATTTCCACACATAGAGGCGTTTAAAAGGAGCCGGATGCTCCGCCTTGGCAATGGATATCATCCGTTGGAATTCGGGCCGGTTCTCGGCCTTGCGCCCGGAGATTCCCCGGCGTTCAATAAATACGAAGTCTTCCGGAATATAGTAGCCGTCTGCCTGGGCGGCTTCTTTAATAACCCGGATTTGAGCATCCGGCGACAACTCGGTTTGATCATCTGTGCTGACGCGCACATAGGCAGCGCCGATTTCCAGAGTAGATAATTTTTCAGTCATAGAATTTCATCTCCTGTAGTTTTTTATGTTACGCTTCAATTTATGAGTTTTAAATATAAAAAATACGCCCTTGCCAGGACGCTTCAGGGATGATATAATTCTATTGCGATTAGGATTATATCTTCCCGGAGCATCTGGTAAGAGAAAATCTGGTAAAAAACCGTTCCTGTTGGCCCAGGAGCGGTTTTTTAGTTAAGAAAAATGTCAAGCTAACAGTAAAAGCTAATCTGATGGAATGTTGCATACCACAAATCCAGGATTGATTTATTACGAGCTTCAATAACCTGCATAAAAACCCTAAGTTGTTTTTCTGGTATTTTTGAGTTGTTATTGCATAAGAGACATTTTCCGTTTTTGGTAATCCATATTTTGGTAGCATTGGGCGTTGGGACACCTTTAGCAATATGAATATGAACCGGCTCTAGAGGGTTGCTTTCATTAACCCAGAAATAAAACACATATCCGGCAATCTTAAAAACTTGAGGCATCGTCCACCCCTCCTTCTATACCACCTTCTCTTGCTAATTGTAAAATGATGTGAGAGACGGATTCCAGCAATTCTTGGAAGTTATCAATATCCTCCGAAGAAAAACCAGTGATGCTTTCCCAACGGTATTCCGGAAGCCAGCAGACAGCGGAATTGAATCCGCCATACACAGGCTTTTCAATTCTTACTTCAACGGTCTCTTTTCCGGATACTTCTAAAGTTTCTGAATGGACGATTTCGGTTCCGTCATTTAGTGTCATAAAAGGGTACAGCATAATTGGCGTTTCCTTTCTGTGAATTTAACTTTAATATGGTTTAAAAAATTCTATTGCGATTAGGATTATATCTTTCCGGAGCATCTGGTAAGAGAAAATCTGTCAGAAAACCGTTCCTGTTGGCCCAGGGGCGGTTTTCATTTTTTTGGATATTAATTCAGCCTATCTCTGTCCTGTGGGAGAGAGGGGATATTAGCAGAAGTAATGGATTTCACCAAAATGTTCAATCCACTGCTGAATAATTTCTTCACTATTAGCCTCAATCATTCGCATAATACTACGTAAAACTTTGAATGGGATATTAGCGGAATTTTTAGCAAGAAGTGTTTTTCCACTACTGGTAATCCATATTTTCGTTCCAGCAGCGGTGGCATGTCCTTCTGCAACATGAATGTGTATCGGTTCAAGTGGTTCGCCTTCGTTAGACCAGAAATAAACGGTATAGGAACCGATTTTAAATATTTGCGGCATTTTCAAATCCCCCTTCTTGAGAGAATTCCATAATTAAATGGGCGTTATCTCGAAGGAGACGCTTAAAATACTCCATTTCTAAAGCAGAGTAGCCAGAAACATTTTCCCAGTCATAATCGGGGAGATAACAGGTGGCACTACGAAAACCACCATGGTCATCAGGGGTTTCTATATAAACTTTAACCCGGCCGTCAGGCTTCATTTCTGAATGAGTAATTTCAGTTTCATCATTTAGCGTTAAATAAGGATACATCATAATATTTTCCTCCTCTATATCAGACAGGAACTATTTCACAAGTGCCGTTATATGTTTTTATTTAATCTATATAGCGATTTCCCTATTATCATAAGCATAGCTATTTTCGTAAATATATTCTGGGGCACAATCGATTTCTTCATCTTGCCAGGTGAGGACGCCGTGAACAATTTTGAAATTTCGGAATACATCGTCATTTCTCAGAGGGGCAAAAACCTCACCTTTTAATATCTCTGCATCAAAAACACGTTTTTCCCCAGAAGAGAAGGTGATGAGCATCATCAATCTTCCTGTAACTTTGGCATCTTGTATTTTGATAATGTCTTTTGGTGAGCCGGCATACAAAATCCCATTAATTTCAAACATAGTATACCTCCTATAACGGGCTGATTTTGTTAAAATGTTTGATTGGACAGGAATGGATTTGGCCATGTTTTGCAGCAAGCCGTTGGGCGGTTCTCATTTATTTTAACAGTTCAGATATCCTAATCATCAATTGCTGCTCAAAGATTCCTGCCGGTACAGGATCCGGGAAGGGATAAACGTTAAAGGTATTATGAGAAAAATCATAAACCATAGTAATTTCTGTTATCGGATTTACAATCCAGTATTCACGGATGTTAGAACGCTGGTATAATAGCAATTTTCTCATACAATCGTGCCACTGAGAGCTGGGAGAAACAATCTCAACAATTAGATCCGGTGCACCAGAGCATCCACGGTCAGTCAGTTTGCCGGAGTCACAGATTACAGAAATGTCAGGCTCTACCCAGTTAAGATCATCAGCATCCAGATTCACTGCAAAGGGGGCAGGAATTACTTCACAGCCGCCATTATGACTTTTAATATAATGATTAAACTGATAGGAAATTTCAGATACCAGTTTCTGGTGCACAAAACTGGGAGGAGCCATGGCGTATAGCTGGCCGTCAATCAGTTCGGCCCGTTCTCCGTCTGGCAGATTCCAATAATCTTCTGCAGTATAGAATTGTTTCTGTGGTAGTGCCATATGACAACCTCCTTAGGTTAATTGTTAATATTCTTTTTCATTTGTAAATTCCCCATTTGGTTTATATTTATTAAAAAGCCATAAGGCTATTTAATTAAGGTATTGCAATTAGCAGATAAATATTCTATAATAGGTCAGAACATATGTTCTGAATAACTATTCATATCCTGCAAATACTACTGCAGGAGGTGAACTAAGTGGAACCGATAATTCATTACTATCTGTATGATATCCGAATAAGCAAAGGGATGTCAGAAAGGCATCTGGCCCAGATATCCGGAGTCAGCAAGTCACAGATAAATAATATTGAAAACGGAATTAAGCACCCTACTGTGCATACTTTGTGTTTACTTTCCCTGGCGCTTGATGTGTCACCTTACGACCTGTTTTCAATGGAGCGTCCACTATAGTGGACGAATACATAGAATCGGTCACATTTAAAAATGCAGCGCGTGATCAATATATACAGGTTACGCAGGAGGGAAAGGAGTACATATGAGCTGTGAGAATTATAAAAATTTAATAGTCAAAGCACTGAGCCATATTAATGATGAAAATATACTTCGGCGTATATACTTAATATTAGTGGCGGCACTGAGGGAGTAGTTATCTGACTGCTCCTTTTTATTTAATTCCCAAACAATTCTTCATGAACTCTTCAATAATTTCCAGTTTATGAGGATCTGCATTTGCCAGATAATTTACGGCATTTTTGATAAACTGATTCTCTTCTATGGTTAATTTCCCAAGACTTAAAGAATATGCATCATCCTCAGATGTTTGTGTAAACATATTCTCTGGTCCGCCTTCACCAGTTCGGAGCCAGACTTCATTAACTCCAAATTCTCGACAAATAGATTTTCGCATTTGTTCAGTTACATTTCTATTACCACTTTCAATATTAGATATAGCGGTTCTTGTTACACCTAATCTATTTCCAAACTTTTCCATTGTTAAATTTAAATATGTTCTTATTTCTCTTACACGTTCATTTTCTTTCAAATTTTCACCTCCCTACATGTATGGTAGCACAGGATGAAACAAAAAGCAAGAAAAAACGTCACAAAGATAACAAAATAAACTTGACAATAGTATCTTTGTGACTTATAATGTTCACATAGATACGGAGGTGAGTATGTGACAGGAACCAATAAAATTCAATTAACCGATAACACAATCGAAAATCTTAAACTAATGGCCCCTAAACTAACTGAAAGACAACAGAATATAGTTCTTGGTCTGTTTTTTGGTTTTATGGTGCAAAATGAGAAAGTAGGTGATATGAAAATTGATTCATTAGAAGCAGGAAAAGCAAGTGCATAAAATCCCCAATATCATTTTTTGCTTGAAAATGAGTTGTTTTGAAGGAAGACAAGGTACAGCCACGATTCCATGTGAAACCGGGGCAACTACTTAAGCGTGCTGTTTTTGCTGGTAGAGGGCGGTTAAGGAATCCTGAAGCACCTGGGAAAAGTTAATGTGATTATTTTCGGCAAACGTGTTAAGCCATGCGGGAATGGTAAGGTTTTTTTCTTACAGCCTTTTCGCCGTACTTTTCAGCATAGGCATCCATATCCAGAACTAACATGCTTACGAAACCGCCGGCTTCCGGGATAATGCTTTCCAACGGACTTGCTTCAGGTGCGGGTTTTCCGTCCTCCAGTTCGTCAAGAACCCAGCCGGATGCGGCGTCAGTACCCATAAGGATAGCTTCGGCCAGCGTGTCGCCTCCACTTACGCATCCGGGGAGATCGGGAACTACTACAGCGTAAGCCCCTTTTCTTTCTTCATCAGGATAAAAACAAGCTGGATAAGTGAGTTTCATAAAGCGCCTCCTTTACTGTAGGCAGTACCGGGCTTTACAGCCCGGCCTGTTTGAAAATTTATTAGGAGTTTAATTTATATCAACAAATTCAGCAGAGATGGATGGAACAGATTGATTAATACCGAGAACAGAGGTATATTCATATAATTTGTAGAAGGTTCCGTAGATTGTCAAAGTGTCATCTTCAAGTATTTTTAAGTCGTTTTCTTTATAAAAGTGGGAGACGTGGATGATTTCATCATTGCTAGTAGACAGTAATAATTCAGTATAGTTGTCCCGACTTGAAATAACCTGAAATACACGACCAGTAAAAGAATATGTGGTCCCCCAGAAGCTTTCAGGGGAACGCATTATACTTTCCCAATCCATTGGAGTGCAATTCTGTTTAAATGAATTATATATTTCATCCAAGGATATTAGACTATCGTTTTTTTCAAAACCCTTGATAGTACTGCCGAAAGAGCTGTCTGCGTTAATGTAAAAACATATATCAACGTTATCTCCAATTTGCAGGGATTCAGGGGAATAATTTGATAACTCATCACAATGAAATGTTATATTGTCAGAAACATAAGCATTATTATGGTCAAACCACACATCACAAGAAACCCAATTCATTGTTTTGGAATATTCAACTGTATCTATTGTGGCAGGAAGAATAACATATTGTTCATTGAAGCTATTAGCCTTTATTTCATCATAAGTAACTAAAGGATAATTATTTACAATAAAATCCCAAGAATTGTCTTTAATATCAGAACTTTCATCAGATGATTGTTCTTCTAGTGTATCGTTAGAGGGATCCTCAGAACGCAATGATTCTACTTTTGATTTTAACGAAGCATTTTCGGATAAAAGGGAATCGTATTCCTCTTGTGACACTCCGCTGGAACAAGAAGGCAAAAGAAGAATTGAAATGGCAGTAAGGGAAAGTAAAAATAGTTTTTTCATAAGAGGTTCCTTTCTTTATATATTTAGCTCTGGCAGGAGCTTATGCACAAAGTATACCACATGAAGGAAGAAAAAGGAAATACAATTGAGGGACAATAACCGAGAATCTGGGGTCTGGGGAGGAGGTGAGGCTAAGACGGAACCAAAACACATTAATAATCTCCCTTTTCGGAATTGCGTACCCAGTGGATAAGGGCCTATAAATATGCAGAAGGAAAGGGAGGATGGCCTCCCTTAATTCTTATCCTGAAGTTCGACAAGTTTTCTGATTTGGTCAAGGGCGTAGTCTTGGAAGTCTGGACGCAGCGATTTAAAGATTTGAAATGCTTCATCAAATTTACTGACTTCATCCGGATCGCCATTGAACATTTCACCTTCACCAGTTTCTAACCAGTGTTGATTCACATTATACAGTTCACATATATGACGTAACAGTAACTCTTTAGGTGGAACACGATTGTATTCAATGTTGCTTATTACATCACGGCTTACGCCAAGCTTTTCACCGAACTCTCGCTGAGATAATTTTAGTGCTTCTCGTATTGTTTTTATTCTGTTAGACAGTGGAAACACCTCCTTTGATATGAATAAATACATGATACAACACAAAAAGATAACAGTCAACACAATTTTATGCCAAAATAAGTGTTGACAACACTTATAATATATGCTAAATTGTGTTTATAACACAATAAGAGGAAAGGAGATGAGCATATGACACAGACGAAAGGTAATGTACAACGTACAGCTGAATTTAATGTCCTTTTTATGAACTTAAATGAGAAAGGGCAAGAAGCAGCATTGACCGTTTTAAGATCGCTTGATTTCGCTCAGTCTGTGATGTGTTTGCAAAGAGCAGAGAACCAGCGTAACCCGACAAAGCAACCTGTATAAACATACACGAAAAGTTGTTCCAATATACAGTGGGAACACTTTTCCGAAAAGGGAGAAAGTCTTTTGATTATCTGTTTGCAACGGAAGAGGAGGCAGTTTCCGAAGGAGGCCGCAAAGCCGTAGGAGCATAACATGAACGAAAATTCGATTTCAGGGGGAGGAAGGAGACAGGGATATGACACAAAAGGATGTGCTGAGATACATAGATCTGGTGGATAGGCGATTAACCATTTTGACATCTGGGGTTAACTGGAAGCCGGAATACAAAACGGAATTGGAGGACATTGACAGGGAGCTTTCCAAATTGAGATTTTTGGTGGATGAGGAGCACAGAAAGAGGATGAAAAAAGCAGGCAACCTCGCCCCCCAATGCAGACGGCTCAATTACAGAGGTAGGAGGTGAGAGACACGGAAGGAGCAATGAACTGGGGAAATTGGGTGTCTGTAAACTTACCTGAAAATTGTGTAAATGTTTGTATTTTTTTTAAAAAGGAGGTAGCAGAGATCCACATAAAAAAGTTTGGAGCCAGTCCTCTTTATGGTTTTAATGAAGAAGACGACTGGCTTCCGGTAAAAGTTTTTATAACCTGCGGGGGGAGTCTAGCCCCAAATCGGAGGTGTCCGGAAATTTAGGGGGATTTTCTCCGCACCATTTAAGATGCAGTTCAGTCACGTTGGCCCCATTACCTTTGAGGTAGACTTCTCCCCACCCAAGGGAAAAATAGCGCTCACGAACAGCTGAAATAGTTGCATTGGTCACCGGTTGGCAAAAAATAACATTCATAACATAAACTCCTTTTTATGATTTTTGCATAGTCCTTTTTCTTACTTACTTGGCTCTGGCGGGAGCCTGTAAGTACAGTATATAGCGGGACGGAGAAGGGGACAAGCGGAAGTTGGCCATGGATTTTGCATCAGACAAAGGAGCTTAGAGAGGGGGGTGAGGTAGGACGGATTGGATTCATACAATGTATTATTTGTGTTGGATTGTAGCTGCAGTCGGGCTGTTAGTAGAAGGAGCTTTCCATGGAATTATTGGAGTAATTTTTTATGGGATGTACGCAGCTGCAATTATATGGGTACTTACATCTTTTTTAGTACAGTGCCAAGTTCTTTAGCTATTTCTTCAAGTAGTTTATCAGCCGATTCACATTCTTTGTTAATAACGAGTTGGTGAGCCGTAGACATTTTTTCCTTTAAATTATCTGGTGCATACATATAAGCGAGAAGGTATACTTTTCCATACTCTTCAAGCTCTGATTTTTCTGTAAGATTGGAGAAACCGATAAAAGAAAGATAATTTTCAAATATTTTTCTTTTATACAAAGAGGTTTCTTTATATCGCTGATGGCGAACTTCAATCCATTTATAAATGAGAGTAAATATGTTGTTGATAATAGTAGTGATAGGCGCACTGAGAAGAGCACACAAAGAAATTAAAATAGCTAAGGTTATTTCAGGATTGTAATTGTTAAGCATTATTTTCTCCTTTCAATATGATGAACTGACAATAGTCATATTCTTAAAATTATATCATGTAAAAAGAGATGCTACCAGAGCAATCTTGAGGAAATGCCTAGCGTAGCATCAGACAAAGGAGAATAGGAAGGACAAGATGGAGAAGATAGAGCAAATGAGCCATAAGGAAGCAGTGAAAATGACAACTTTAACAAATAAGATTCTTGCTGTTATTGAAGTGGAAACGGATTATACATATCAAGATGTCATGCGAGCATTGGATTCGATTAAAAAGAATTATGAGAAAAAAGGTGGTGACCTCCTAAATAGTGTAAGAATTCAAGAGGTCGCACAGTTTGGCGGATTATTGAACGGACTTGTAAATAACCTAAACAAATGACATTGGAGGTAAGAGATGGAAAATGTAGACAAGACAATAGATGCTATTTGTGATTGGGTTCAAAAAGAATTGAAATCGGAAGCTATTACTGAAAAAAGTATTTTGCCTGATATGGTGAAATCTCTGGCGGAATTGGTATCCGCCAGAGGTTTGAAGCTTACTCGTCACTCTTAAGAACATCCACAACCATGAGATTTGTTCCAGATACTGTGACGTTTCCGCTTTGAGAATATAGGTGCATTAAACCCATAGGAATTTTGGCGGTAAGGATGTCATCACCACTGAGTTCCTGTATGCCAGAAGTGGATTTGAACACAATTTTTGTGACACCTCTGACATCATATGTATTCCCATCGGAATAGACAAAATGAAAATCAAACATAACCGTTTTCTCCTTTCTATGTATTTGGTATTGGTGGTGCCTGTAGTCTGATTATAAGGGAGAAATAGTATTATAGCAAGGCAAATAATGGGGAGCGGAGTCTTAACTTAACGGAGGGAGAGCTTAAGTAAATGACATTGGGGTGAAGTAGGCCATTATTTGTTGATGTGTAAGTTTTTGGATCAGACAAAGGAGCATAGAGAGGGGGGTGAGTCTAAGACGGAAGCAAAGCACATTAATAATGATAAAGTTAAAAATACAGATTTCTCGTTAGAAGTATATCAACATTTTGGACTTGACTTGTTAGAAATGAAAGAAAAGGGACAGGAGCATGAATGGGGTATCTGTAACAGAGAAGAGGCAGAAAGATGTACGAGAAATATGCTGGGATTTGGCATGGAGCAGAGCCAGCAAGTAATCATCGACTACGATAAAGATTATGATTGGGTACTTATACGAAGAGTAAAAAGAAAATGCGGGGATGTGGATACCCTGCAGAGAAATTAGAAGAGTTTTAATTCTTGTTCTAGTGGGCAAGGGGTGATAGAGCATATATCAGAATATCTACATTGGGATTTGTTTATATCGGAACCAATGGATTCAATGATGGTGGGTTCGGCAGTATAAGGGCATGTTTGTAAAGTACCTTTTGCCAGATAGTATTCATCATCCATATCCAGTCTCTTCTTTCTTCCGTACTAGGCTGCGGCAACAGCCTGTAAGTACAGTATAGGGCAGAATAAAGGAGAGGACAAGCGGATTAATTTCCAGAATATAATTTCGACTATCTGTCTGCATCAGGCAGAGGGGATTAGGAGGGAGTTGGGAAGGTGAAGCTAGGTGATGTCCAGGGAATCGTTATGGACAGAGTCTGTATTTACGGCACTGAAGATTTCGAGAGCATATGGACGGGATACATAAGAAATATGCCGTCAAAATACCTTAATCTGGAAATAAAGGTAATTGGAGCAAAAAGGAAGGGGATAGTGGATATAGGCATTATCCCATCAAGTACAGAAAAATAAGTTGTGGAAAACCGTCCCTGCTGACAATGCAGGGAGAAAGCGAGAAAAATATGGAAGAAAAGAAAATTGAAAAGTTGTATAAATTGCTCGAGAGGGCAGAGAAAGAAGAGGATACCGAATCAGCGGCGGCATTGCGCTGGGCTATTTTCTCTCTCGAAAAATAAATTTTCCATTACCAGGTACTCCAGGAAGATATAATCCTAATCGCAATAGAATCGTATCATCCCAGGGGTATCCTGATAAGGGCAGAGGAAGAGTAATAAAAGAGAACTAATAAGCGTAACGCAATTAGTAACCTGGTACATCCAGTGCCACATACAATGCAGTAGAAGGGAGTGGGAGTTATGGAAGACTATAAGATCGAAAATTACATAGAGATTGACGGAACCGACATCCCCATTAAGGAGCTGCCAGAGGAAAAACGTAAAAAGATTTCAGAGAAGATCCAGGATACAGTGATGTTTTCCATGGGATTTGTCCGGAAAGTTGGATAAGCAGCGCCAGAGGAACCCGTCTGACGGCGGGAAAGCAGGACAAGCAGAAGAAAGAACTCAGTGACATGATCCCGGAATATTGAAAGCAATCATTTCATCCGGCATCATCATAAAAAGGACAGGAGGGGATAGCAGGTTGGTAAAACTAACAATTGAAACATCCGGAAAAACAGAGGTGAAAGAAGGAGACATATTCATTGGAATCATTGCCTCCAGGGAAGAAAAGAAGCTTAGAGGAGGGATGTGCCTTGCCGGTGATGCAGATGGAACCGAGATTATCCAGCTGCTTGCCAGTGAAGTGTCATCTGTTCTGGATACCATGAGCAATGAAGGCAAAATCCGGGCAGTAGCGCTGGACATGTTTCAAAAGGAATTAAAAAAGAGGATTCAGTAAACCGGCATTTCCGGACAGGAGGAAAAGGCGCATTGTTACGGATAAATGGAACTATAGACAAAGTAGCAGAGGGTTCATCTGGCGGGATAGTGACGATTTTAATCAGCAGTTCTGATAAAAAAATGATAGAAAGGCGCCGCGGAAGAGAAGCGGAGATAGGGATTGATGACGGCCGCAGTATCTCTCCGGAACAGAGGCGAAAGGCCTATGCCACACTGCGGGATATCAGCAACCACACCGGCTATACCGTAGAGGCAGCCAAGCAGGTTATGAAGGTGGAGCATATGCTTCGAATGAAGGACAGTAAGCTTATCAGTCTGTCGGACTGTTCCATGACAGAAGCCAGGGAGTTCATTAATACGCTTCTGGAGTATGCCCTGAAAGAAGGCATCATAATGACAGAATCCGGGATGCAGAGGACAGATGATTTAGATTGTTATTTCATCCAATGCATCCGGTACCACCGGTGCTGTATCTGCGGCCGGCAGGCAGATGTCCATCATGTAGATACCATTGGAATGGGAAACAATAGAAGGTATGTAGACGACTCCGGAAAAGAAGTAGCGGCCCTGTGCCGGGAACACCATACTATCGCCCATCAGCGGGGATGGCCCAGGATGATGAGCCAATACCACATCTATGGAATAAAAAAGAACAGGGTGCAGGCGGCAGAGGGAGAGACACTGCCTGAAGCATACGACGGGGAAAGGGGGTGAAACGCATGGGAAGAGTAAGCCTGGACAGCCTGGGAGGCGGGGCGCTTCTGGAAAAGGTCAATATGGATCTGATGCAGATAGTAAAAAACATCATGGATCCCAACACTAAATCGGACAAGCCCAGAAAGCTGACGATTACGTTGACATTTCTTCCGGATGATTCCAGACAGGTTATCACTACCAAGATGGAGACAAAAACCAGTCTGGTACCGATAGAGGCAGCGGCTACCGTAATGCTTGCCGGGCAGGACATTCATACAGGCCGGATGGAGCTTCGGGAGCTGGGAAACAATCAGCCCCGGTACCAGGTGGTAGGGGAGGCGGTTCCGGTAGACACAGGCCCTGCCGGGTTCGCTTCGGATACCGGGGAACCGGTAGATTTAAGAAAAGCGCAGTAATCCAAAAAAGAAAGAGAGGAAACCAATATGTTTAGCGAAAGAGAAGAAACAGGCATGATTAAAGAAGCAATCCAGTATATTGCAGATCTTCGGGCAGATGCCGAGAAGACCGAGGTGGTTGAGATCTGCGGGAAGACATACGCCAACCGCGCCTTAAAACGCTATGGGGAGATAGAGAAAGCCGTCAAACTGGAAGTCCATACTCTGTCCGCGTTATTAGAGTACATAAAATCCAGGGGGGCAAGCGAGTTTTCGGGAGATATGATTCTTCATGTGGAAAACCCCAAGACGGTAACTTTGATTTCCGGCCTGAACAAGGAGCGCAGCAGGGAAACTCTGATGGCATCCATGGCAGAGGTATCCGAGTTCCGGTTTGGTACCTGGTATGATCAGGAGCGCTTTATCATAGAGCTGCAGTCCAATTTTGAGCGCACCCCTGATCTGGATGCCGTGATGCAGTTTTCCGGGAATGTAGAGGCAAAGACTACGGCCAACTATGGGGATGACGGCATCACCCAAAAGGCAACCATCTCTAAAGGGATCGCCTCCAAGGTAGATGCCATTGTGCCCAATCCGGTAGTCCTGGTGCCTTACCGTACCTTCCAGGAGGTGGCCCAGCCTGCCAGCAATTTTGTATTTCGCGTAAGGGACAACGGGGAGCCGGAATTCTGCCTCATTGAGGCCGGTAACCATCTGTGGAGGAATGAGGCCATTGAAAACGTTAAGGAATACTTAAAAGAGGGCTTAAAAGCCATGCCGGAAGAGCTGACGAAAAAGATTACCATTATCGGCTAACGGAAAAGAAGATCTTGCAGCCTTTTAAAATTAATATGTCACGGTATTAGTCGTAGAAGGTGTGTCGCGTGCGTCTGGGAGCCTGACCGTCGCCAGGCGCATGTTTATAAAAAGAATAAAGGATGCTTACCGGTGGTGCTGTGTCGTTGGTGTATCAACAATCAGGAAGATATGCTGCGGCATTGGTGCAAAGTTATCCGAGAGATAGCGGGTTGCTGCTTGCAAATTGGTGCTTTTGAAAGAGAAAGGGCTGTTTGTTGGGTGGGAGCTTTATTTAGAAACGGCATCCGAGATATAACAATATATACCACATCATTCCCTACAAAAAGACGTGCAAGCCGCTTGGAAGTCAACCCCAGGCGCAGCGTTGTAGGAAAAGTGAAGGAGCTTTCTTTCCGATAGTGCTGTGTCGTTGGTGTATCAACCGTCAGGAAGATGTGCTGCGGCATTGGTGCTGAACTATAACAGAAATAGTGGGCTGCTGCTTGCAAAAGGGTGCTTAAAAGTGCTGTTTGTTGGGTGGGAGTCTTAATAAGAAAGTTATCCGGAACGCAAAAAGAGAAGGAAGAGTATAGGACATGGCAGGCAAAGCAAAAAAGAAGCTTGATTATGCCGGCTGGTCAGTTGATATCTTCGACAATGATGTTAAAATTGACAGACTCCTGGATGCCCAGGGCTGGACAGGATTCGGAGTATATTTCTACCTGTGCCAGAAAGCATTCGGGAGTGAGGGATATTTCTACCGATGGGGCTATGACGATGGTGCATCAACCGCCAGGAAGATGGGCTGCGGCATGGGTTCCGGTACTATCCGGGAGATAGTGGGCTACTGCTTACAAATTGGTCTTTTTGATAAGGGGCTGTTTGATAGGTGGGGGGTCTTAACCAGTAGAGGTATCCAAAAAAGTTACTGGGCTGTCGCCGCGAACCGGAGGGACAAAACAGTATATAAGGAACTGTGGCTTTTGCAAAATGATGAGTGCAAAGGTGTTATTTTTGTACCTTTTTTTAATCAAATGTCGGATACAAATGACCATTCGCAGGCTACAAATAGTGATAAGTCAACTGCAAATGATACAGTAGTAAAGGAAAGTAAAGTAAAAGATAATAAAAAGATCGTTGCAACCCAAAAGAGGGCTGCAACCTTTTCCCCGGAATCTTTCGAGATGGTCTGCGTAAGGCGGCTTATTGATTCGGTATTGAGGCAGATGCCGGGAGCGAAGGTTCCGTCTGCTGACAGCGAGATGCAGAAATGGGCCGCTGAGATTGAAAAGATGCAGAGGATTGATAGGCGGAGCAGGAAGGAGATAGAGCAGGCACTGAATTATGCCATTAAAAGTACATTTTGGCAGAGCAATATCAGAAGTACGAAGAAATTCCGGGAGAAATTCGAGACATTGTATTTGCAGAGCAAGGAAAAAAACGGCAGCTCACCACAGGCGGCAGCTTCTAACCGGTTTCACAACTTTGACCAGCGGGATGTGGATTATGACGCCTTAGTGGCGGCGCAATTAAAGCAAGGAGGATTCTATGAGCGAACTGAGGGAGGAATGGCTGGCCCGTCACCGGGTAGATAATGGGAACGGCGGCCACAAAGCAGTGGAGATGACCCGGGAAGAGATAGCCTTTCGGCGTTCCTTCATCCGTTCTGTTCTCCTTGGGAAGAACCGGCGTTTCCGAAACTTGTCCAACGATGAATTGGATCAGGCCAGGTTATTCCGGATAGGGGATCGGTATGTCTTAGAGGACGGGGAGCTCTACGAACATGTTATAGGGAGGGTGAAAACGTGACGGAGATAGACGGATTAACAAGTCAATGGCCCAACCTTCAGGGATTGGAGAGCATATGTGATTTTATAAAAACAAATATCAAAACCGCCGCCAGAAGCTTTATAGCCATTGGTTATAGCTTAAAGCAAATCCGAAACGAGGAATTATACAAGCAGGCAGGATACTCTACCGTCTGGGATTTTGCAAAAGGGGAGCTTGGAATAAGCCGTTCTTCCGCCGCCCGGTATATGGCCGTCAATGACCGGTTTTCGGAAGGAGGAAATAGCCTGGAGCTGTCCGGAGAATACCGGGACTACAATCAGAGCCAGCTAATAGAGATGGTTACCATGACCGGGGAACAGCTGGAGAGCGTGAGCCCAAATATGACGGTTCGGGAGCTGAGAGAAATAAAGCGCCCATCGCTTCCTGAGAATTACCAAGTGGAAGGCCAGATTGACATGAACAAGTTTCTGGAAGAGGTTATGCCGGTTCCGGCAGAGGGAACGGGAACCGCGCCCCAGGAAATCCGATTTGAAATGAGTGTGGCTGAACTGGCCTATGGGGAAAGCGGGGCAGAGGGGCCCGGCCTGAATGAAATTTGTGCGACGTCGCACAGCATTGATTTATCCGCTGCGCTAATGCAGCAGGAAGTTTCCGGTACAGTGGATGGGAAAACGGAAGTTTCGGAGGCGGATAAGCGGGAAGAGGCGGCAGAGGAACCTTGGGGGAATGGGACTGATGATACACCCAGCCCAGGGAAGCCCGTAGAGGAGGGGCTGTACCAAAAAGATATTATGGCCAATCTGATTTCAGATGCAGAGGAAACGCTTGAGGTTATGGGAGAGTATTGGCTGGAGCATAATATGGGGCAATACATTCAATACAGGATGATGCTGCAGGCCTATAAGGATTATCAGGAGAAGATGGAAAAGGAGATGGAAACAGAATGGGAAGATTAACACAAAAGGATGACAAGGGGAACTGGTCATTAAGAAATATCCCCTGGGGCGAGCTTTTTGAAGGCGGGAGGATCGAACCGAAAGCAAGACAGGTAATTTATGGAGCGCTATGCAAGCTGAAGGAATACGAGGATACCGGCCTTGAGCCGGGGAACCTGCAGGAGATGGATGAAGAATATCAAAAGCTTGCCAAGGAAGTTGCCGGCCTGAGGGAAAAGGAACGGTGGATTCCATGCAGTGAGCGGTTGCCGGAGGAACGCGAAAGTATCTTTGCAAAATTAAAAGGTACTGAAAAATGGAGAAATGCAATGTTTGAAAAGACTTCAAACGAAGTAAATGCCACCATAGAATTTGAAGATGGGAAAAGAGCAGTAAAGACTTTGCGTACTATTGATGGAAGATGGAACGAGGGCGATAGAGGATTAAAATTCAAAGTTATCGCATGGCGGCCTCTTCCAGAGCCACATCATGAGTCCTGATAGAACTTCATCAGTCGCAGGAATTGGAAGCGGGCAGAGGCAGTAAGCTATTCACAGGTAGGATCCAGGAAGAAAGAAGTGCTATGGATGAATTTTGAACTGGACGGGCAGATGGAGTTAGAGATTGAATAAAGGGATGGATATGAATAACTTTAAAACAACTGAAAAAGGCGAGGAAAACATAATCATTGATTGTTTTGCCGGGGGCGGCGGTGCATCCGTGGGGATTGAAATGGCTTTGGGCAGAACAACGGTAGACCACAACCGGTTAGTGAGCCCGTTCCTGATTCAGTATCATTCCGAAACGAAAAGCGGAGAGGTGCGAGGACAGAATGTAGGGGAGCCGTTAAGAGCCACAGATACCAGTAATCAATACGGCGCGGTAATGGGGTTTCTGACAAAGTTCTATAAATCCGGTACGGGGCAGAGCTTGCTTGAACCAATCCATACCATTACTACCAGTCCGGGACATTTTGGTCGGATATCAGTCCTCATAGTAAGATCAGAGGATTTGCTGAAAAACGGAGTATCTAAGGAAACAGCCCAAAAGTGTACATGGGTGTCAGAGTTTATCGTGGAGTATTACGGATGCGGAACCGGACAGGCAGCAGATGAACCCTTGCATACAATCGTAACAAAAGACAGATTTGCATTGATTACGATTCTGGGGGATGAATATGTAATACTGGACATTTTCCTTCGGATGCTGACGGCAGAGGAATTAAAGCTGGGTCAGGGCTTCCCGAAAGATTATATCATTGACCGGGACTATATGTGGAATGTGTATTCGGTCAGCGAAAGGGTAAAACGAATCGGGAACAGCGTAGTGCCGATTATGGCAGAGGTACTGGTAAAAGCGAACTGCAGCTATTTAAAAACTGGCGAAAGGATTCCGAATTTGAGGATTGTTAAGGAACCTACAGGACAGCTGAAATTTGCCTGATGAAACGAATATGAGGTGACGGAATGACGGAGAATGAAGCGATTGAAAGAGTGAAAGAATTTGGGTTACATCACGCAATAGGAGATTTACCTAACTCTATGCTTACTGTGAAGGCGTTTGAAATGGCCATTAATGCCCTTAAAGAAATTCAACAGTACGAGCAATCGGCATAGTAGAGGAACGCCGGGAGAAGGGGGAAAGGCAACTTATGAAAAAAGGAATCATAATAATAAATTTACCGGAACACTGTAGGGATTGTGATTTTTACGGTATCAGGTGCAGGATAACGGGCGAAATGTGTAAATATTATAGAGAAAGCGGAAGGCCGGAGGGATGCCCAATCCGGGAACTGCCGGATTATATCCATGATGGGAACACAGCATACCAGAATGGATATAATGAGCTGCTGGAAAAGATATTGGAGGAATGTATATGACAGATATGGAAGTTGTAGGAAGCCTCGACAATGCGTGGAGGGCTTTGGCAAGACAATATGATAGGCATCCTGATGATGGCATCAGGTGCGGTATGAATCTGCTTGCGAAAGTGATTGGCAAAGTAAGAAGTGAGGTCGAAGAGAGTCACAGGGAAAAGCAGATCACGATAGAAGAATGGATTGCTATGCTTCAAAGGGGTGACAATGAAATACATAGTTGAGTATGATGCTTGTCAGAACGAACCTAGGATAATTGAAGTTGAAGCTGAGACTGTCAGCAAAGCGAAGTATGCGGCATTTAAGAAGCTGATCAAAGATAACATATTAATTGAAAATGCTCAATTTATTCTTTTTCTGAAATACATTTTTCTCAGAGTGTGGAAAGAGGAAGAATGAATTGCTATGCTACAAAAGGGGTGAATGTATGGGCGGTGAAACATGGACAGAGATAAATTTATATCGCAGTTTGTAAAACATGATTTGAAAATATTGCCTGAATACTTTGAGGCTGTGGTATCAGGAAAAAAGAAATTTGAACTTCGGAAGAATGACCGCAATTATAAAGTTGGGGATATATTTATCTTGCGAGAGTGGGAGCCGGACAAGGGATATACTGGCAGAGATTATATACAGGAGATAGGATATATCTTGAAAGACTGCCCAGAATACGGCCTGATGGACGGATATATCATATTTGGGTGGTAATATGGAAGGAAAAAAGAACATGAAAATAGGACCAAGAAAACAGATGGACAAAGGCGGAATTTTGACAATGCCACTGCGGCAGAATGTCCCCTGGCCAACAGATAAGGCCTGGAAACTTACCGCCTGCCCTTCGTGCGGCCGTGAGTGCTGGGACAGGCCGCTTCCGAAAGGTTTTTCGGAAGATTCTTTTGCCGGAAAGCTTTGCACGCTGTGCGCGCTAAAGGTGGGTAATAAACAGGAGGCGGTTTAATGGGAAAGGAAAGCAGCCCTGCAAAAGTCCTGGAAGAGTTTTTAAATGCCGTAGCGGCGAGTAAGCAGGAATACCAGTACGCTTATGATGCCGTAAATGAAGAGGATAGGCGGCTTCAGGATCTTCTACATGAAGTGGAGTTTGCCCCGAATAAGGCAGAGCGGAACCGCAGCACTACAAAGCTCCAGCAGAGCCGAAGGCGCCGGCGGAAATATAAGGACATGGTAAAGAAGAACGAAAAGCTTGTAAAGTTCTTCGAGGAACAAAAGAACCGGGAGACATTAAACCGGATGCGCCAGCTTTTAGGCCAGCAGAGAAAGGAAGAGGAATACCTGGCCAGTGAGAGGACGTACAAGCCGCGGATGGGTCAGGAGGCAGAGGGGAGGGAATCATGAGAGACTATGAAAGAAACGGCAGTGGAATCCGTGATGCTGTGGCGGCAGAGGCCATCCGGAACGCAGACAGGCCGCCGGAGAGCGTGCGGCATTTCCGCCAGGCAATGAAACTGATGTGTATAATTTGTCATGTACGCATCTTAGGGAAGGTGACAGTGGTGGATGAGAATGGGCGGCGGTGGTAATGCTTTTGAAACTTGGAATTTTAGTTTGGTTAATAGATGGAATTTTGATTTTGACAGGGCCTGACATAGGTAAGATACAATATTTTTTGACTTGGTTCACATTGATGGTAACAGCGCT
>ERZ808046.392-NODE-392-length-42613-cov-7.090935_pt1 | contig 42613 bp, 43 predicted proteins | sample MGYA00380196_ERZ808046 | MGnify/ENA primary metagenome ERZ808046 (study PRJEB31490, sample SAMN06133421) | mouse gut metagenome | isolation source: Z6_2 | host: mice | place: China: Chengdu | collected 2015-05 ...
ATCGAATTTGTCGGTCCGAATGAAAAATGGAATTATATTATCCGGCCAAATGACGAATTAATTTTGTGACAGTTCCTAACTGACTATTCGTAAACCCCAATTGCTTATGTTCTAATAGTATTGGCAGAATCCCTTCCCCTTTAGAAGTTACTACAGCTGATCCCCATATTTTCCTAATTCTTTTACTCAAATCCTCATCTTTTGTTATTTTACAAATATTCTTCTTAATCAGTTCATAGGTTCCTTCTCCTCTTTTATTAATACGACAGGAATCATGATTTTTTCTATTTCCATCTTGACTAATACCAATTTGAACATTATAAAAATCCAGTTGTTTGATATATTCTTCGTTAATAAGCGTTCCATTTGTACAAATCCATATTTTTAAATTCTTTCCATGGCTTTTGAAAAAAGCAGAGAAAAAATCTACTACATCCATTAATGCTCTAAAATCATAAAAAGGTTCTCCTCCGCTTACGAAACTTAAACGGAATTTATCAGTAAAGTGAAATGTATTTATCATATGTTCGGCAATTTTTTGCAGTACCGCTTTTTCGTATCTCCTTTTTTTTCCTTGATAACTCTTACCAGCATTAGCAAAACAATATATGCATTGCATATTACATTCGAAAACAGGCGTAATCGTAAAGGTAACCTCTTTCCCCATTATATCATCTTCGATAAATATATCTTTTGTCTCATAAAAAAAATAACCTTTACGTGAAAGTAATTCAAAATATTTTTTCATTTCATCGTTAAGTTTGTCAAATTTTCTTTCGCTTAATAATTCATAAGTTTCATATGTTATCTCGACATTAATTAAATTAAATATGTCAAATAAAAAATAACGTCTATCTTGCTCCCAAATATGAAAACCATCACAATTAAAATAATTCATTTTGTCCTCACTTTTCTATTAAGAAAGTGGACAGATATCTTAAAAGACATTTGTCCACTTCGTAGGTTACTAAAGAATTTGCCAATTTTTGCTACAAAGCAGAATACAGCCCCTTAACAACAACCAGTATTTACACCTGATGTATGTTTATTTCCACATCCACTACTCACAGGTGCATCAATGCTTTCCACACTGTTAACAAAATCTTCTAGCGTCATCTTTTTTTCTCCTCCTTTTTCTTTATTATTTCAACAAGTTCATCCATTGTATAGAATTCCTCATCAAAACCAATTTCAATATTAAAATGTTCTTCCACATTAACAATAAACTGAGCAAACTCTAACGAATCCATATCCCATCCTTGCATACTATTCATAAATTCATTTCCCTTGCCAGTCTTTTTTTTCCCAAACTTTTCACATAATATGTCCATAGTTTCTTTTTCTATTTTTGACTTTTCCATCTTTCTTTACCCCAATTCGTTTATCAAATAAGCTAATTGCTTTTCTTCTTTACTTTTTATTGAGTTCATATAATTCAACATTCTTACTAATGTGGAGCTCTTTCCTCTGATTTTATATCTTATTACTGCATTACACAAATTTAAGCACTCTCTCTCAATCTCAAAATAATCCTTCCATTTCCCGTCACAGCTCAATAAACCTTTATTCTCAAAATAAGCAATCCTTTTGGTCATTAATTTTTTATGCTCATATAAATTATGAAACGGACGTACGTCTATTTTTGATAAATCTGTTATACCTTTTAAATATTCTGCTAAAATGTCATAGACTTTTATCCCAAATACATGATATAAGAAAGGCTCCCCTTCTTTCTTTTGGCTCATTGCCTTTATATTATAAAAAAGTCCAAAATGTGAATAACTGTTTATACCATTTAAATACTCTTGGAAATTATTCCTTATATAATTTAAATCAAGTTCATATTTGTTCTCTTTTTGTTGCCTTACTTTTGCTAACACAATCCCTCCCTCCCAACGTAACAGATAATCTGTATTTTCTGTTACATCTATCAGTCCTTGGCATACTTCATCAAATGATACATTTACAAAACTATACTTTCTTGAATGCGTAAATGTAAAATCTGCACAATTAAATGACTGCTTCAAAAGATCATAACCAAAGATAAATATTTCATGAAAACAATCCTCATCACAATGAAGCATATATTTCTCATTGCAGACACAATATACATAATAATCATTATCAATACAATATACCAAAAAATCCCTTATATTCTTCCATTTGTCATTAACTAATTTTCTATCAATATATTGCGTATGCAATGCCGGACAATCAAAAATAGCTCTATAAAAAGGGAAGAACTCAAAATATAATTTCCCCTCGCCATGTGCATCTGGTCTACATTGAATTTGTATATAATTGCTGAATATCCAGTCGCGGGCCTCTGGTATATGCTCTATCATTGCAAATAAGTTTGCATGCCATGTCCAACTTGTTATGGTGGGATACGAAACTGGGAGTATTTTTAATTGATTATTGAGTTTCATAAAAATCACCTTAGTTACTAAATCACATTGCAGTTAGGTTTGAATCACTTCCACTCTTCTCACCGGAAGCTTCTTTCTTCTTTTCTGTTTCACATTGAAATTTATATCATAATATCAGCGCTCTCTCTGTACTTCCATTGTACAAATCCAAGATAACTGGACAAATCAACTTTCTTTTTTATTTTACAGCAGCAATGACGCCTACTGGGGAGCACTGTTGCCAGAGATATCTTCTTCCTCTGACTACCGAACCTCCCAGCGAACTGTCATAAGTATGATATAGATGAAATAAAACAAACGATTTTTCCTACTGATTTTTAGACGACGGGTGTCAGAATATCACGTCCTTATGCTAAAAAGAGAATCCCATAAGCTTCAGGCCTTATCACCCTTGAAGTTCCATAGGATTCTCTTTTTCTTTTCCATGTCCTTTTCACACTGTTCACGGGTTAGGAATAGTACAAGTTGTGCATTCCGTGAGGACATGATTCAGTGATGAGATTTTTGCGTAGCCAAACTCGGAATATCGCCCTAAATCGTTGCTATGAGCGACTCCTGAACCGTAAATAATAACCAGACTTGATATAATCCACCGCCCAAGCGATATTTCTTTCAAGCCCCCTTTGGATTTGTCTGATTCTGTCATCCGGCATCAGTGGATTTTCTGAGAGTATGGCTATTGCTTCCTGTATGAAGCCGGAAAGCTTATTTTCGTCAAACCAGTCAAAGTTGTGAAACAGTTTTAATTGATTCTCAGGAGCCATACCATTCCTGCCAAAAGGCTTTGCGGTATACTCATAATCAGATCGTTTATCCAGGGTAAACTGATCATGATACAGACACGCACCCGTATCGTAAATTGGAGCCATTCGTGTATACTGCAGAGTTTCCACATTACGGATGAGACCAAAGTTGCGGTAATGTCTGTCATGGTTCGCAAGGATGAAATCGCAGGTAAACATTTTCTCGAAGTGGGTGATGATCTGATCCCGCGGCAGGCCGCATTCTTCGCACAATCTTATGCAAAACTGATAGTCGTTCATACTGTTTGGCTTTTTGTGGTTTTTGAAAATATCCCACATGGGCACCAGTTCCTCGTCTTCATGGAGCATGTTCGGGCACGCACAATATCTCCCCTGCATTTGATAAGGCACAAAATCTTCCGGCGCCAGAAGCCTTTCGTGCAGGGCGGATGCTGCCGCTTCGTTATAAGGTTCCTGGTTAAACGGCCCGGAACCTGATTTCAGCAATACAGGCTTCTGATTTTGCAATGTCCATTTTTTTCTCAGATCACCGTTTAAGCTGCCGTTTGGCGAGAACAAATCCTCATCAAGCTCAGGTGACTGCTGTTTTTGTCCCAGCGTGACCAGCCCTAAATCTTCTGAAAAAGGATGGTCAAAAAAATTAATGTCTTCCCATTTATCGTTTTCCGGATCATCACTCACCCAGTATCTGTCCGACAGGGATAATCCCATGTTTTTTTCCGGGAGGGAAAGGACATCATTCAAGTATGGGAAATCCTGATTTAAGTGCTGTCTTGAAGCAGGCACGGCCCGCGAAGCCCACCAGTCGTTCAGGGCAGACCTCTCAGGCGTCTTTCTGCTGTTTATAATAGCGGGCGGCGCATAGCGTAAATCAATAAGTTCTGCTATTTTCGTGAATCTGTGGAACTCGTCATCATATACGGCTTTCAGTACGGGATGGTCTTTATTGAATAAAGTCATCAATTTTTCCATACAGGTTTCCTCCCTTTTTCACAGATTATTTTAGCATATTGGGAGGGAAATCAAAAGACTTTGGGTTATAACATTCTTCCAGCGGCTCTCTGCCCATTTCAGTAATACTTTCAGTAATTGCAATCGCAAAGTCAAATTCCATCTCTTCCCCGGCGGAAAGCACCGGAAGCCTGCCAAGCTCCCCCGCCTTTGAAATTCTGTCATAAAAACCGCTGGATGGCTCCAGCGCGCAGTTGTAATCTCCCTGAAAGCCTCCTGCCGTAATCCACACGCCAAAATAGGGAAGCTTTGCCGCATCATATTCCACAATGCACTTTACTTTCTGTGAGGGATATACCAATCCGCAGCGGCCCTTTTCCACCCTCTCCTCACCATAATACTTCACCGCGCTTTTGGTCTCAGCCTTAGGCACTCTGGTGAAATCATAAACAGGATTTTCAACAGGATAAATACGCCCAACCTCCCCCAGCGCACGGCTGGGAGACACATTACGGCAATGCTTTATCTCCTCAGGCAGGAGAATCTCCATATCCTGCTCGTACCGCATCAGCCCATGCCAGGTCCAGATACAGGGCAGTTCCTCCTTTCCTGTATTTACGATCCGATACCGGATCCGCAGTCTCTCCCCTTCCAGCGAAAGCGTCTTTTCATAGGAATAGGAAAATTCCCGGCTCTGCCAGATCAGCCTTGCCGACGACGTCTCCTGCTCCGGAACCTGAAAGGCGCTGCTCCAGATTTCCCCGTGATCCGGATACCGGAGTTTTCGTCCCTTCCACATAATTTCCTCCGCATCGATGTTGGGAAAGGCCTCATCCATTCCAAATGCATAGTCGGAAAAGCCTGCGCCATCCTCCGGCCTAAAACTGCTGTTTTTCCCTGCCTGCGCCGCCAGCTCGAATTGTCCGTCCTTCCTGAAAAAGGAAACAATCTTTCCTCCCATCTCCGGCAAAAGCTTTATCACCAAAATATCGTTTTCCAAAATTATCATACGGCTCTCTCCCTGTTTTTACTAATATTTTTTATACAATATCATCTTTTACTCCCACACGCAATTAGTTAAATTGTGTATCTGTTTATAAAATTTGCTTTTTTCGTCAGTTCATTCTACACAAAAATTATTGCGGTAGACAAAACCGATAATATATTTTATAATCAACTTATCTAAATCAATACATCAGGAGGACGCAAATGAAAAATTTAAAAATTGGAATGAAGCTGCTGATTACCTTTATGCTCATCATCCTTCTTTTCTGCGGAACGGTTGCCACAGCAATCATGGGTCTTAACCAGAACGCGGCAAAGTATTCGGAATTCTACAATGTAGAATATCAGATTACAAATAAGGTTATGAGCATGCGCCGGGGTCTTCAAATTATCGTAAAGGATCTCTCCTACATAACAATTGAAGACGAAAAAGAAAAGAGCGAAAGTTACCTGAGCGACTTGCAGAAAGAGCTTACCATGCTGGAAGAAAACGCCCGCTGGCTGTTCGAAAACTTTACGGATGATCCGGAACTGCTGAACTCTTTTTCCACCTACATAACCGAAACCGTAGAGCTGCAGAAAGAAGTGATTGCTCTGGCTGAAACAGATATGGCCAGCGCTCAGAATATGCTGCTGGATGAATATCAGCCCCTGGTGGAGGAGGCCGTAAACAATCTCATTCAAATCAGCAGCATAGCCGAAGAAAATGCTGACAGGAACTATCTGGATACCACCAATATGCAGGACAAACTGGTTTATCTTCAGTTTGGTATGGCAGGAATTACCCTTGTTATTACCCTGCTCCTCTCCGCTTATCTGACGGGAGCCATCACCAGACCCTTAAAGGAACTGGAAAACGCTGCCGGCAAAATCGTAAAGGGGGAGCTTGATATTTCCATCACCTATCAGTCCAGGGATGAACTGGGCCGCCTTGCAAACGCTTTTCGGAATATGACGGTGATCTTAAACGCAGTGATCTCCGATGCTTCCAGACTTCTTGAAGCGATGGCCAACGGCAATTTCAACATACGTACCCAGGCAGAAGAGCATTATGTAGGAGGCTTCCAGGGACTTCTGCTTTCTATCCGCAAGCTGAACCGTGACCTGAGCTCTACTCTGGGCCAGATCAACGTAAGCGCCGATCTGGTGGCATCCGGCGCCAGCCAGGTGTCCGGCGGTGCACAGGCGCTCTCTCAGGGGGCTACTGAGCAGGCGGCCGCAGTAGAACAGCTTGCCGCCACCATTGCCAATATTTCCAATCAGGTCAGCGAGACGGCTGAAAATGCAGTAATTGCAAGAGAGCAGTCCAATACTGCCGGCGATGAGATGGAAGTGTGCAACAGACAAATGCAGGAAATGATGGCCGCTATGGAAGAGATTTCCCGTACTTCCAGCGAAATCAGCAAAATTATCAAAACGATTGAGGACATTGCCTTCCAGACCAATATTCTGGCGCTCAACGCTTCCGTGGAAGCGGCAAGGGCCGGTGAAGCGGGTAAGGGCTTTGCCGTAGTTGCCAATGAAGTCCGCGCTCTGGCAGGTAAGAGTTCTGTGGCTTCCAAAGATACTGCCAGCCTGATCGAACGCTCCATCGAAGCAGTAGAACGCGGCACTCAGATTGCAAGCTCAACGGCGGATTCTCTGGGACAGGTGGTAAAAGACGTCCGTACTACTTCCGAGAAGGTGGACACGATTGCCAGTGCCTCCAAAGAACAGGCCAGTGCAGTTGAACAGGTAACTCTTGGGGTAGATCAGATCTCCACTGTCGTACAGAGCAATTCCGGCACCGCCGTGGAGAGCGCATCGGCCAGCCAGGAACTTTCCGGTCAGGCAGATACCTTAAAAGATCTGGTTGCGAAATTTACTCTCCGGGAAGATTCCATTCCCCAGGGAAATAATACCGCTAAAAGCGGGAACCGGCAGATTCGCCTTTAATGAAATGTAAAATAAATAATGTTGTTTTTCATGGTTTTAAAAGCCAGGGACATAGCGCCCTGGCTTTTTAACATAAAGATGAAATTCTGATTCCAATTCTGAAAAGCTCAAAGCAGTCAAAGGATATCTCTCACTTTGTTCTGTTTACCAGCCTTTCCATCACTTCCCACTCAATTTCCTGCTCCGGTACAAACTCCTCCGAAGCCAGATACCGATAAATGGCGGAAAGCAGCGCCCTTGCCTCCGGATATTGCTGCAGATTCTGCAGGCCCATAGTGGAAAAAAGAAGCTTTCCTCCTCCGCAGCGGCACTCCAGCAATTGCGTCATGGGACGCAGATAGGCATAACTGTCCATCTCCGTGATGATGGACTCATATCTCTGCGGTAAAATCACCGCCCGCTGGCTTGCCATGGGCCACCACTGCCAGTTGGTGTAAAATTCCGTGGGAAATTCTCGAAAAATGGGGTGATCACTGTCAATCAGCTGCCCCATGGCTCCCTCCTGCACGGAAAAGGTTCCCACAGACCAGAAATCCGTGGTAAACTGCGCCTGTATGGAATCCGGCAGTGCTTCTTTGGCGGAAGGAGGTGTCAGATAAACCTTTCCTCCTGCCTTCAAGACCTCCCTTGCCCCCTCGTCAAGCCATGCCGTTTCATATACACCCTTTGGACATATCGGTTTTACAGGTGGATAAACCCAAATCGGATAACTAGCCGAAATCTTTTTGTCATCTGAAACTTTTACGCTGACTGTAAGCTCCAGTTTCATAGAAGCGGTGATGTCCGTCAACGAAAAATCCAATACTCCCACATCCGTGAGCTCTCCCACAGGACAGCTCACTCTTCCAGCTCTCTTTTCCATGCGAATGCCTTTTCCTTCCAGACAATAGCAAAGCTCTCCTTCCACCGCACTCTTTCCATAGTTTGCCACCCTGACCTCTGCTCTCAGGCTCTCTGTACTCTCATAAGTATACCTGGGCAAAAGTACCAAAGGACGCTGGCCGGTAAAAAATTCCCGGAAACCTTCCGGTCTGGCAAAATCAAAGGGCTTGGGCTTTAAATGGGAATTCAGCATCCCCACCAGGGCGGTTCCCTGCCCGGGAAAATCCTGAAGCCCCAGCAGAGAGATTCCCGACAACCCTCTGGTGCGCAAAGCCGCTTCGATTTCCTCCCGATAACCGATTCTGGATAGCTCTCCTGTGGCCTCCACATATTTCTTCCAGACAGGAAGCAACCCTCTCTCTTCCACCCGCTTTTTGATCCAGCGCAAATTTGCCGGATCCGATATTCCCTGGAAATCCTCAAGCTCGTCAAAATCAGGCAGAACCTCAAACTGCCCCACTTCAAAACTGAACACCGGCTTTGCAAAGCTCCCCCGCAGGTGCGTCATGGTTTCCTCAAAATCCGTCATGGCATTGGGGTAGCTGTGATTGATATATCCCTTCATCCCGGCAAAGGTTCCCCGAAGCTCTTTCTCATAATAATTGGAGGAAGTATAAAAATCGCTTTCCGCATCACACCCTCTGTTTCCGTAATGAACATTGGAGCCGTTTGCATACAGCCGGGTAGAGTCCCATTTGCGGGCTTTTTTCAGCAGTTCATCCATCCTCTCATGCCCCTTTTCCAGCGCATGGAGCTCATTCCCAAAGGTCAGCATCACAAAGGAAGGATGATTCGCCAGCATCCTGAGAATTTCTTTCAGCTCCTTTTCATAATAGGAAAAACTCTCCTCCGTCTCAAAGGCATTCTCCGGGTTCCAGTGGGAGAGTTCCGGCTGCATCAGCATACCCATCCGGTCTGCCGCGGTAAAGGCCGCTTCCGGCGGACAGTGGGAATGAAAACGCACGCAGTTGATCCCATAGGATTTGTAAATTTCCAGAATATCCAGCCATTCTGATACATTCATGGGGGAATATCCGGTTTCCGGGAATTCCCCGCAGTTGGCCTCGCTTCTCAAAAATATGGTACGCCCATTCAGGGCCAGCCGCCCCCGGCCGTCATCCCCAAAATGCCGGATTCCAAAGGTGACTGTTTTCTCTCCCCCTTCTATAAGGCTGGCAGTCAGTTCATATAAATTTCCCTCATACTCATCCCACCGCAGGGCCTTTTCATCCAGCGCAAGACCCTCCAGCCGAAGTTCCGTACGGCCTTTCTCAGCGGTAACCTTTGCAGATACAGGCTCCTTCAACGCATCCGAACGAATATTTAACTTTCCCTCCCATGGCATGTCTGCGCACAATGTCACACAAACCGTCAATGAATTTTCAGGAGCCTGTCTCCCGGCGGCGCATTCCATGGGATATACCTGCACCGACTCCAAAAACACCGGCTCCTCTGTCCGCAGTCGCAGATAACCCAGCACGCCGTTCCAGTTGGTCTGTGTCTCATCTGTAGCCGCGGAGGAATAGACGATGTTGTCATGGGGCAGCCCCGGATAACTGTTGTCCGACAACAGCGTGAGTTCATGGCTTCCCTTCCAGTACTTTGTCAGCTCAAACACGTGAGGTGTACTGATGGAAGGCTCCCTGAAATCCGGAATCTCCCTGCCGTCCAGAAAAAGCCGCAGGCACCGTGCCCGCTCCGCCTCCAGAAAAAGCCGTTTTCCCGCAGGCAGCGCAAAGGAGACCCGGCGCGTCAGCCTGGCTTCCCCCTCAAAGGTATATTTTCTGGTAAGACGGGTGAGAATCACCCCGTCTCCCTTTAAATCATCATTAAAAAGCGCACTGTCCGGATGCCACTGATTATTTCCCGCATCCCTGTTTCCAATCTGACTTTCATCCAGCGTCCCCGGCAGATTCATCGTGTACGCCTGTCCGTCCCCGATGTCCGCCTGCCATTTCCCTTCCAGTGAAAAAAACATGTCTTCCCTCCCGATTTTCTTCTGAAATGTTACGTTTTGTCAGTACCCTAACACATTACCCTTTCGCCTGCAATTCGGGAAATTGCCCTCTTATTGATAAAAATTGCTCTTCACGGCTGACAGGCCGCGCCTGCGCCTTTTTTACTGCCGATTCTCATTCTCTTCTGGTACAAGGCTCATCCTCCTGCCATCCCGGAAATAAATATAATTTTCATCGATTGCCGAACGCGACTGCAGGTAAAATGTGTTCATCCCTTCATCGAGGGCAAATACCTCCTCTGCCCTGCCGCCTGCTCTCGGAACCCGCATCAGGTAATCTTCGGAAATATCGCTGCCGTCCTCATCCAGTCCCAAATGCCTGCTTTTGCTGAAATACAGATATTCGGCGTCATAATTTACCAGAAGAATCTCCGCCCATTCTTCCTCTTCTCTTTCGTAGATTTTTTCCTGCTTCTTCGTCTCATAGTCCACATACCAGATATCTCCGCTCTCATCGGCAGCATAATATACCCCTGTTTCCGTCACCAGCACGGGAAATCCCACTATGTCGCACAAAAATTCGTACTCCCCCTCCGGTGTCTCAAGATAAACACTGTTCATCAGCTCGTCCTTATACTTCTGCACCACCTGATTTCCGCCCAGCATCTTTTTGCAGGCTCCCACATCAATCAGTGCCCGATACTTATCTCTAAGCTCTCCCCAGATTTTTTCGTTGTCGGCGTCAGGCTCATAAAGCAGAACGCTCACCTTCATATATTCATTATATTCCCTGAAAAGGAAATCCTCTGCCGTCTCATCCAACGTCCCTCTGATACGGCCTTCCTCATCAAGGGCAAAGCCAATCCGCATTCCCATATCCTCTGCCACATACAGATTTCCCTCATAAATGGAAATCCCATACAGGGCCTGAAAATTCCTGCTGAAAGCAGCCAGCAGGTCTTCCACTGCAAGGGTGTTCAAATCCATCCTGTAAATCGTTGCCTGCTGCTCTTCTCCCCGCGTACAGGAGCCGCAGAAATAAAGCGCATCCTGATAAAGCTCCATACCCCGGCGCATCTCATAAGTATTTTCAAAGACACAGGTTTCCTCCTCCCCATTTCTGAGGCGGTAAATCCCATTCTCCCGGGACAGATAAGTGTCATCTTTATATCGCCGGAGCATTTCATTGTACTCGTTGTTATAGTCAAAAGGGATTTCTTTCTTTTCGTTTTCCGTATCTGCACTGCTTTGCATGCTGTCCATATCATTCTGCACGCCGCCTTGCCCATTATCCTGGGCATCCTCTGATATTCCCGGTGTCCCGGCTTCTCCCTGGCTTTCACTCTGCTGTGCCTGATTTTCAGAACCACAGGAAACCATCAGTCCCATAGCCACAACCAACAAAGCTGTCAGTCCCAAAAAGCAGACGCCCTTTTTCTTCTTTTTTTCATCCATCATACAATCAATCCTCTCCCGAAGCTTTCTTTTATCTCCCCGAAACCCTGTGGAAAATGCCGTAAGGTTCCTGAAAGAGGCCGGCCCCTTTTGCTTCCTGCAAAAAGATAACATCAGCCTTAATACCGATTTATACTCCAGGCTCCAGACCTCCGTTCGCTGAATAAATCTCATAAATCTGTTCTATATCATAGCTGTTCGCCTGTTGCTGGGCCGCTATCACCTTCCCGATTTCCGAAAGCTCCTCTTCCAGCTCATCGGCTATGACCTCTGCTGACTTGTCTTTTTGAAGCTTTTTGCATACTGCCTTTATCAAATACTCTGCCCGTCCTTTTATTTCACCCTCCATTATACCTTCCAGTTTCATATCCACAAAAGCCTTACACATATCATATTTCTTTTCTTTATTTTCTATCACTTCATATTCCTCCTTAATCTTAACTTTTGCCACTACCTCAAGCAGATCCCGGGTTTCGCTGTCCATACGGCTGTAAGCTTCTTTATTTTCCTCTACAATTTCCTTCAGCTTTTCTTTATCACCGCTATACCGCACCACCTCAAACAACTGGCGCAGCCCCGTGTGATACTCGTCGAAGGTATCATGTTCATGGCAGTCATAAAGATTCAGCCTGTAATTGCTGACAAAATCCTTCATTACATCATCGATTTCCAGCAGATCATGCAGGCATCTCGCCCCATCCCATGGATGCTCTGTTCCACAGTACACTACCAGGGTGATAATCGGCATGAACTTCTCTTCCTTTCCCATGCCTGAAAAGAATTCATCGGTTCCGATCTTAAGATCCTTATTTTTTTCGTGAGCCGCTTTCTTCTGTTTCCACTGCCTCTGGTAGCTTAAGCTCTCTGTCAGCATATTCCGCAAAACCATGTGGTAATCTACATAGTCCTGGTTTTCCACCGCCAGGATGTGAATCAGCCGTCCCCGCCACATACGAACCTTGTCCACAATAGTTTTGAAATTTTTGCGGACACCCGCTTCTTTCCCCAGATAGACAAACTGCATATCTGCAGGCTCCAGTTCCTCAGGCTTTACTATCTGCCGTCCCTTAAAAAGAGCGCCGTTTACCTGATCCGCAAATCTGCTGTTATCGTCCAGATAATCAAATTGATATTCATCTGATCTTCCCACTTAATTTCCTCCCTTATTTTATTTTCCATATAAGGGATTCCTTAAGAAACAACGGATATAGGGCTCCGCCAGCCATCCTTATGTTAACAACGGATGCCAGGCTTCGTCAGTAATCCTGATGTCGATAAATGATTTGTCACAGACGTGATATCAGAACAACAGATTCCCAGATATGTTTGAAATTATGATAGCACATTGCTTTCTATTTTGTAAAGAACTTTTTTACTTTCATCACCGCCTTGTTTTTGCCAGGCTGACCGCCTATAATGAAACCGATAGATACAGGAAACGCCATAAAGGTAATTCGGGATGTTTTCTATAATAAACAATATGACAGGATAAACAAGGTGAACCATGAACAGAATTTTAATCATAGATGATGACCGGGAGTTATGCGCCCTGATCAAACGAAGTGTTTTAAATGAAGGAATTGAGGCCGACTGCTGTTATCTGGGCAAAGAAGGTATAGAAGCCGTCAAAAGCAGAGATTACCAGCTTGTGATACTGGACGTCATGATGCCCGGCATCGACGGATTTGAAACCTTAGAGCAAATCCGCAGGGAAAGCAGCCTGCCCATCCTGATGTTCACATCCAAAAACGACAGTATTTCAAAGGTGCGGGGACTGCGCTCAGGTGCGGACGATTACCTGACCAAGCCTTTTGACATGGAGGAACTGACTGCCCGCATCTATTCCCTGATTCGCCGCTATACCCGCTTTAACGCAAACGGCGCTCCCCTGCGGCAGCTCAATTTCGAGGGCCTTACCATTGATCTGGACAATTATTCCGTCACAACGGCAAACGGAGATTTTGAACTGCCGCCAAAGGAATTCGAGCTGCTTTTATTTCTGGCCAGAAATCAGGGAAAGATACTGACAAAGCGGCAGATTTACGAGTCGGTATGGGGTGAGGAATATGTTTATGATGACAGCAATATTATGGCGATCATCAGCCGTCTGCGCAAAAAAATAGAAAGAACTTCCGGAGAACCCCAATATATACAAACGGTAAAGGGAATCGGCTACCGTTTCAACAGGGAGGTGTGATTCTTGCATACCGAAGCATTTGTTGTCATTGGAGCTGTCTTTGCTTTTGTCTGTATTCTGGCTTCCGTTCTGATTGTCCGGCGTGTCAGAGGGCAGATTGCAGAGATGGTTGAGATTCTGGAGGATGTAAAAAGCGGGAACGGAAACAGGCGTATTTTATCAGAGACCCATGAACTCACGGCTCCTCTCGCCTATGAGCTCAATGATATTATCTTCTCTTATGAAAGCAGGCTTTGTGCCTGTCATCAGATGGAAGAAACAAACAGGCAGCTCATGACCAGTCTTTCCCATGACGTCAGGACACCTCTCACCACGCTGATCGGATATCTGGATGCCGCGCAAAAGGGAATTGTCACCGGAAAGGAACGGGACGCCTATATAGGTACCGCCTGCCGCAAGGCTCATGACCTGAAAGAATACATTGATGTGCTTTTCGACTGGTTCAGGCTTGGTTCTGACGAATTTACCCTCAATATGACCACTGTTGATCTCACAGACCTGACGCGGAGTATTCTGATCTGCTGGGTGCCTGTACTGGAAAATGCCCGGATTGATTTTACCATTGATATTCCCGAACAGCCCTTCCCAGCCAGGCTTGACCCGGACGGCTATACGCGGATTATAAACAATCTCATGCAGAACGTGCTCTCCCACAGCCAGGCGGATAAGATTCGAATCTCCCTGACAGAGCAGGATAACAAACAACGGGCAGAACGCTCCGCGAACTGCCCTTATGTTAAACAACGGATGCCAGGCTTTGCCGATCATCCGTTGTTCATCAAAATTGTTGTGGCAGACAACGGAATCGGAATTGAAAAAGAAGACTTAAAGCATATTTTTGAACGGCTCTATAAATGTGACCGGGGACGTTCCGAAAAGGGGAGCGGTCTTGGTCTTTCCATCGCGCGCCAGCTTGCGGAAAAAATGGGCGGAACCATAACGGCGGAAAGTACGCCGGGAAAGGGATGCGCATTTACCCTGCTTTTCCCTTTAGTAAAATAGGCAGCGGCCAGTGCGCTTCGCAAGCCATCCTTATGTTCACAACGGATAAATGTCAGGCTTCTTTCGTCCATCCGCTGTTTTTGCAAGGTTAATGCAAGATTCCTGCAAGGTTAATGCAAGGTTTGCCTGATAGAATAAGCCATGTTGATTGAAAGAAAGGAGGTTTCCCAATGAGCAAATATGTCATTGAAACCAAAAAACTTACCAAACAATATGGAACCCAAAAAAGTGTTGCCAATTTAAGCCTTCATGTTCAGAAAGGCCGCATCTACGGGCTGCTTGGCAGAAATGGAGCGGGAAAGACAACCACAATGAAAATGCTTCTGGGACTGACGCAGCCTACCTCCGGGGAAGTGTTGATCTGGGGAAAGCCCCTGCGGACAAATGAAAAAAAACTTCTGCCCCGCATCGGCAGTCTGATCGAATCCCCCGGCTTTTATCCCAATCTGACCGCCACGGAAAATCTGCGTATTTTTGCCACCCTGCGGGGTGTGCCGAATCGAAATGCGGTCAAAAACTCATTGGAGCTGGTCGGCCTTCCCTACAGGGACAAAAAGCTGTTTTCCCAATATTCCCTCGGCATGAAGCAGCGACTGGCGATTGCCCTTGCCATCATGCATGACCCGGAGCTTTTGATCCTGGATGAACCCATCAACGGCCTGGATCCCATCGGAATCGCGGAGGTGCGCTCCTTTATCAGAAATCTCTGCAATGAGCGTGGCAAAACAATTCTGATTTCCAGCCATATTCTTTCCGAGATTGCACTGCTCGCCGACGATATCGGAATCATTGACCACGGCGTGCTGCTGGAGGAGGAAAGCCTCTCTGAACTGGAAGCCAAGAGCAGTAAACACATTCATTTTACGGTTTCCGATACGGCGCAGGCCGCAAGAATTTTGGAGAGTATCTTCCAGGAAAGAGAATTTACCATACTGGATGACCACAATCTTCGGATATATCATCTGGACATTCCGGTTGGAAAAATTATCACCGCCTTTGTAAAAAACGGCCTGGAAGTGTCAGAAGCCGCCGTCTCCGAAGAGAGCCTTGAAGACTATTTCAAGCGTGTCACAGGAGGTGAGGGAATTGCTTAAACTGATCATCTGCGAATTTACAAAGCTGAAACGAAAAATATTTATCCCCCTTGTACTGATGTCCGCACTTTTATTTCCCATTCCGCTCATCGTATACGCGTCTATCCCCCGGAATATGGCTGAGACCAGGGTTAAGAACTTCAATGAATACTTTGGCTTTGTCATGGGGTATGGGGTGGAACTGCTGCTGCCCTGTGTCATCGGAGTGATCGCCGCCATACTCTTTTTTATGGAGCGTGACAATGATACCTTTAAGAATCTGCGCACGATTCCGGTGACAAGTACGCAGATGATTCTGGCCAAAATAACGGTTTTGTTTTCTTTTGGAATTGCTTTCAGCCTGATCTCCGCCATGGCCGCCTTTCTATGCGGAGGTTTTTCAGCGGCAACTGAGGTGACCGGGGTGGTCTATAAGCTGACACTGGCCGTGGAAATGGGGATTTTCATCACGGCCGGAACTCTTCCTCTGGTGGTTCTTGTGGTTTTTTTCAGCAAAACCTATATTTTTTCCATTCTGCTGTGCGTCTTCTACAGCATTTTGAGCCTGACGGCAGAATCCGGCTTCGGGGTGCTTCCCAAGGCTGTGTGCTGGCTGATGCCCATTCCGCTTACCACCCTCTGGAGTGCGGCGGATATGATCCGCCATGGCAGCCGGGACAATATAAAAACCCTGGAATATCTGTTTCCATCAACCTTTCAGACTGCGGCTATTTTGGGAGTCATGACTTTTCTTTCTGTCATGCTGATTGATTTTCTATACAAAAAGAGAGGGGAGGAATAATATGCTTCGCATCCTTATGTTAACAGAGGTCTGGAAATTAAAAAGATATCATATCCTGTGGGCCGGAGTTCTTTTAATGCTGCTCTCCGTACTGCTTACTATTTTTTTCACCACAGCAATAGACGGCACGGTTTGGACGTTTTCCCATTTTGCAGAGCAGGTGATCAAAAATAATGTCACAACTCTCTTTCCCGTGTGTATTGCTCTGATCGCCGGATATATCATAGCAAGGGAGGAAAAGGATGATACGCTCAAGAGCATTATGACAGTCCCCGTCTCTTACAGGCGCCTGATCTGGGGAAAGCTGATGGTCTGCGCATTGCTTTCTCTCCTCCTTGGACTGGCAAGCGCCGTATTTACTTTGATTGCCGATCTGCTCATGGGCTTTCCGGGTCTCTCCGCAAAAGCTCTCTTGCAGGCTTTTGCCCAGATCATTTTCAGCTGCCTGTTTCTGTATCTGGCAGTCATGCCTGTGATTGCCGCTGCCGCCCGCATTCCAAACGGACATATGATCGGAACGCTTGTTGCCTTTGTCTATGGCTATGGCGGTATGTTCGCCTCCGGAAATATGACTCTGGCAAATCTCTATCCCGTCACTGCCAGCATGGGACTGATCAATTATCGCAGCTACGATCCGGCCGTACACTGGAATTACTTTATCTGCGCTTTCAGCCTGCTCGTCTCCCTGCTACTTTCCGCCCTCTTTGTTTTTACCGCAAAGGAGAGCGTACCGGTAAAGGCACCGAAAAAGAAGAAAAAAGAAATTGCCAAAAAAGGATGGTAAACAACGGACAGCATGCTTCGCGAACTGCCCTTATGTTACTTATGGCCTGACTGGCGGCGGAGGAACATCCGCCGCACAGGCGCGCCTACTCTGTCTCATCCATCGCCTTATCTAAAAGTTTCTTTCCCGTCCGGTAAGCCTCGGAAACCTCTTTTAACATACTCTTATAAAAGTCCTCCGCCGCCTTTTGGCGTTCTCTGGCAAGCTCTGCCCCCTTTCTCGTCAGAAATCCTGCATATAATCCTTCCAGCTTAAATTTATATTCCTGAAAAAAGGAAGGTTCCTGATCTCCCTCGCCGTCCGACACCAGCCCGTCCTCTTTCAATGTGTACAAAGGCTCCGAAACCTGTCCCTTATAAATCAGTGTCCGGGCAATCCCGACAGCCCCCGCCACATCAATCTTGTCGGCGTCGAAGAGGATTTTAGCCTCAATACTCTCCGGTCGTTTTCCCTTCCGATAGCTGTGCGTCCGGATGCAATCGGAAACCCTTTTGGCAAAATCTTCTGAAAACCCCTGCCCTTTCAAAAAAGCATACGCTTTCTTTGCTCCCGCCTCTGCATGGCAAACCTTCGGATTCTCAAACTGCTCCTGCCTGCCAATATCATGCAGGAGACAGGCTGCAATCAACACGTCATAATCTGTCCCCGGTTCTTCCTCCGCAATTTCGAGAGCCCGGTACAAAACCCGGTAGATGTGCTCTTTGTCGTGGGCGCTGTCTGTCATGCAGGAGCACATGTAATTCTCCAGCATCGTATAAGTTTCTCTTGTCATTTTTTACCTCCGTGATAGGTGTTACCTATCGGAATATTATAATTGATGATTTGATACAATACGAACAGCCGCCGCCATCCCACCATCACCATATGATGGGCTTTTTATAAAGTCCTTAGATGCCTGACTTAAAATTTGCTTTTCCTTCAAGGTATGGCATATTTCATTTTCCCATCCATCCAGTCTGGATATGGATATGGATTCGATTCCCAATATTGCATCTTCTATATGTGTCTGGTAAGATTGATTATGTTTTCTTATTATAAAACGAATTAGTTCAAGCCGTTTTGACATACTCTTGACATTCGATGACGCAGGCGCAGTGCGATAATCAATTAATGGTTCAGCAACAATCCCGATATGTGCATTCGGCGCTGTTTCCAACATACTTAAAAAGAAATCCCAGTCTTCAAATCCAGAACGCATAGATTCATCATAACCACCACTTTTTTCCCATGCTTCACGCCGGAGGATATGGGTTGCCGGACAACAATTACGTGCAAGAAATTTGTTTATATTTCCTCCGCTTGGACAAATTACTGAATCAAGTACACCGAAAGTATTCATCCATGATGAAGCCGCTACCATTGAAGTATTTTCATGCAATAATTTTCTAACTTGATCAATATATGATGGCTTGACTTTATCATCTCCATCAAGTACAAGTACCAATGGCGTTTCTGACTCACGGATACCAGTATTTCTCGCCGTTGATACACCGCTATTTGACTGCTGTATTACAACAATCGGAATAGAGACAGCAGGTTCTGCCTTAATTGTATTCAATATGTCCAAAGAATTTTTATCTGTTGAGCCATCATCTACAATAATAATTCTTGATGGCAGCACCGTCTGCTCACATAATGAATGAACTGCTTCAAGAATCATTTCCCCCTGATTAAAACTTGTTATAACTGCCTCAATATCCTTAGCTGTACAACGCTCATTTCTAATGTCCATTCTATTGTCCCCCATTCGCTTCCTTTGCTATGGTTTATTATATAACAACTCTATGAACTTGAAAATAAGTTCTTTATGGTAAAAAATAGAGCATATAGATTTTCAGTTTCTATATACTCTAACGCTGTTACTACATTTAATTTTGATTGATATGATTAAATTACGCTAACTGCATAAGCTCCGCTTCAATTTCTTTTATATCACTTTCCAATAATTCGGGAAAGTGCTCGCTGACTTCATCAATATTTATTTTCCCTTTTTTTAACATAAGTATTGCTTTTTCCATTAGTGTTTCCCTCTTAATATCTTTCGTATAAGTCTTCATAATTTGCTCATCATCAAATAAACTCATCATAATCGTTACTACCTTCACTTCTTTACCATTTCCCTGCCAGTAACATCTTAAAGCTGCAAAGAAACGGTATATCGTATATCTTCTCATACCAGCTTTTTATATGCCTTTGTCTTTCTATATTTCCCTAAATCCTCTTTTTCTCTGTATTCCCTGATTTCATCCATATCAAACTCAACATAGTATATCGCTTCTTCAAGTTCCTTTCCTACAAAAATGGTATTATCCATCCCTTCTTTTGTCCATACTACAGGACTAAATGCGCAGGAATTCCCCATTCCCTGTGCCGGCGGATTTGCCATCGCTATACCCACCATATTTTCCATAGCACGCACAGACAGTTCCTTTAATCTGGGTGCCATCCCGCCGCAACAATTGGGATGCATAATAAGCTCCGCCCCATTCAGCATCAGTTCTCTGGCACTCTCCGGATATTCCCTGTCATAACAAATCATGCATCCCATTGTGATTCCATCAAATTGACACACAGGAAAAGCATCTCCGGATTCAACGTATCTTTCCCAGGAAAAATCACAAGTATGTACTTTAGAATATTTTAAAATTACTTTTCCGTCTCTGTTAATAATCCATGCCGTATTTTGCGGATATTGCCTTCCTTTAGAAAAACCGGTTATGACAACACCTATATTCAGTTCTGCAGCAAGATTTGCTATTTGAATAAAATGTTCTTCATCCTCTGTCAAAGCATTTTCACACCATTCAATAAATTCGGGGCAATTTTCAATCTCCTGAATCGGCAATAATTTCTCGCAAATAGCAGGTACTTCATACGCAGTAAGAAAACATTCCGGAAATAATACTAAATCCGCACCATTTTTGCTTGCCTGCCGGATAAGTTTTATCGCTGTTATTGTATTCTGTTCAATGTCCGGCATAATTGCATCATACTGAATAAGCGCTACCTTTAATTTCTTCATAAAAACCTCCCTGTCCACTTTCCCTGCATATCTCTTAACATCCAATCTCTCATGCATGAGCCAGCAGAGGTATCCTCACTCCCCATGAAGCAAAAGCTTCCAATCCTTTTCCCTTAATAAAAAAGCTGGTATCTTCCTCCTGCACCTTTCCGACGGTAAAACCGGTTCTGTCCACAGGCGTAAACCCAAGGATAACTTTCTCAACCTCTCCGCCAAAAGCCGCAATCACCTTATGGAGATCCACTTCCGTTTCCGCAAAAACATCATAAAGCAAAAGCTTATCTCCTTCTGTCTCCGCCACCGCAAAGGCACCTAACTCCTTATCGTAATACACGTTCTCCTGCATAAATCCCGTAAGATAAAACATGGGCAGTTCACTGTTGTCTGCCAGTTTAAAAGCATTGCCAAAGCGGCTTCTCTGGATAATGCCCTCCAGCCTGTCCCAGTCCTTTTTATCCTCCATGGAAAACTTTTCCATGCTTTTTTCCTGCTTTGTGGACACGCACTTTGTATGCAATACCTCATCTTCCCTCCGAAATCCAAATTGTGGGTAAAAGTCCAGCACCTCATCATTTGCAAACAGGTAAATTCCGTCAACTTTTCCTTCATAGTCCCTGTCAATTTCCTCCATAATCCGGCGGATCATTCCCTGATTTCGGTATCTCTCCATCGTCATCACTGTTCCAAGCTGGAGCAGATGCTTCCGGCTGCCATTTAGAAGGAAATCCGTCCGGTTCACGGACACATTAGCTGCAATTTCCCCGTCAATCACGATGGAATAAGGGTTATATTTCTCTCCCCAATACCCGTTCTGATACCAGTTCTCGAAATCCAGCCCAAAGGTTTGTCCGGCGAGTCTGTTAAAGCTCCTGCGGAGCATATCGTTATCCCGATAGTTTTTTATTACTTCGTATTCCTTCATCACAATCATTTTACTCCCTTTCCGCTTTTTTCTGTACACCAAAAACCTGTCGCTTAAATGCAGCCTTACTTTTCCGCCACGAGTAAGGTTGCCCCATCAATACAGTCTGCCACAGATATCCTTAAAAAACCGGCCTTTTCAAGGAGTTCCTTTTCGTGCTCTAAGGTAAGAGGAATATCAAAATGCACAAAGGTATCTTCCGGAATTTTCTGCGAAAACTTTTTTCTCTTTTCCAGGTACGTCTCCCTCAGAATTGTTTCCTCTTCCTGGCAGCAGGCAATGTAATCTCCTATCAGGAATACACCCTGTTTTTTAAGTCCCTGATACACCTTTGCATACAGTTTCTGTTTCTTTTCCGGGAGAAAATGATGCAGGCTTTCAAAGGATATGATGCCCTCCCATCGTTCTTCCCCCATGTCGTACCGGAAGTAATCTTCGCACACCGCACGAAAAGGCTTATCTCCATATTGTGTCGCCAGTTTTTCAAGCATCGCCGGGCACAAATCAACTCCCGTCACTGAAAGCTCCGGGTTCCTCTTCCAGATTTCCCCAAGCTCCAGCCCTGTTCCGCAGCCCAAATCCAAAATCTCCTCACACCCATCCGGAATAAGCTGCGCAAACCTCTGATAAGCCTTTTCCCAGACAGCCATATGCTCCTCATAGCCCTCCAATCGTCTGGTAAAAAAGACGTCCATCTCCTCCAGCTCACAGTCCGCAGTTTCCGCCAGCCATGCCTTCAGTTCCTTCATATATTCCTCTGTGTTTTCTCTGATCATCTTGTTCACCGTCCCCTCCTGTCTGAAATGGCAGGTTGATTTGCTGTTTCCTGTCATATTTTACCTTGCTTTCGCCTCTCGGTCTACCTCAAACTTTTTTCATAAAGGAAGTTGATTTGAAAACGGCCAGATACAAAATAAGCCGGTACCCTTCCGTACCGGCTCATTCCTGTTAACATAAAGACAGTTCGCGGAACATACTGCCCGTTGTTAACATAAGGGCAGTTCGCGAAGCGTGCTGCCCGTTGTTTGTTCAAGTCCTTAATCCAAAAACTCAACCTTTCCGCTGTCGATATGATAAACGGCTCCGCAGACTGTAAGCCTTCCCTGCTCTACCATCTCACTGAGACTCTCCCTGATCACAGATACGCTTCTCTGAACGTTCAGGCAACAGGCTTTGGCCTCATCCTTCTCATCGCCGATGGCCTTGCGGATCTCATCGGTTATGTATTTCACATATCCGGCAGGGTCAGAAGTCAGGGCAGCGCCTACCGCGCCGCAGTTGCTGTGTCCAAGCACTACCACCAGCTTCGTTCCCAGATGATCTGCCGCGTACTCAACGCTTCCCAACTGATGGTTATCCATCACATTACCGGCCACACGGATTACAAACAACTCCCCAATTCCTGCGGAAAAGATGCCCTCCGGAATCACTCTGGAGTCCGAACAGGTTACCACGATCGCATAAGGGCTCTGGCCGTTTTCGCAGGTATACTGCCTGATCTTCGGAGAAATATCTCCGGGATTTGCCGTAGCTTCCAGATAACGCTGATTCCCTTCTTTCAGCTTTTCAAGGGCTTCTGCTGCAGATAAATTTTGATTATGCATAGTTTCCTCCATTTCCCGTCTATGCCGCATTATATGCCATATGCGCAGGCGTCTTTTTGTCATGATTTCAGTATAAAGCATTGACGCGGCCAATGCAACTGTCTTCTTTTGATAATTCTTAAATGTAAAGAATCATACTTTATATAGTGACAAGCTGCAGATTTATATGCCAGACTTATAGTCAATAACCGCTTTCAAACACAAAAAACTTCTCTCCTGTGCAAAGAAGCGCGGCTATGAATGACAATATTTCTCAATCGAAAGGTGACCTGTGAAACTGATAACATTTCAAACTTTAGAAGCGCTAAAGGATTTAATCAGCAAAGGCTATCTGGAATGTAAGGAAGAATATATTGATCTCCGGAAAGCGGGGGTAACTTATTCCTGGGTTTTGGAGAAAATGAACAGTCAAATACCTGCCAGGTCTCACGCCAAATATCCCATCTGGTGCTGGGTTAAATGTTATAACGGTATTTGCCCTCCAAAACGTAAGGGGGAACCAATTGATGGGTTTTCTGTAAAAATTACCTTTTCCAAGCCAAAAGAGAACGTTTTTATCACGGACTTCAGAAGGTATTTCTTTTTATTGAATAATATCTATCTTCCTGATTCCTTAGCAGATAAAGAAATGTTTGACAGGAAACTGGAAAAATATCATATTACAAAGGATGACTTAAAAGCCTATGTTAGGCGGGATATATTCGATCATCACAGAACAGATAACGAATATCTGGAAATCTGTCAGGAAATCAGAAAAAGCTTTGACAGATGCATTACAATGGACAGCAATATCTTGCAGGGCTGCGTTTGGCAAATCTCCCTGGATGAAATAGAAAACATAGACTTTCTAAACGATAAAAGCTATCGTTATGGCTCTGTAAATTATATACGGAGCAACGGAAAAAGGATGAACTGGATAGAGGACTTTTATAAAACACTAAAATAAAACTCTCCGGATCTGTCTATGTCTCTATTTATGGTCAATTACCTGTCTATCTTCCGATATTTTCTCAGAATATACAAAGCTCTCTCCATATCCTCCCCGCTGGGATTTACGATTTCGGCCCGATTTGACAGTCCACAGATACGGCGGGCTTCATCGCCGAAATCCACTCTGCGGTTACTCGGACATTTACACAGCCTTTCCGGGAACTGGTCTTTAAACCATAAAAATAAACTCTGGTTTTCCTTATTCAAGGTCTGAGCAAATTCGCTGATATTCTGGAAATGATTAAAATAAATACAAAGCATGAAGTACTCATTATCCGCATAAAACCCGCAAATATTTTTTCCCTTATAAGAATATTCAACCTTCCACTTAAAATCCGACACAATCCCTCTAAGCGGTCTTATTTTAGCCCTGACCTTCATTTCAGTCAGGTGATCTTCCAGGCTTTTCACCGCCTCCGCGCTTTTGGCAGGCAATGTTTTACATATGTCTTCCACGGACGGAATCGGAGAATATGCATTCTTATAGTCAAGGCGGAGAAAGTTCATCCATTTATATTTACTCTCGGGCGCCTTACACAAATATTCAATCCCTTTCATCGCCTGCGTATAAGTTTTATGCAGTATGTGAACCATATCCCCGCATTCCGACACCTGAATGCCAAGATTCGAGAGCACTTCGTACCTTTGGGGATTATACTTTGCTTCGTGGACGCGCTCCATTTGGTTTAATACGTCAGCGTAATCCTCCCCGGAAATCACCAGCGCCCCGGATTGCTCATCGATTCCTTTTGATTTCAGTCCCACATTATAAAAGTACGTTGCATAAAACTGTATGGCCTGCTGGAGCGTATTCCTCAGAGTGCTTTCTCTGGAATCATTCGTGTGTTCCTTCTCTTTTTTCTTTGCCGCCTTCTGCTGCTGTCTTTTGATACAGTATTCCTCATAGGGCGCCGCAAATACCATAAACTCTTCCGGTTTCTCATACATTGCCCGATACAGGGAAACCATAAACTGATAAAATTGGAATCGCCCGTCCTCCCCCTGCCTCTTCGGTATCTCAAAAGGAGCGATCATGTCCAGGCAATGTCTGATCGAACGCTGTGCATATGTTTCCATACTTCCCCCTGTTGGCAAAATTCCTGCATTTAATGTCAATCTAAACCTGCCCCCTTCCCGTATTTCAAAGTTTTATAAACCGCAATCCCCACTTCCAGCAGACAGCAGACCAAAATAATCAAAAACAAAAGATTGTTGAATTTCCCCGTATTCCAGAAGGACAAAATATCGCCCTCTGAAAATTTCTCTATCCCTGCCAGTACCTTAATCTGTTCTGTAAAATCAGGATTCCACAGGGGAAGCATATAAAACAAAACCACCGCTCCCGCCACCTGGATCATATTGCAGACAATCGTGCTGTACATAACCGCCTTACAGTAGCATCCCGTCACCAGGCGGATGATCTCATTCACCAGCCCTGCCGCAAGCAAGAGAAGAAAAACCGGTAAAATATTTCCCCACCTCTCCAGATTAAAGACACTGGCAATGCTCTCAAACCTGCCGTTTTCATAGTGAAAGGCCCCGAAAACCTCAGGCGCGAACAAAAGAAGCGCCCCAAAAACAGTGACAAAAATAATGGAAAACACACTGTCGCCGCGTCCAATCACAGCACGTTTATCCGGCGTGGCAGAGAGTAAAAAGGGCGTCCAGGTCTTTTCCGGTTTCACCTTCACCCTGACCTTTCGCCATTCCAGAAAGGCAAAGACTGCCGTGACCACTCCCACCGCTCCCAGGGCTCCGCTGATGGCGTTCGTAAACAGTTCTTTGAAAAAGAGCGTGAAGAGGTTAACCCAATCGGACATCTCCGGGCTCTCCAATCCAGTAATTCCGTTTACGAGTGCGGAAACAACAGCGGAAATCCCAATGCCGATCAGCACAATCTTCAAAACCCAGATATAATCATCATAATACTCCGGCCCGATCAGATAATTATTTTCTTCGCGATAGCGTCTGGCAAAAACCGCCGGATCCCCCAGCTTCTCCAGAACCTCCTGCACAGAAAGCCCCTCTCCGCTGCGCATATCCTCAATAAGCCCCACAAGCTCCATGCGGATTTCCTCTCTCGTTCCCTGAGATACCCTTCTGGTCACCTCATAGAGATAGCTTTCAATCATTTCCTGCTCACTCATTCCCGTTTCCTCCTATCAAATCATTCATTCCAGAAGATAATATGTTCCATTGCTTTACAAGCTCTTCAAATATCCTGTCCCCATAAACAGTCCGCTTATAGTATTTGCGGGGCTTCGCCTCCTGGGTATTCCACTCGCTGCACAAAAGCCCCTGCTTTTCAAGTCTGCGCAGAAGCGGATAGAGCGTATTGGCATCAATGACAACCCCCTTGTCCTCCAGAGTCTGAACCAGCGCATAGCCATAGCGGGACTTACCAAGCTGGCTCAGCACACAAAGGATCAGGGTTCCCCTCCGAAGCTCGGATAACAGACTTTCCAATAAATCTTTTTCCATTAGTTATCTCCTTGCATTATTGTATGATTCATTATACTGTGTATCACACACTATTGTCAACAGAAAAATATCTTGTACTGTCTTTTAGAGATTATTTAGAGATAAACCTGCTATCCTCCTGTCTGTGAACGTAAGGCGGCCGCCTTTTCAGGCCATCTTTTATTTTCAACCAAATAAAAAAGAAAGGACGAAAGAACTATGCAGCACAAAATTACATCAAAAAAATTCACCTGGAGAACCTCTGCGTTCCTTATCCTGTCCCTGATGCTTGCGTCATTGGCCGGATGCGGAAAAACGGCCGGAGAGGTCACGCCTCCTGCCGTAGAGCCAATCACTGCGGAGCCTGACTCTGATGAAAATGCAGAGCCTGCTCCCCAAAACAATATCGCTCCTCAGTCCGACACTGAGCTTGAGGGAAATGTAAAATCCATAGGAGAGGACAGCTTTGTAGTCAGCCAAATCTTTACTATGCCCTCGGAGGACTCTGAAGAAGCCGAGATTATGATCGCCCCTGCGGAGGGCTCTGCAGATGAGGTTCTGATCACTGTACATGTTTCCGAAAATACCCTGTACCAAATCCACACCGTCAAAAACGGCGGGGTTAACGGCGATGCCGACGTGGAAAAGACAGACGCAGAATTTGCGGATATCCGGGAAAAAAACTCAATAACTGCCCTTGGTTACTATAAAGATCATGACTTTTGGGCGGATAACATTATCATCTACCGGTTTGTATAGCAGACACCAGGCAATCGTTTCATGTAACAGGCCGGTCAAAAGATAAACTATCTTCTTCTTTCCTTAAATCTCCCATTTCGCGGCTTGACATTAGTATGAAATCGTACTATACTCATATGGTACGATTTCATACTATGGAGGAAATGCCATGAATTCTTTTTCATCCAAAGCTCTCAAACATTTTAATCACCTTATTACCGAAATGGATGCGGCTTACCACGAAATATCCTTAAAACTCGGACTCTCCGACAGTGCCATGAGCATCCTTTACACTATTTGCAACTATGGAGAAAGCTGCCTGCTTCAGGATATCTGCCGCCAGTCCGGTTTAAGTAAGCAGACAATCAATTCCGCTCTTCGCAAATTGGAGACCGGGAACATCCTCTATCTGGAGATGGCCGGGGCCAAAAGCAAAAGAGTCACTCTTACAGATGCCGGAAAGGCGCTTGCCCAAAAAACCGCCCTCCAGGTCATCAATACGGAAAATGAAATTTTTGCCTCCTGGTCACGGGAGGATGTTGAAAAATATCTGGAATTGACAGAAGACTATTTAACTGCCCTGAAAGAAAAGGCGAAACGGTTATGAGCGATTTCGCCCAGAGATTTATTGAAGGAGTATAAACCAAAATGATACGTTTATCAGACCATTTTACCTGCAGCCGCCTCTTGCGGTTTACTTTTCCATCTATTATTATGCTTGTTTTTACATCTGTCTACGGCGTTGTGGACGGCTTCTTCGTGTCCAATTTTGTGGGTAAGACCCCCTTTGCCGCCGTCAATTTCATCATGCCCTTCCTGATGATCCTGGGATGTATCGGATTTATGTTCGGCACAGGAGGCAGCGCTTTGATCTCGCTGACTATGGGGCAGGGACATCCTCAAAAGGCCAATGAAATTTTTTCAATTATTATCTATGCTTCCGTGTTTTTAGGTGTCATTTTTGCCGCCCTCGGTTTCTTCCTGATTGGCCCTGTCGCTTCCCTTATGGGCGCGGAAGGCCAGCTTCTTTCGGACAGTATTTTATATGGAAGGATCGTCCTGCTGGCCCTGCCCTTTTATGTACTGCAATATGAATTTCAGTGTCTGTTTGCCACCGCCGAAAAGCCAAAACTGGGCCTGTCTGTCACCATAGCGGCAGGCGTTGCCAACATGGTTTTGGACGCTTTGTTTGTGGCCATATTTTCCTGGGGGCTGCCCGGCGCCGCTGCCGCTACGGCACTGAGCCAGTTGATTGGCGGCTTGTTTCCGCTGATTTATTTCTCGCGCAAAAACAGCAGCCTTCTTAAGCTTGTGAAGTGCTGGCCCATCAATCGTCATTTTCACGGCAATGCCCTCTTAAAAACCTGCAGCAACGGCTCTTCCGAGCTGATGAGCAACATTTCCATGTCCATTGTGAGCATGCTCTATAACGTCCAGCTCATGAAATATGCAGGTGAAAACGGCATCGCCGCCTACGGCGTCCTGATGTATGTCAGCATGATATTCCAGGCTATCTTCCTTGGCTATTCCGTGGGATGCGCGCCTGTGGTGGGATATCACCATGGCGCGCAGAATTTTGATGAACTGAGAAGTCTTCGGCGGAAAAGTCTGGTTTTAATCGGAATCTTTTCACTCCTGATGTTTGCCGCGGGGGAACTCTCCGGCATGCCGCTGTCCATGCTGTTTGTGGGATATGACGCCGAACTTTTGCTTCTTACAGCTCACGCCTTTGCCATTTTTTCTTTTTCCTTTTTATTTTCAGGCTTTGCCATGTTCGGCTCTTCCTTTTTTACCGCGTTAAACGATGGATTGACCTCCGCGCTGATTTCCTTCCTGCGGACTTTTGTGTTCCAGATTTCAGCCGTTTTAATTTTCCCTGTTTTCTGGGGATTAACCGGAATCTGGCTTTCCATTGTTTCGGCCGAGGTTATGGCAGTTGTAATCACCGTTTCATTTCTTGTTGGAAAACGGAAAAAATATCACTATTAAAGAATGCAGGCTGTTCTTTCATCCTTGAACACCCCCTCAAAGTCCAGCCCAAATCCAAATCCATAGGCGTTCCCCTGGCTGTCAACATAGGCCTCATAGTCAAAGGGTAAATCCTCGCAGTGAGTTTCAACCGTCTGCATATCCTTTGGCATGACGGCCGGCAGGGCTTCACATGCCTGTCCGGAATGAAAACCTTTGTTTTCTTTGCCAGAGGCAGCGTGCGATCCGCATTTTTCAGCAGTACCATGGATTTCAACCGGGAAAGATAGCCTTTTTCCCTGTACTCATCCTTCCCCACCTCAGCCAGAGATTCTTCCAGATCAAGATAAGGGTTTTCAAACAGCCCCACCTGAAAAATATTGGTGAGCAGCCGCACAGCAGAGCGTTCAAACCTGGCTCTCGCCTGCTCTCCCCATACTTTTCACAGGCCATCCGGCAGGCTTCCAAGCACAGGCCCTGCCCCGTTGTTTCCGCCGAACTGGTCTACCCCTGCCTCCAGCGCCTTAAAATGCCGCTCTGCCACGGAGAGCTTTTCCACTCCCCAGCACTTGCCGCCTATAGCGGAATGGATGTCCGCCCCTTCATCTGCCGTAATTCCCCAGTCCGTACAGACCACTCCCTCATAACCAAGCTGTTCCCGAAGCAGGTCGCCGATCAGATAACGGCTATCCAGCCGAAAAGCCGCCTCTGAAAACACTTTCACATGCTCATTAAAATTCTGCCCAGGGTAGACGGAATACTTGTCAAAGGTTACTGCAAGACCGACACCGTTGGCCCATTTACTGACAGGCTCTCCTGTCATCGCTTTATATTCCGTATCTGCATCTACACTGTGCCTTGGGTCTGAACTGTTGTTCACCGGAATGCCAAAACCCACATTTTCCGCCAGGGCCTGCAGCCTGTAACCTTTAAAATACCCTCCATAAATACCTTCCTTTCCAGATTTTCTGTAAGCTGTTTCTATTATTATATTACATGTCGTAAGGAGGGACCCACCGAAGGTGGGAGGATTCCTTACGACCTACGCACGCATCAGCGTGCTTCATTATATCATAGAATTTTCCATGTGTCTGTGGTAATATAATATCGTTGAAATCCAACAAAATTAATTTAACCTGAACCGGAGGAATGTAAAATGATCGTATTGATCGCAGGGGCATCCCACACAGGAAAGACTGCGCTTGCACAAAAACTTCTCGAAAAATACAGCTATCCCTATCTGTCCATAGACCACCTGAAAATGGGACTTATCCGCAGCGGAAATACCGCCCTTACACCGGAAAGTAATGACAGGGCGTTAACGGACTATTTATGGCCCATTGTTCGGGAAATGATAAAGACCGCCATCGAGAATGAACAGAATCTTGTTGTGGAAGGGTGCTATATTCCCTTTGACTGGAAGAAGGACTTTGAACCGGAGTACCTGGGCAGCATCAAATATTACTGTCTGGTCATGAGTGAAAAGTATATCAGAAATCATTTCGACGACATACAGAAATACGCAGGCGTTGTGGAACAACGGCTGGACGACGGATATTGCACGATGGAAACCGTGCTCAGGGACAATGCCGAAGTGTGGCGTCAGTGTCAGAATTACAGAGTTAACTGCCTGCTTATTGATGAGGAATATCTGGTTGATATTAAGCTTTAACCGAACGCAGGGAGCTGCCAATGGCAGCTCCCTGTCAGCAACGGGGCTTTTGTCCGTTCCTTTTCCCATGCAGTCTTCAAAATCAGGCCAATGCGGTTTTCCTTTTATCTGCTTTCCTTCGTTCCCATCATCAGCGCATCCTTAAGTCTCCATGCTTTTTCAGGCTCTATCACATCCGGAGCTGCTTCCAGGTAATCGCAGTTTTCCATCCGGCTGCAGGAAGCGCAGGTACCGCTGCAGGCCATACGCACCTTTCTGTAAGTGCCATCCTGCGCCTCCTCATACAAAACCGGCTGTAAACTGGTATAGTGAGTTTCCCTGCAAAATCCCTGTATATACAGATATTTTTCCATATATTCCCCTTAATTATCCTGTCAGATCAAAGACTCGTACAGCTTTGTAATATCCTCCACACTGGTCTCCTTCGGATTGCCCGGTCTGCAGGCATCGTCATAGGCTGACTGTGCAAGGAAAGGGATATCCTCTTTCTTTACGATTTCCTTTAAATCTCCGGGAATGCCAACATCTGCCGAGAGCTTCTTAACCGCGTCCACCGCTGCTTTTCTGTATTCTTCCTGACTCATGGAGTCAACGCCCGCAACGCCCATAGCCCTTGCAATCTCACGGTACTTCTCTCCGGTTGCTTCCGCATTATATTCCATCACCGTGGGAAGGATGATGGCGTTGGCGATTCCGTGAGGAGTGTCATACAGAGCGCCGAGAGGATGCGCCATAGAATGTACGATTCCAAGTCCTACATTGGAAAAGCCCATTCCCGCCACATACTGGCCAAGAGCCATATCCGCTCTTCCCTCCGGAGTGTTGTCCACTGCCCCCCTCAAAGAGCGGGAAATGATCTCGATCGCTTTCAGGTGGAACATATCTGACAGCTCCCAGGCGCCTGCCGTGATATATCCCTCAATGGCATGGGTCAGGGCATCCATACCGGTTGCGGCTGTAAGTCCTTTGGGCATGGTTGACATCATTTCCGGGTCAACAAAGGCAACTACCGGAATATCCTTGGGGTCAACGCAAACCATCTTACGGTTCCTGGCAGCATCTGTGATTACATAGTTGATCGTCACCTCCGCCGCTGTTCCTGCCGTAGTGGGCACTGCAAAAATCGGCACGGACTTATTCTTTGTAGGCGCCACGCCTTCTAAGCTCACCACATCCTCGAAATCCGGGTTTTTGATGATAATGCCGATCGCCTTTGCGGTATCCATGGAGGAACCGCCTCCGATTGCCACCAGATAGTCTGCTCCGGACTTCTTAAAGGCTTCCACTCCTGTCTGCACATTTTCAATGGTGGGATTGGGTTTGATGTTGGAATACACTTCGTAGGCAAGCCCTGCCCCATCCAGAACATCCAGTACCTTCTTCGTAACCCCGAATTTAATCAGGTCAGGATCGGAACACACAAAAGCTTTCTGAAAGCCTCTGCCCTTTGCCTCAGTCGCAATCTCCTGAATCGCTCCTGCTCCGTGATAGGATGTCTCGTTTAACACAAATCTGTTTGCCATAATAAAATACCTCCTGTTTTTTATTTAACATAAGGACAGTTCGCGAAGCGTGCTGTCCGTTGTTTATTGCAGCAATCCGGTTCCCGGCCCGACTGTTACTTTTCATACAAAAATTTCTCCGGCAGCGTAACCTTAAAATCCTTCGCCAGGTTTCTGAAATCATCCGGCTTTATGGTCTGCAGCTTGTCAGGGCGCATGGACAACATCTTGACTAAAATCTCCGCAGCCTTCTCCACTGTGTGCATCAGACCAAAGGTCAGATCAAAATCCTCCCCGGCGGCAAACATGCCGTGATGAGCCCAGATTGCCACATCATAGGATTTCATCAGCTTGCTGGTCTCCACTGCGATCTCTCTTCCTCCCGGCACCATCCAGGGCACCACGCCAATCCCGTCCGGGAATACCACAGGACACTCCGTTGCCATCTCCCACAGTTCCCTGGTAAAAACCTCATCCTTAAGAGGAAGAACAAAAGTAAGGGCGATCACATTGGCCGGGTGCGCATGATAAATGACACGATACCTGCCGTCTGTCAGTTCCTTTTTTACCTCGTGATTCATCAGGTGGGAGGGAAGCTCCGAGGTAGGCCTTCCGCCATTTACCAGTCCCCAGACAATACGGTAGTTTTCCCCTTTATCGTCCAGCTCAATCATGCAGAGAGAATCTTCCGGTTTGATGATCACATTTCGGAAATACTTTCCGCTTCCCGTCACCAGGAAATACTCTCCCGCCAGCTTCGGAACGGAGGTTCCAATTTCCCGCCATTCTCCAGCCTTAAAATTTTCCTTTACAGACCCGGCTTCCTGCGGCTTTACCCTGTAGGAAAGATTTCCGCCGTTTCTCTCGTGCCAGCCCTGCTCCCAGCCATCATTCGCCATCCGGATAAAGCCCTGCACAAATTCCGCATCCAAAAAATTCATTTGATTCACCCTCCTTCTCAATTCCCCGGCCATTTCTCTTTTTCCTTCTTTCAGGCCGCTTCACACTCTCTGTCCATCGCCGCATCAAAGACAATCTCTTTCTGTCCATCGCCGCACCGGAGATTATCTCTTTAGCAGTACCTCTTCCTCATATTTTTTAACCGAGTCAAACCATTCCCTGCCTGATGCCGCCACGCCGCACTGCCTGCAGTATTCCTCCCACACATCTCCAAAAGGCTGGAGCTTCATATCCTCCTGGAACATCATAAGCTCAGTCATCCGGTTTTCATCCTGCAGTTTTTTAAACTCTTTTTCCGGCGTGCAGAGGGCATTTAAAAGCGCTTTCTGCCAGCTCCGAAAGCCCACCGTCCAGGCAGCCACCCGGTTAATGCCCGCATCAAAATAATCAAGCGCCATATAAACTCTCTCAAGAGCGTCACAGCGGACGATCTCCTTTGCCATCTCCCTTGTCTCATCGTCAAATAAGACGACATGGTCGCTGTCCCAGCGCACAGGTCTTGTGATATGCAGGGCAATCTCCGGATAAAAGCAAAGCAGGGCAGGAATCTTGTCGGAAACCATCTCTGTGGGATGGTAATGTCCGTTATCCATCAGCGGCAGACAGCCATGGGAAGCGGCAAAGCTTAAGGTAAACTCTGCGGAACCCGCCGTATAAGACTCCACACCGATACCAAACACCTTGGACTCCACACAGGGCTTTACCAGCGCCCTGTCATAGGGCTCCGACAAAATCTGCTCAATGGAATCCTTATAACGCATACGGGGTCCCATCCTGTCTGCCGGAATGTCCTTAAAACCATCGCCAATCCAGATATTCATCACACAGGGCATCCCTGTCTCTTTTGCAAAATACTCTGAGATACGCACGCATGCCTTTCCGTGGTCAATCCAGAATTTTCTTGTCTCCTCATCCGGGCTTGTCAGGGTCAGCCCATCCTTCACCTTATCATGGGAAAAGAAGGTAGGGTTAAAGTCAATTCCCATATTTCTTTCCCTGGCAAATTCCACCCACTTTGCAAAATGCTCCGGCCCGATCTGATCCCGGTCTACAAACTTACCTTCCTCAAAAATTGCATAGCTGGCGTGAAGGTTCAGCTTCTTTTTGCCCGGCATCAGCTTCAGCGCCTGATCCATATCCTGCATCAGTTCCTCAGGCGTCCTTGCTTTTCCCGGATAATTGCCCGTGGTCTGAATCCCTCCGGTCAAAGGCCCGTCATGGTCAAAACCCGTCACATCATCCCCCTGCCAGCAGTGAAGGGAAACAGGAATTTCCTTCAATCTGGCAATCGCCTGGTCGGTATCCACTCCTATCTGCGCATAACTTTTTTTTGCGGATTCATATCTTTCTTTCTGGTTCATAATAAACTATACTCCTTCCTGTCCTGTATCTATTGCCCAATCTCTGAATCGTAGATTTATCTCAGGCTTCCGGCTCATAAGTTACAATCGGAAAAGACTGATAAATGCAGCTCCTTGCATCCTGCAAATCATCCAGCTCCCCTTCCGCTATCATCTGGGCGGCAATATTACCGATTGCAGTGGCCTCCACAGGCCCTGCCAAAACCTTCCGCCCCGTGGCTCTGGCCGTTAGGCGGTTTAAATAGTCCGCATTGGAGCCTCCTCCCATAATATGAATGCTCTCATAATGACAGCCTGTCATCCCTTCGATTTCCGTGACCGTAGCCGCATAGCACCTGGCAAGGCTGTTGTAGATCACAGCCGCCACCTCCGCAATCCCCTGCGGCGCCTGCTGCCCCGACTCCTCACAGGCTCTGCGCACCTCCTCGGTCATATTTTTCGGTGCGAGGAAGCGTTCATCATTGCAATCCACCAGAGAGGAAATTTTGCATTTCGAAGCCATATCGCAGATTTCTCCGAAGCCCAAATCCCCGCCAATCTCCTTCTTTACCGACTGTATCATCCAAAGCCCCATAATATTTTTCAGATACCGGAAACGGCAGTCATAACCGCCCTCGTTGGAAAGATTGGCCTTTTTGCTCTCCGGAGAGCAGTCAGCCTTTAAAAGCTCCGTTCCCATCAGCGACCAGGTTCCCGAGCTGATATAAAGGGCATTCTCCTCATTCCCCGGCAGCGCCATCACCGCTGACCCTGTATCATGAGCCGCCGGATGCACCACCTTACAGTTAAATCCCACTTCATCCTGAATTTCCTGCTTCAACTCACCAAGCTCACTGCCCGGCATATGGATCTGCATAAAAATATCCTCCGGATATCCCAGCTTTCTTATTAACTCCTTATCCCAATCCTTTGTGACCGGGCTCAGCAATTGGGTAGTGGAAGCAATCGTGTACTCCGCCGCCGCCTTACCCGTCAAAAGATAATTAAAATAATCCGGCGTCAAAAGCAGCTTTTTGGCCGCTTTTAGCATTTGCGGCGCCTTTTCCTTAACCGCCATCAGCTGATAAATGGTGTTAAAGCTCTGCTTCTGGATTCCGGTCAGGGCATACAGTTCATCCTCATCCACAATCTCGTAGACCTTCTCATCCATTCCCTTCGTCCTGCCATCGCGGTAGGCCGTGGCATTTCCAATCCGCTCTCCCTTTTCATCCAAAAGGACAAAGTCAACCCCCCAGGTGTCAATTCCAAGGCTTACCGGAACTTTCCCAAGCTCTTTGCACTTTTTCATCCCGTTTTTGATCTCTTCAAACAGCCTCTCCGACTCCCAGACCAGTTCGCCGTCCTTCTCCACCATTCCATTGGGGAAGCGGTAAACCTCCTCCAGCACCATCCTGCCGTCTTCCTTGTGAGCCAGAATGTGGCGTCCGCTGGAGGCCCCTATATCAATCGCCAGATAATACCTCTCCATACCTTCTCCTTTCCGGAAATTTTGCAGGAAATGTTCTCCGTTCCTTTTCCCATTCCCTGTTATATTTCTTAGATTGATTGTTATTTTACCGGAAAAACGGGATAGAAAAAAGACACCTTTTGTTTAGAAAAGTGTCCTTATTTGCCGGGGTATTGATTACAATTACAGACTTTACACTTTCCCGCAGAACCGCTATAATTAAAGTACCAATTAACAATCACATCAATTAAAAGGCTGTAATGATATGGAGGTGTCAGAAGTGACTGAAAAAGAAATGATGCAAAAGAATATTGAAGAATTTGTACAGCTACAAAGTTATATGTTATTAGCCGAAAAAGATTCAGAAGTATATAAGGCTATGAAAGTCAGATACAATACCCTTAAAGTTATACTCACATCTTCAGGCATTAATCTTACAGAGATTGACAGAATAAAAGAATAACCATTAAATATAAAAGAACCACTAAAAACCAGAAGTGTAAAGTCTAAAAGGCGGTGAAAGGATGATACAGGAAATGGGTCTTGACGAATTAAAACAAGTAACCATTGATTATTATGTAAATCTGCAACGCATCAAAAAGGCCGATACAGGCAACAATCCGGAATTAGAGTATCAGCTAAAGATATACAAAAACAAGCTTGCTTCTTTGGGAATACCATCTGAAGAATATGAAATGTAATAACTAAATAACCAATCAACTAAAAATCAAGATCAAAGCGCCTTAATAATTGAATAGACACTTCCCCGCAAAACCGCTAAAAGCAACAAGTGCAAAGTCCATTGAATTTAAAGTCAAGGGCTTTGCACCTGTTTTATTTCCGGAAATCTGAAAAATATATCTTTTCTTGGCTAAAGCAATGCTTGATATGACTCAATCCTACAAAAAAGCCTGCCTTTCAGACAGGCAGCCCTTCGCCTCCGCCACCACTTTGGCATCCGTCCTGAAAATGCCGTACTCATCCATCCCCGGAATCCCCATAGGAACTCCTTGCCTGCGGAATTCCATGCCGCTGTCCAAAACCTTTTTGGCAGACAAATGAAAATTCGTAATTTCCGTCTGCTCCAGAAACTTACGGATTACCTCAGGGCTTACCCCTGCCCCTGCCATAATCTCTGGCCCATTGGTCTTTTTTTCAAGCTCGGAGAGCTTTTTCAAAAGGGGCAGGCCTTTCAGGCAGTCCTGCTCCTGTCCGGAAGTCAGAATGGTATCAATCCTCATCTCTTTCGCCTGCATGTAAGCTTCCATGGGGTTTGCGCATAAATCAAAGGCTCTGTGCAGAGTCACCTTTATACCCTGCGCCGCTGTTATCAGTTCTTCCATCTGCTCTCTGCAAAGGCTGCCATCCTTTTTAAGGCACCCAATCACAATTCCTTCCGCACCGGCTTTCCGAAACAGTTCTGCCTCCTTTACCATCACCGCAAGCTCATGCGCCGTATAGAGGAAATCTCCAAAACGGGGCCTGATCAGCACACGGACGGGGAGCCTGGTCTGTTCCCTGACTTCTTCAAACAAGGCAATGCCTGGGGAAATTCCGCCGATCACAAGTCCGGCACAAAGCTCTAACCTGTCCGCTCCGCCCTCAGCGGCAGATAGCGCTGACTCTACGCTGTCCACACAGCATTCTAAAAGATATGGGTTCATTGTTTTGTTCCTCGTACTTCCGGCTTTATTTGCACTGCTATCTTTTCAAACAATAAGTATCCTATCAAACAGGCCCAGAATAAGAGCGAAATTATCTCCGCACTTCTCCAATACCAGGGCTCTGCAAAAGATACCTTTATCATTCCATTAAATCCTGTTGGGACGGCAACTCTCAGGCGATTATTATCTCCGGCTGTTACCGAAAGCTCCCCGGCGTCACTCTTTGCATGATACCCCTGGTAATATAACATGGGCAACTCAACATAAGCTTCCGCATCGCCCTGATTTTCAATCATAACATCCATTTTGGTTCCGGTTCTTGCTGCCAGCGACGCCTTCACCGCTCCGCCCTCAGGGGTTTTAATTTCCGGCGTCATCTCCAGGAAATCAGTTCCCTGAGGCAGATAAGCTCCATCATAAACAGCTCTTACTGTAAGGTCACGAAAGCTGTCTTCATATTCAAAGGGGATCATCAAATTATTATACTGAAATAAATAGTCTGCGCCCTGATAACAAAACAGCATGCAAACCACTGCACCGACGGCAAGTACCTTTTTTCGGTCGAAAAGCTCCTTTGCCTTTGCCATCAGCACCACATACATAAGAGTTATGAGGGTGGATGCCGCTGCAAGAAAACGCCAGGCAAATTCAAACTTTTTCAGGCCCGCATATAAAACAGGACAATACTCATCCAACCACATGTAAGGAAATAGATTGGTGGACATCCAAAGTGAAATAAACGTCATGATCAGAAGCCTGATCAACAGTCCATTTTCCTTTTTGCTTTTACTATGATATTGTATCAAAAAGCATATAACAGCCAGTAACACAATCCCCGACACCGGGCCTACCGACATGGGCATATCCTGATACATCCCGTACAAGTCTTCCTTCACATCGGCAATCACATTAAAGGAGCTTGAAAATAACTGAGATATAAACGCAGCGTTGAAATAGAGAGGCTTATTTCCCGTATAATCATCTACCGCCAGCGTCATATTTCTGTAAGCATCCAAAAAAGGCACTGCATAAAACAGATTTGCCAAAAGACATCCAATAGCAGCTGTTCCCAGCGCTGCTCCCGTCTTCTTCCGCAGAGTCAGCCTCGGAGAAATTACTGCAAACAAAACCACAAACAAAATTGTCATGAGTGTTCCCAGCAAATGAGACTCTATGATTCCAGTAGCGCCAATTACCAGATAGACCCAGCCTTTCTTATAATCTTTTTCCTCTCCGTAATAAATTGCCCACAGGCCCAGTAATACCAGCGGCAAAAATGCCATAGCTGTGAATGCCCCCAGGGCCGCCCTTGTATAAAGCGCAACCAGCCTGTGCAGAAATGTGGAATAAATAACCGCTCCAAACAAGCCAATATATTTATCCTTCGATATTTTTTTCAGGCAAAGATAAGACGTTCCTACTGTTGTCGCATTAATCAGGAAAATATAAATCTTATAGGCAGTACCCATGGAAAAGCCTGACAGGTATAACGCTGCAGGAATATAAAGTAACAGATCTCCATAAAAAATCCCCGTGGCATATCCATAACCATTGAACCACTCCGGTTGTATTTTTACAGGAAAGACTCCATTCCTTAACCCTTCCGCAATCGAATAAAGCCTGTAATAATGAAATCTCATATCGTAGCCCTTAGGAAGATAATTCATGGTCATCGGCAATTCCACCACAAACAAAAGCGCGCACAGTCCTGTAACAACCAGTCCGTTTTTTTGTATCCATAGCCTCATTGCCTGTTTATGATAAAAATAAAAATACAGCAGTATATCGGCCGCCCCGAAAATCATCCCCCAAAAAAGCGCATCCCTGGCTACAGATCGTCCCCTCAGATAAGTGATTACAATCTGATTGATTTGGATTGGTTCATACACCCCGTCATCCATTATATTTTTTATTTTAATTTCCGTATCGTTTTTAGCTGCATATACAAAATACGTTATATTCGTACTGTTATTTGTAAACAGAACGCTCTCCGAATGAACCCATGGATACTCTCCGCCGTCAAATACTGCCTCGGAACGGCAGCCTACCGAGCTGACCGATGATGCTGCCGACTGGTATTGTACTGAAACAGCATATACTCCACGCCTTACGGTAAATGACGGTGTAATAATCCTTCGGTTCTGCCCCTGATCCTCCGCTTCAATACTTGCTTTGCCCTCCTGCACTTCAAGCCCCTCTTCCTTATCCTGAGCCATGCTCAGCATATCTGAGGAATACTCTGTCCGGTCATTTTCACATTTTTTCAATCTATCTGCACATACCAAAAACAATATGAGTATTTCCACTGCTAAAACACAAATTAATACGAGCTTTCTTTTTTTATTCATTTTTCATTTCTCCTGTCTTGCGGCTTTGACAACTTATAAATATTTTTTACTTAATTATAAGGCTTTTTTACCTGTAAAATTATACCACATCCTTCTTTCATACTCAAAGAAAACCCGACAGAGATTGCATGCAATACAGTCACTCGTTTTCTTTTTTTTCATATTTATATAAAAAGACCCACGGAGAAACCAACTCTATGGCTATCGGTTATCTGACTATCCAGGCGCGGACTGCCCATGATGCGCTTCCCATAAGCGGTGCATTTATCCGCATTATGAACGCACAGGGCGCCAGTGTCTATGAACTGATCACAGATGAAAACGGAGAAACACAGACCGTCTCCCTGCAAACCGTCGATAAAAGCTTATCTCAAAACCCTGATTTTCCGGGAACCCCTTATGTCAGCTACAACGTATTGGCGCTGTCTCCCGGCTTTAATTCTCTTTATGTATCTCAAATCCCGATTTTCGAGGGAGAGACGGCAGTTCTTCCTTTGAATCTCATTCCCTTACAGGAAAGACAAACTTCTCCCATGCAGGCGGAAATCTTTGTGGGAGGCCCTGCCGTTTCCTCCGGCAATCCCCGCAGACAGGAGGGAACCATGACTTCGTCCCGCGTTTTGCGGCAGGTGGCTATTCCCAATCCGATCACGGTGCATTTAGGCCCTCCCGCCGCTTCAGCTTCCAACGTACAGGTAAATTTTCCTGACTATGTAAAAAATGTGGCAAGCAGCGAAATCTATCCCACATGGCCTGCAGCATCCCTGACTGCCAATATCTATGCCATCATCACCTTTGCTCTGAATCGTATTTATACAGAATGGTACAGGAGCCGTGGATATGGTTTCGACATCACCAACAGCACTGCTTACGACCAGAATTTCGTCTATGGACGGCCGATTTACGAATCCATCAGCCGGATTGTGGACAATATTTTCAACCAGTATGTGCGCAGGCAGGGACAAAATGTGCCTTACTTTACGTCCTTCTGCAACGGCACCACAGCCACCTGTCAGGGCCTGTCCCAGTGGGGAACCGTAACTCTGGCCAATCAGGGCTTAAGTCCTTTGGAAATCCTGCGCTCCTACTATCCCAGGGATGTGGAGATTGCGGAAACCAACATCATCTCCAATGTCCTCTCTTCCTACCCCGGGACGCCTCTCAGAACAGGAAGTACCGGGCTGGATGTACAAACCATTCAGACCTACTTAAACCGGATCCGCAGAAATTATCCTGCCATCCCTGCAATCACTGATACGGAAGGCAATTTTGGCAACAGCACCCGGGATGCTGTGACCAGTTTCCAGCGGATTTTCAATCTCTCCCCCGACGGTATTGTGGGCAAATCCACATGGTATAAAATCTCGCAGCTTTATACCGCAGTCACCCGCCTGGCGGAGCTGGACAGCGAAGGAACTTCCCTTGGCATCGGCTCCGTTCCCCCTTCCTCTGTACTCCGCCAGGGTTCCGCAAATCAGGATGTGATCACCCTGCAATATCTTTTAAACATAGCTTCCGAATATTATCCCGGTATCCCGGCTCCTGCCCAGGATGGTATCTTTGGCAATGGTACCCGTCAGGCAGTGACTGCTTTCCAGCAGATCGCCGCTCTCAATCCTGACGGCATAGTGGGCCCTCTGACCTGGCAGGCGCTTTATGACGTATACCATGGCATCCATCAAAATACACCTTCCCCCGGCCCGGATTCCTCTGTCATCCGATACGTAGTCAAGGCCGGAGACTCGCTCTGGCTCATCGCGCAAAAATATAATACCACGGTGGAGGCAATCAAAAATCTGAACGGGCTTACCAGTGATATGTTAAGCATCGGCCAAATCTTAAATATCCCGGCAAGTCAGGCTCTGCCCTATATCGAATACACCGTTCAGCCCGGAGATTCTCTCTGGCTCATTGCCAACCGCTACAACACAACGGTAGATGCCATCAAAAATCTCAATGGACTAAACAGTAACCTGCTCAACATTGGTCAGATGCTGAAAATCCCCGTGTAATTAATATGAAAATTCCGGTGTGATAAAATAAGGCAATGACCGACAAAAATTGATATTCTTTTGAAATCACTTTGGTTCCACAGAAAAATTCAAGGCTCTTTTTTGTGGAACCATAAATTTAGAACGGTTCCCAGATTTATTGACGTTCGTGATCATAAACAATCAGCGCCATAACCTGCAGTTCCTCTTCCTCAAGATTCGTCAGGCTGTGCCCTTTTCCTGAAGGCGTAAAATAGTGCTCGCCCTCCTTGAGGGTAATTGTCCTCTCGTGGTTGTCATCGATGGTAGCGGTCCCCTTAATCACATAATAGTCCTCCCCATCGCCGTTATGCACATGATATCCCACAGAGCATCCCTTTTGCAGCGTCACCTTAGCATAGACACGGTTCATCCCGTGCATTTCCTCCGCCTCAAGTATATGGTCAAAGTGAACCGTCCCCTGACCTCCCAAAAACTCCTTCTGATCTACACTTCTCATAATCCTGTTCTCCTTTTCTCTAACCTGATGTCACCTATTATACGCAATCTCTTCTGCCGTTTCAATTCCATTTTCCTCCTCTCCGCATCGTCCATAACAGCCCGGCCAGCAGTTAATCACTTTTCCCCCTGCTTCTTAGAGATTTTTTAGAGCCTTAAATCCCGAGATTTTTATACACTGGTCGTTTAAATACTGATTTTATGCGTGTTTCGGCAGAACAGTGTATAAT
>ERZ808046.393-NODE-393-length-42579-cov-7.072491_pt1 | contig 42579 bp, 33 predicted proteins | sample MGYA00380196_ERZ808046 | MGnify/ENA primary metagenome ERZ808046 (study PRJEB31490, sample SAMN06133421) | mouse gut metagenome | isolation source: Z6_2 | host: mice | place: China: Chengdu | collected 2015-05 ...
GGGCGGGTCAGGGACTTTCACCCTTTAGAACGTGCGCCCGCCGGGCGCACTAAAAGTGGGCATGGCCGCCGCCATGCCCACTGCTTTTTAATCAATTCGTCTCTCCTACAGTTCCCACTTATCGCAAAGGGAATTCACCTGATCCGCAAACTTGGCCAGATCTTTATTGGCCCTTCCCTCATTCTTACGGATAACCGCAAGCAGCCGCTGACCAGCCGCCATAAGTCTTGAAAATACATCGGAAACAGTCCTTACCTTCTTCTTTACAGGAATCGGCTCTGCTTCGTATTCCAGCTTGTTGGTAAGAAGGTTAAACTCCGTGCCGCTGTAAGGGGCATAGGCCTTGATACCGTGCTCCGCATGAAGGCATTCCACGAAATTCTTACACACAGAATCCTCGCCGTGTACCACAAATACTCTTTTGGGCTTTTCCTTAAAGCCCTCTATCCATTCGATCAGCCCGTCCTTGTCCGCATGGCCGGAAAGTCCCGCCAGACTCCTGATAGACGCCCGCACATCAATGGCCTCGCCGAAGAGCTTCACCTCTTTGATCCCTTCCACAAGGGCCCTTCCCAGGGTTCCCACTGCCTGATATCCCACAAAGAGAATGGTACATTCCTTCCGCCAGAGATTGTGCTTTAAATGATGCCGGATTCTTCCCGCCTCGCACATACCGGAAGCCGAAATAATGACCTTTGGAACACTGTCAAAGTTGATCTCCTTGGATTCTTCACTGGTAATGGTAAGGGACAGCCCCGGAAACGAAAGGGGATTGACGCCGGCTCTGGCAAGCTCCATGGCCTCCTCATCGAAACAGCTCATTTCATTTTTGTGGAAAATATTGGTGGCCTCCACAGCCAGAGGACTGTCCACATAAACCGGGAAGTTCCCATGGCCTGTCACCATATTGTCCGCCTTGATTTTCCGCAGGAAATAGAGAATTTCCTGGGTACGTCCCACGGCAAAGGAAGGGATCACCACATTTCCGCCCTGGTCAAAGGTTTCCTGCAAAACCTTCGCCAGTTCCCTTACAAAATCAGGATGCTCACCCGGATGATATCTGTCCCCATAGGTGGACTCCATCACCACGTAATCCGCCTCCTCCGTAAGGGTAGGATCCTTAATCAAAGGCAGATTTTTATTTCCGATATCGCCGGAAAAAACAATCTTCCGGGTGATATCCCCCTCGGTGGCCCAAACCTCAATACTGGATGAGCCAAGCAAATGCCCTACATCCGTAAAGCGTATCTTAAGCCCCTCGCAGAGCTCAATCTCCTGTCCGTACAGGCAGGGAACGATCCGGCGGATAGCGGCATCCGCATCCTCCATAGTGTAGACAGGTTCATGCGGTTCTATCTCCGCACTTCTTTTGGCCTTACGGTTTTTCCATTCCGCCTCCTGCATCTGAATATGGGCACAGTCTCTGAGCATAATACTGCACAGGTCAGCGGTAGCCTCCGTGGCAAAAACCTGCCCCCGAAAGCCTCTTGCCGTCAGTCTGGGAATCATGCCCGAATGGTCGATATGCGCATGGGTCAGCAGCACATAATCAATCAGCGATTCCTGCACCGGCAGCTCACAGTTTTCAAACACATTCAGCCCCTGTTCCATACCGTAATCCACCAGAATGTGTTTTCCGCACGCATTAAGGTAATGACAGCTCCCCGTCACTTCGTGAGCTGCCCCTACAAAAATAAGCTTCATACCCCGTCCCTCCTTCATACCTTCAGACCTGTGCATCTGCCGCAGCGCTAAATCGTAACACCTGCGGAAATCACATAGTCCATTCTTCCGTACATTTCCTTTACTGCCGTAAAGAAAATATCCCTGTCCTCTTCGCTTCTCATATCCCCATGAAAAAAGAATACCGCCACATGATAAAGACTCTCTAACTCGTCCTTAATCATATGCCCCAGTTCCTTATTAGTGTCCATAAAGGCAATCCTGCATCCCTGACTGGCATACTTCTCCAATACGGAATATTCTCTGGCTCCTGTTCCCCCGGTAAGTACACATACTTTTTCATTATTCATGAATATTCTTACCTTTCTCCGATTGTCAAAAATAGTATAGGCAAATTATAGCATACCGGAATAAGATATAGCAAACGCTAAAGGTAGTATAATATGACATTTTCTTTTTATTTTTTCATATTACTGGTAGTTGTCCTCTCCATGGACGCATTTGCCGCAGGCTTCTCCTATGGAATCGAAAAGGTCAGAGTCCCTTTCTTACCCCTGTCGGTCATTGCCCTGCTATCCGGCGGTATGCTCACCGCCTCCCTCCTTGCCGGAAATTTCCTGATGAGCTTTATTCCCGAAGCTCTGACCAAAGGAATTTCCTTTACCGTACTTTTTTTACTATCCCTGTATAAATTCTATGATGCCCTGCCTGACCTTCATTCCAAAAAAGGGGAAACTGACAGTGGAAAATTTACCACCGGAACGATCTCCCAAAAAGTAAATAAAGAAGATAAGGCCATCCTCTCCTGCCGGGAAGGGGCTGTCCTTGCAATCGCCCTCTCCATTGACAATATCTCGGCCGGACTTTGCACCGGGACGGTATCCTTACCTTCTATTATACTCCTGCTGCTCACAACTGCAATTCATTTTTTTGCTTTAAAGCTGGGGCTTTTGGCCGGAGGAATGCTCTCCCATAAGTCACAGGGCTTTGCCTGGCTGGGGGGCGCTGTCCTCATGCTCCTTGCCTTCCTCCGGCTGGTCTGACTCGAACCGGTGTTCCTGAGTCCTTTGGCCCCATGGCACTGGAAAGAATCAAAAGCTCATGCACCAGAAGCGGAACGGCGGAAAGAATCCCCAAAGTTCCCCACTCCGAAAGACTGAGGCGGCTGGTTCCGAAAAGCCTCACGAAATAAGGGACCTCCGTCACCAGTGCCTGCAGAGCCAGTCCTGCCCCCCAGGCCACCAGCATATAAACATTTTCCAGGTGATTCATCCTGAAAATGGACTTATTGGTATCCCTCATTCCCACCGCATGCATGAGCTGACTCATGCCAAGTACCGTAAAAGCATGGGTCTGAGCCTTGTTTAAGATGGGCGTAAGACGCAGAATCTTTTCCAGATTCTGTACCGTAACCGGCAGATCCTGTCTGAGCAGTTCCCCATAAGGAACCGTCAGAAATGCCAGCAGGCTGATCAGGCCAATCACCGCCCCATAGCACAGAGTGGTGCTCAGGCCTCCGTGGGCAAAAAGTCCCTCGGAGTTTTTCCGGGGCGCCTCCCTCATCAGAGCGTCTCCGTCATTTTCATCCATCCCAAGGGCAAGGGCAGGCAGAGAGTCAGTGATCAGGTTGATCCACAGGATATGGCTTGCCTTTAAAGGTGCGGGAAACCCTGCCAGAACCGCTGCCAGCATGGTAATGATTTCTCCAAAGTTGGAGGACAACAGGAACAAAATGGTTTTGCGGATATTTTCATAGATTCCCCTTCCCTCCTTCATGGCCTTTTCGATGGTAGCAAAATTGTCATCGGTGAGAACCAGGTCTGCGGCATTCCTTGCCACATCTGTCCCTTCCTTTCCCATGGCAATCCCTACGTCGGCAGCCTTTAAGGAGGGCGCGTCATTGACCCCGTCTCCTGTCATGGCCACAATTTTTCCTTTTGCCTTTAAGGCCTCCACAATCCGCACTTTATGCTCCGGGGAAACGCGGGCAAACACCCGGATTTTCTCTGCCTGCCCGGAAAGACCTTCCTGACCAATACGGTCAATCTCCGCGCCGGTCATACACTCGTCCTTATCCCCTGCAATCCCAAGCTCTTTTGCAATGGCAAAGGCGGTATCCACATGGTCTCCGGTAATCATCACCGTGTCCACATGGGCCCTCTTAAAGCTCTCCACAGCCGCCTTGGCCTCCTCCCTGGGCGGGTCGATCATACCCACCAGGCCCACGAAAATCATATTTTTTTCATCCTTTAAATCCCCCTTCCTTTTTACCGCCACTGCCAGCACCCGGTAGGCTCTGCCTGCCATTTCTCCCACAGCCGCCTTTGCCCCTTCCCTGGCTTTCTGAGAAAAAGGCATTTCCCTGCCGCCCATCCAGACGCTCTGGCAGAGCTCTATCATCTCATCGGCAGCTCCCTTTATGTAGGCAATCTTTCCCGCGCTGCTCTTATGTACTGTGGTCATCCGCTTGCGCTCCGAATCGAACGCTCTCTCATCGATACGCGGAAGGCGCCGCTCCAGAGAACTCTTGTCAATGTGATGGGAAAGCCCTAAATCCAGCAGGGCAAGCTCTGTCGGGTCTCCGATACGGTTTTCCCCCACAGAGGCATCGTTGCAGAGAACGCAGCCCTCCAGGAAAAGAGAGTGTCTTTCCTCATCCAACTCCTCCGCTGCCACCAGGTGCCCGTCCACATAGCACTCCTTTACTGTCATGCGGTTTTTGGTCAGCGTCCCTGTCTTATCGGAGCAGACCGTATTTACCGACCCCAGCGTCTCCACGGAAGGCAGACGCCGCACTATGGTTCCCACCTTCACCATCCTGGACACGCTCAGGGCAAGCACTATGGTCACAATCGCCGCAAGCCCCTCCGGCACTGCCGCCACCGCAAGAGAAATGGCCGTAAGGAGCATGTCCCCCACATCCCGTCTCTGCAGCACCGCTACCAGGAACATGAAGGCGCACACAGCCACCGCAACTGCGCTGAGCAGCTTTCCGATATCCGCAAGCCTTTTTTGCAGCGGCGTCATCTCGTTGTGGTTCTCCCCGATCAACCCGGCGATTTTTCCGATTTCCGTAGACATCCCTGTGCCTGTTACGATCCCTGCCCCTCTGCCGTAGGTAACCGTGGTGGACATAAAAGCCATGTTAAGCCTGTCCCCGGAGCTCTCTTTGCCGGAAAGCTCTCCGGCGGTCTTGTCCACCGGAACGGACTCTCCTGTCAGGGCGGACTCCTCAATCTTCAGATTGACTGCCTCCAGAAGGCGCAGGTCGGCAGGCACCTGTCTGCCCGCTTCCAGAAAGACAATATCCCCCGGCACCAAAAGTGTGCTCTGGATCTCTCTCTCTTTCCCCTCCCTGAGCACCAGCGCCTTAGGGCTGGAGAGCTGCTGCAGGGCCTCAATGGCCTTGCGGGCCTTGTCCTCCTGGACGACGCCCACTACGGAATTGAGCAGGATCACCGCAGCGATAATTGCCGCATCCCCTGCCTCTCCCAGAAAAAGAGAAATGGCAATGGCAGCCATTAAAATATAGATCAGAGGATCGCATAGCTGTTCCATAAACAGCGCAAATACTCCCTTTTTCTTCTGTTCCTTTAACTGATTGGGACCATACTGCCCAAGCCTCGCCTTCGCCTCTGTCTCTAAAAGCCCTGTTTCCCTGCTGCTTTTCAGACTTTTTATCACCTCTGCCGTGTTCTGGTCTGCATACATAGTTAATCCCTCCTGCCTTATGATATGCCCCAGCGGGAGGGATTATGAATAGATCAATATGAAATCTTACTGTCCAATAGCCGGTGTATAATTGTCAAAATAACTGTAGTTACACCGGATACAGGTATATGCGGTATACCCCTGGGTCACTCTGGTGGCAGGTATCACCACCGCCCGATAGGTGTGATTATCCAGATTTCTCTCAATGGATTCCGCATAGCTGCTGCCGCAGGTACAGATAAAGGAACGGATTCCCGGTTCCGTACAGTTGGCTTCCTTAAGCACGTAGGACTGATACTCATGGACATGGGGCGTCGCTGTGGGAGTTGCCGTCGGTGTGGATGTAGGCGTCGCTGTAGGCTGCGAAGTTGCCGCCCCCGAACCGGAAGGCGCTGCAGAATTCTGAGCCGATGCAGAAGGCGCCGCGCTGGCGGAAGGACTTGCGCTGGGGCTGGGTGTCAGCTTATTGATTGGCCTGGAATCCAGTACCACTCCGCAGACCACGCAGGTTCTCTGTTCCGTTCCCATCTTGGTTGCAGTGGCTTCCGCCGCCACATCCCAATCCGAAGCCACATGGCCCGGCGCCGGAATCATTTCCGTATAAAAGTCTCCGCAGCTGCAGGTATATTTCCGGAGCCCCGCCAGAATACAGCTCGGTTCTCTCTCTGTTTCTGCCGTGTACTGATGGACGTGGGGAAGCTCTTCTTCCTCCTCTCCGTCAGCGCCATCCGCTTTTTCTGCCTCAATGGTTTCCTGCGCTATGATCTCATCGCAATAAATACACTTCATCACCCTCAGGCCGCTGGTATCTGTGGTGGGCTTTCTGAGGATTTCCCAGTCCCCCGCCACATGGCCGGTGGACATCACATCCACATAATAAGTATCGCCGCATTCCTTACAGGTATATTTGATGCGGCCCGCCTGATAGCAGGTAGCCTTTTTGTCTATGGTCTCCTCATAATCATGGGTATGGTCTTCACTGACTGCCACAGGCGAGGGGGTCTGTGCCGCCTCAGACCCGGGGCTGATCTCCGGTACCTCAGTTGGAAGCGCCGCCCCGGGCTCCTGCACCTGTTCCTCCGCATTCTCCGGCGATGCCTGCGCCGTAACCTCCGTATCATCTTCCTGCCTTGTCATCGAATAGCCAATGACCACTGCCGTGGTAATACAGGCGGCGGCCGCCAATACACCAAGAACTCCTGTCAAAACCTTTACAATCCCGTTCATTTTTCTGCTTCTCCATCTATCTTTTCAAACATTCTGCAGGAAACCGCAATTTTATTTGACGTTTCCTGTAAACACAACTATAACGCCTCAGATACCCGGGCTGTCACAGAAATTGCCTTATATAGATAGTATATATTTTTTGCGGAAATTTGTAAACACTTAATATCTGACAGTCCGCTCCAGTCTTGGCCCCAGCCTGCTTAAAATTTCATTGGAAATGGTTCCGGCCTGCTCTGCCAGATCGGCGGCCGTAATCTCCTCCTGTCCCGCTCTTCCGATCAGCACCGCTTCGTCCCCTGTCTGTATCCGGGGCACACGGCTCACATCAACAATCGTCTGGTCCATACACATTCTCCCAAGAATCGGCGCCTTTTTCCCTCCGATCAGAACATGTCCCACGCTTTCGGAAAGAGCGCGGGGCAGTCCGTCCGCATATCCGATGGATAATGTGGCAATACGCATTTCCCTGTCCGCCGTAAACTGCAGACCATAGCCCACCGCCTCCCCTGCGTGGAGCTCCTTTACCGCCGCCACCCTGGCCTTTAAGGACAGCACCGGCCTTAACTTATCTTTCCACTTCTCCGTGTCCTTTCTGGTGCTCAGCACCCCGTAAAGCGCAATTCCAACTCTGGCATAATCCCCGGACAGTTCCGGGTAATTCAGCACGCTGTAGCTGGACTGCAGATGGATTTTGGGACAGATGCAGCCCCTGCTCTTTAACTGTGCTGCCAGCCTGTAAAACACCTTTGTCTGGCCCAGGGTAAATTCCCTCTCACGCTTCCCGAGCACATCATCTGCGCACAAATGGGTATACATGCCGTCCACTGCCAGATATTCCCTGTGAAAAAGACTCTCTATCCTGTCAATGTGCTCCCAGGGCTCCCCAATCCTGTGCATCCCCGTGTCAACTCCTATATGCACATGGATTTTCTGCTTCCGCACTCTCCCATATCTGTCAAGAAGCTCCCCATAGGAGGCGTCCACTACCGTCTGCGTAAGCTCATACCGGAAAAGCAGTTCAAACTCATCGGGATGGGTATAGCCAAGAATCAGAATTTCCCCTTTGATTCCCTGCTCCCTTAAGGCGGCTCCTTCCCCGGCACAGGCCACACAAAAAGCGCGGACACCCCTTCGGCTTAATTCCCTTGCCACAGGCACTGCCCCATGTCCGTAGGCATCCGCCTTCACCGCCGGCATCAATTGACATCCTTTTTGCAGACGCGAGCGCAGATAGTCCACATTATGCCCCAGAGCCTCCATGTCCAGCTCCACCCAGGCCCTGCTGCACCCATACCTTCTGCGGCTGAGCCGGATGCTTACAAGAGTAATGCCCAAAGCCGCGATTACAGAGAGAATGGTCACAGCCAGATAATGTCCAAGGCTGTTATCCACCAAAAGACCTGTCATGTGAACCGCCTTTGCCGCCCCGCGTACCACCACAATCACGGCCGGATGCAGAATATAAATCCAGGCTCCCAGAATCCTGAGCACCTTTGCCGGCTTTTTCTTCCATGATAAAAGCACCCTGTAGAGACAAATCATGACCACCGGCAGCGCCAGATACATACTGTCGTGGCGCTGAAGCTCAAAATGCCGGAGCAAAAAGGCTTCCCCTGTCATTACAAGAAAGGAAAAGGCCAAAAGCAATCCGTCAAATCCTCTGCCTGTAAGTCCGCCCTCCCCTGAATTTTTCCCGCGGCCTGCAGGGCGCTTCCCTGCAGGCTGCTCTGCGCCGATTTCCGCTCCCAGCATCAAAAAAAGGGGCGCCAGAAAAATCCCGTTCCGGGTATAGGAAAAAATCTGAAATCCCGCTTCATACAGGGCTGACAGAACCGGCAGCTTCTGCGTCAGGCCATAATAGCTGTCTCCCAAAAGTCCCAGCACATACAGCACGCCTGCCAGAGCCATCATCCCCTTTTTATCCATGCACCTGCTCATAAGAGATACCAGTATGACTCCCAAAAGACAGGCCGGAAAATACCACAGATGGTAAAAAGTACCGTCAAAAAGAAGCATTTTCAGGAGAGTACACACCGTCATCTCCTTATAATGTCCGGCATATATCCCCAGAGGAAGATAAATACAGATGGCAATCCCGTATAAAAGCGCCGTCTTTTTCAGATAACGCACCAGCCGTCCCGTGCTCCCCTTTTTCCGGGAAATAATGTCCGGCAGCGCAAACTGTCCCGTCACCATAAAAAAGAAGGGTACCGCCACCCTTGCAAGTATTCTTGTCAGAAAAAAGTCCGCCTCAGGGCTGAAGGAGGCAAGGGGCGAGGTATGGATTGCAATCACCAAAACCGCCGCAATGATTCTGAAAGCATCCAGCCCTCCATAGCTTCGTCTAATACCCATGCCTGCTCCTTTCCTGGGTGATCACAAAACCATCCACATTGTTGCCGGAAATCCAATAGGGATGGGTCTCATCAATCTCCATATGGATTCCCTCGCTGTCCTTTGCCGCATCCTTTCCGGCCCCCGGCATTTCCAGAAAAGAAACCAGAAACTCCCGGCTGCCCTCCGAAAAATGACAGGGCTTTTCCCCATAGGGAAACTGCCTGAGAAAATCCATATACTCCTCCAGGGTCAGCTTTTTCTGCTCCATAATCCTGGCATGGGGAATTCCCACATAACGGAAATGCCAGGGTTCATACCCAATCCCGGTCACCGTCTCCCGCCCCTTCGGGTAACGCTCAATAAATCCGTATTCCGCCGCTTTCTGACGAAAAGTGCCGCAGATACCCGTATAGGGAAATTCCGGCCTGATAAAGTCGATTACCTCCTGCTTTTGCCCCAGGTCAATGGCAAGCCCGCTCTGATGCTCGCTGTGTCCGGGAAATGCCACGTAGGTTTCGGTAAATTTCTTTCCGTTTTCCTTAAGAGAGTTCTCCCAGATCTCCTCCTGCTCCCTGCCGGAGCGCCAGCCGCTGACCGGAACGATTCCACGCCAGCCGTTTATTTTATCCATCAGATGAAAGAGAAGTACTGCGGCCCTGCGCCGCATGAGAATCTCAGGCTCCTGCTCCAAAACCGGCATCAGAGATTCCTTTCCGGCATCTTTCTTTGGTTCCCTGTAAGCATATGCCCGGTTTACCAGGATCAGGCTTCCGGAATAAATTTCATTTCTCTGCAAAATAACTCTTTTCAACCTGTCTGCTCCTTATCTGTAAAGCGCCAGCGCCATAATCTTGTCCAGTACCTCCTGAAAGGAATATCCTGCCGCCTTCATCATTCCCGGATAACGGCTGTGCTCCGTAAATCCCGGAATCGTGTTGACCTCATTAAAGACCACTTCCCCCTCAGGAGTCAGAAACATATCCACCCTGGCAAATCCCCGGCACCCCAAAGCACTGTAGATAACTTTCGCTGTCCTTTTAATTTCCTGCGCCTTCTTTTCATCAATCCTTGCAGGCACATAAATAGCGGAGGTTTTGAGGGTGTACTTCTCGGTAAAATCAAAGAATCCTCCCGAGAGCTCAATCTCGTCCACTTCCCCTGTCATCAAATCCACATTTCCAAGCACCGCGCATCCAACCTCAAAGCCCTCGATATTTTCCTCCACTATGACTTCATCGTCGTGCTGAAAGGCCAGCCACACAGCGCCTTCCAGCTCCTCCGGCTTCTGCACTTTGGTAACTCCATAGGAGGAACCGGCCTTCACCGGCTTTACAAAAAGGGGATAACCGATCTCCCTGGCAAAAGCACTGACCTCCCCCGCAGAGCGCTGTCTGAACACACCGGCTTTTGGAACCCGCACGCCCGCAAGACTCACCAGCTTATGGGCTCTGTCCTTATCCATACAAAGAGCCGAGGCAAGGACAGAACAGCCCACAAGCGGAATTCCCGCCAGCTCGATCAAGCCCTGTATGGTGCCGTCCTCCCCGTTTTTCCCGTGCAGCACAGGAAACGCCGCATCCACCGGAATGGAACTTACACCCTCCTTCCCAAACACCAGCAGCCGGTGCTCGCTCCTTCCCGGTGAGAGCATTGCCGGAAGGGCGTCCTTGTCATTTAACCATGTATCTTCCTTTATCTTCTGTATCTCTCCCTGAAAGCAGAACCAGTCCCCCTTTGTGGAAATTCCTACCGCCACAGGCTCATACTTTTCCCTGTTTAAATTTTTGATGACAGAATAGGCGGACTCAAGAGATACACTGTACTCAGAGGATTTTCCTCCAAAAAATACCGCAACGTTAAGCTTATCCATAATTAACCTCATTTCTGCGCTGCTTTTGCTCAAAACCGCTCCGTCAAAGCTCACCGGTTTACGGGGCAGCGCGTCCGTAAACAACGGATGCCGGACCTTACCGGCTGTCCTTATGTTAATAAAACCTTAGCAAAACGGGATAAAAAACATTTTTATATTTTACTTAGGATTGGTTATTTTTTTCTTGGGGAAATATTAAGATTTTACTGTGAAAGCCCCGGACGACGGCGATTGCGGGAGCACGAAGTGCGGAGCAATCGGCTTTCATTCAATCAGCTGACTGGCGAAGCGTGGCAGCGTCTGATGTGGTGGCGCGCAGGAGCTATTATCCGGCAGAATATACAAATATGCACAATACTATATTAAGTATAATTTGGGACAAAAATGGATCACAACTTACAATATCTTCCATTTACTTCCTTTTTTTCTCAAATTTTCTCCTGTAATTTCTACATTCTTTTCTCAAAAATTTATTTGTCTCCAGCTCATTCTCATGATATGATTTTACCGACAGTTCTATCTGAGCTATTCTATATCACTCTTTTTATTAAAAAACGTCATAAATTTTCTCTTTATGAGGTTCACAAGAACCTTTATCTCAAATCTAATTTACTTCAAAAGAAAGGACAATTCTATGAATCACTTCCAGCCATCCATTGACATCATCGGGGAATCCCTTCTGCTTCCATCTTCGGGTGCTCTTACAATCCCCATGACAAACGATTATTTATTCCGTGCACTTCTCCAAAGGAATAATAAGGTGTTAAAGGGACTTATTTCGGCACTTCTCCACATTTCTCCTACAGATATTTCCTCTGCTGTCATCACGAATCCCATTGAACTTGGAAACAATATTGACCAGAAAACCTTTATTCTGGATATAAAAGTTTCTTTGAACAACGCTGCTATCCTTAATCTTGAGATGCAGGTTATCAATGAACATAACTGGATCGAACGTTCCTTAAGCTACCTGTGCAGAAATTTTGACCAGCTGAAAGCAGGGGAAGAATATCAGGAAGCGCGCCCCGTTATCCAGATAGGACTTCTCAATTTTACTCTTTTTCCAAAACTTCCGGAATTCTTTGCCACCTATAAATTCTTAAATGTAAAAAATCATTCTTTATATAGTGACAAGCTGCAGATTCGTGTGTTAGACTTAACTCATATAGACTTGGCAACTATGGAAGACAAGCAGTATCAGCTTGACCATTGGGCCTCTCTTTTCAAAGCCAAAACATGGGAGGAAGTTATGATGCTTGCACAGAAAAATCAATGTATCGGGGAAGCCGCCGAAACCATCTATCAGCTCAGCCAGGAAGAAAAAATTCGTTTGCAGTGCGAAGCGAGGGAGGATTACTACCGTACCCAGCTCGGATGGCAGAATATGCTGAGGGAGAAAGATATTCTGTTAAATGAAAAAGATAGTGTTATACAGAATCAAAAGAACCAACTTATTGAGCAACAGATCAATTATGAAAAGCTCCTCACCTGGGCAAGGGAACACGGTTATGAATCATAATTTTTATCAGAGGTTTTTATGAAAATTGCAGTCTTATCTGATATCCACGGAAATTACGAGGCGTTAAAAGCCTGTATCAATTATGCCCTGGAGAGAGAAATCACAGCCTTTCTGTTTCTGGGCGATTATCTGGGTGAATTCGCCTGTCCCCGGCGGACCATGGATTATCTCTATCAGCTCCGGGAGAACTATCAATGTGTCTTTATCAGAGGGAACAAGGAAGACTACTGGTTAAATTACCGCAATGCCGGTGAAACCGGGTGGCGCGGCTACAATACCATCACCGGCGCACTCTGGTACACTTATCAGAATATCACTGAGCGGGATCTGGATTTTTTTGCAAGAATGGAGATTTCTCAGACATTCACTTTGGGCGAAGCAGAGTCAATTACCCTCTGTCACTGTTCTCCTTTCAGCAACAGGCAGGATTTGCTCCCCAAAGAACCTGATACCTGTCATATTCTGGAACAAAGCATCACACGTCTTATCCTGTGCGGCCACACACATATCCAGCAAAAAATTGAACACCTCGGCAAAACAGCCTTGAATCCGGGCTCGGTGGGAGCTCCTGTCGGCGTCTGCCGAAAGGCTCAGTTTATGCTTCTTCATCAAAACAAAAATACATGGACAGAGGAATTTCTGTCTCTGGATTATCCTGTTGAAAGAGAAATAGAAAACTTATACAGCGTAAAACTGGACCGGATTGCCCCTTACTAGTGCAAGTCTACCATATGCCTTCTCCAAACCGGGATCGACTTTCAGAAGCTGCTTCTCCAAAAATCCATGGAACTGTGCCGGGAGGAGCGCGGTGAATGTATCTGGCCGGATATCCCTGAAAAATATTGTGAGCAGGCTTTTGAATTTCTCATTGAACAGGCGGAATAAACTTATTTTTTAAGCAATTGTAAAGCAGATCTGAATGGTATATACTGTTTTCTATAAGACATCATCCTTTGCAGGTTATTGTTTGCCAGGCAAAAACAGTATACACCAAAAAATCATGATGTCTTTAGACTTAAGCAACTTGAAGCAGAAGCTCTTTTTCTATCACCTGGCAGCTGAAAGTAAAAATATCAAAAAAGTGGGATGCGTAAATGAGTGTGATTCAGAAAAGATCCAAATGGAAGGGAACAATGACCGACAGGGAGCGGTTCAACAACCAGATGCACTATAAACCCGTTGACCGATGCTTTAATATGGAGTTTGGGTATTGGCAGGAAAACTATGATGTCTGGAAAATGTTTAAGGAGAACGGAATCAGGACGGAACAACAGGCGAACCAGTTCTTCGGTTTTGACAGAATTGAATCGATTGGGGGATGCACCTGGATGTTCCCGCCTTTTGAGGAAAAGGTAGTGGAAGAAAGAAAGGACACTAAAATCCTGATCAATGCGGACGGACTTTTGGCGGAGGTGCGAAAAGACGGGCATGATACCATCCCTCATTACATATCCGCATCCATTGTCACGCCAAAAGACTGGGCGAAATGTAAGGCGGAGAGATTTTGCGTAGATGACCCTGCCAGGGTCGTGGACATTGAAACCCTGAAAAAGCAGCATCCTGCGGACCGGGATTATCCTCTTGGGGTCAACTGCGGTTCCATGATAGGGAAGGTTCGGGATATGCTCACGTTTGAAGGTCTGGCATATGCCTGTTTTGATTACCCGGAGATGGTGGAGGACATGGTGGAAACCTGCTGTGTTTTGACAGAAAATTTTCTGGATCAGGTTTTACCGCATTTTGATTTTGATTTCGCATCGGGCTGGGAAGATATCTGCTTTAAAAACGGCCCTATCGTGACATTGGATTTCTTTCGGGAAGTGGTGGTTCCCCGTTATAAAAGAATCAACAGGAAGTTAAAAGCGCATGGTATTGACCTGTGGTATATGGATTGCGACGGGGATGTAAGGTTTCTGCTCCCCTATTTTCTGGAGAGCGGGGTCAACTGTCTTTTTCCCTTTGAGGTAAACGGCTGTGCCCATCCTGGGGAGCTTTTGGAACAATACGGCAAGGATTTGCGGATTATGGGCGGTTTTGACAAGATCCAGCTTGGAAATGGGAAAGAGGCGATCAAAAGATATATGGAATCACTGGTTCCTTTGGTGGAGAGAGGGGGATATATTCCTTTCTGTGACCACAGGTGTCCTCCGAATGTAAAGGAGGAAGATTATCTGTATTATCTGAACCTTAAGGAAGAAATGTTTGGAATGAAATAGGCAGAAAATGATAAGAAGCGGTTGGGTTGATAAAAAGCCTGCACCGCTTCTGAAGTGACTTTGGTAAAATTTCAAATTAATCAATATCCTGCTCTCCAAAAAGCACGAAAGGAAAGGACATTCTCATGAAAATCAATTCCAATATAATTCCAGCCAATACAGAATACGGCGTCAAAAATTCCAGACAGGCAGAAAACATAAAAGACCGGAAATTCATGGAAAGAGTCGCACAGGGAGAAAACGTCAATCTCTTTAAAGAACTTGGAAGCGGCGTAAGTATTGAGCTCTCTGAAGAAGGGCTTGCTGAATTGAACAAAAAGCTTTCGGAAATCAAAAATGACAATCCCGACATGCACATTTTGAGCGATGAGGAAAAAGCGAAGCTCCTCCAGGATGCCATCAAGCCCCTCCGGGCCCGGCATCCCATCATTCCCAACATCAAGACCAACGATAAACTTGTGAAAGGATTGGCAGGGGCAGATAAAAATGTGGTGGATGCCGCCTACTCCATCATCCAAAAAAATCTGCTTCCTCACAATGTGGGAACCATGACGGAGGATGAGCGGCAGGAGCTGATTCTGGTTGGGCTCGAGGAAGCCAAATATCTGGCTGACGGTCTTGACGGGGACAAGGCCGGTCTTTTCATGGATGCCATGAACACGATTGCGAAATATGGCATTAACGGAACGCTGGATTTGCAGGGCAACGTTACCTACGATATCCGTTGGGGCGCTTTGGTGGGGGCGCCGGATGACTATATCAGTACCGGGGATCTCATGAGAAAGGTTGCGCCAAAGGAGTATGCAACCTATTCGTCAATGATGGATGAGGCTATTCAAAAGAACGATGACCACCTCATGGTTAATGCCATGAAATATATGATAGATTGGGAATTGCAGGCTTACAGAAAAAATCCACAGTCTTTTGAAAACGTAAAGCAGGAACAGGTAAACTGGGTAAAGGGTGTTGAAAACACCATAATCCCGGATGCTTACAGCCGCACTGACCGAAGCAGCCTGCAGTCCCTGACGAACAGTATTCTGGAACAAAATCAGGTTTTGGATTATGACTTTTTATTCAGGAACCTGCAGGAGTTTGCAGACCTTCTTGCCGGTTCGTCCATGGACAAATTTTCGCCTGTATGATAAAATTCCCCTCAAAGAAAGGGGAAGCATTATGTTCACACTGGTGGAGGACATTTTATGCACGTTTACAGACTTTCTCACCGGCTACGCTGCACTGACACTCTGCCTGTTTGCAGTCATGGACGAGCGGGGATGGCAGCGGCTGAAAAAACTGCCTGTTCTGCTGTTTGCACCCCTGACGGTAACTTTCATAAGTCTGACCTTATATGCGGCCATCCCCGAGGCCGCTTTTTTCCGTTACTGCATAAATTCCTGTTTCAACCTGCTGGCCTGCGCCCTTTGGGCCAGGTGGGCGTGGCGGACCGGGTTCTGGTGGGCTTTTGCCGCCGTGTGCATGGCAGGTGTGTTCCAGGTAGCCGCCTCTACCCTGTCCTGGATGCTGCTCAAAGTAATCCCTTTGGACAGATTCCGCCAGTTCCTGGCATCGGAGGCCGTCTTTTGGGCCGCAGTTCTGACCATCACCGCTTTGCTGCACTTTTTGCGTTTCGGTTCCCGGTTCCGCCTGCTGCGGGAAAATGAATCCGGCCGCCGGATGGCTCTGCTGCTGTTTGCGCTGGAATCTTCTATGGAGATGCTCCTCCTGATGCAAAACGGAATCCGGGAGGAATATCTGATCGCCTACCACCTCCTCGTCATAACTACGGCGGGACTGATTACGGGGCTGGTGACCTATCTGGCTCAGCGGCTGGACGCTGTCCGGCAAGTGGAGGCCCAGCGCAGCATCATTGCCCAGCAGCAGCTCTATGAACAGGATCTGGAGTCCATCCGCCGGGAGGTACGCTCGTTCCGGCACGACTACAAAAATCTGCTGGCAGGGCTGTCAGAGCAGGCGGACGAAGGCGAATTGGACAAACTGCGGGACGCCCTGGCGGAGCTGGATGCAGGCTTTGACCGGCGCATCGGGGAGAAAATCCAGGCTTCCGCTCAGCTGGGCAATGTGAGGATTCCCCAGGTGCGCAGCCTGCTGCTGTCCAAACTGACCGGCATGGGAGAAAAGGGGATCGACAGCCGGTTGGAGATCCTCTATCCCGTGGAGACGCTGGATATGGATCCCTGGGACTTTACCCGCTGTCTGGGTATCCTGCTGGATAACGCCATTGAGGCCGTTTTGGATGTGAAAACACCCTGGGTGGAGACCGTTCTGTTGGCTCAGGAAGGGAGACTGTCCCTTCGGATATCCAACCCCTATACCGGAACCATTGATCCGGACAAAATCTGGGCGGAGGGCTTTTCCACCAAAGGGAAGGGGCAGGGGCTGCTTCCACGGCACAGGAACTGCTGGACGCGGTTCCTGACGGCAGCCGGAATGTCTATTTTCTGGATGTGGATTTGAAGGACGGGGAGTGGGACGGCTTTCAGCTGGGTCGGGAGCTGCGGCGGCGGGATCCCCACGGCACCCTGATCTATGTTACCGGCTACGGTGATCTGGCCTGGAAAACCTTCCAGTATCATCTGGAGGCCTTTGACTACATTGTAAAGGAACCGGAACAGACCGGTCCCTCCGCCGCCCGTTGCCTGGAAGCTGTCCACGACCGCCTGCTGGACGAGCGCCGGGATCCGGCGGAGGTATTTTCCCTGCGGACTGGGGATGAGACGCGGCACGTTCCGCTGGCCGATATCCTGTTCTTTGAGACCGCCCCCAGGGCCCACCATGTTTTCCTCCACACGGCGGACAGTCGGATGGATTTCGTGGGCAGTCTGAACGAGCTGGAAAAAGAACTGGGCGGGCGCTTTATCCGGATCCACCGTGCCTATCTGGCGGCGGCGGATAAAATCGAGGCTGTGAACCGGAAAGAGAACAAAGTTCAGGTAGGAGGCCGGGAGTGCCTGCTCTCCCGGGCCGGAAAAGCAAAGCTGCGCAAAAAACCGGAAGAGGGACCGTAAGGCTTTCTCCCGGTTTTTGCCGTTTGGGAACAATTTGCACCGTTTAGGAAATCTGCCCCGGGCCGGGTTTAAATTGTGGTATATTTTCTTTCGCAGACAAAAAGAAAATGGAGAAAACCAGAATGGCAAAAGGAAAAGAACGTTTTGTAGAAGTATATTCCCAAGGATTAACCAATGTGGAAAAGATCATCGTGGACACCCAGACCGGCGTGAATTACCTGCTGGCCGCCTCTACCCTGACAGCAGGCTGCGGGATGAGCGTCCTGGTGGATGCGGAGGGCAAACCTGTCGTCACTCCCGTAGACTAAACAACGGACAGTGCGCTTCGCGGACTATCCTTATGTTCAACGGATGCCCCGCAAGCGGGGCATCCGCAATGAATCTACCACGCAAACAAAGCCTTTCCCTTAAGTCTCAGAATTGCCTCAATCAGATAGTAATCACCATAAATGATCGGCACCTCCGTATTTTCACCCGAAGGGTCATGATAGAAAAATGTTCCTCCGCCCACAATTGAATCCTGCTCCGGATCCCAGTTATTAAACTTCTCGTCACAGGCTCGCAGGATATGAAACGCCGCCTTTAAATAAAGCTTCTTTTCATGCTCTCCTACATGCTCTGCCAGCTCCAAAAGGCCGCAGGCAGTAATCATCCCTGCCGTGGAATCATATTTCACCGGTTCCTCGGGAGCGCGGTAATCCACAAGAGGAAGCCAGTCCGAAACTGCCATATTGGAAATACAGTAGTGGGCGCATTTCTTAGCCGTATTTAAGAAAGACTCATCCCCTGTATGCCGATAGCTCAGGGCAAACCCGTAAACTGCCCAGGACTGTCCGCGGCTCCATGAGGATCCCTTCTCAAAGCCCTGACCTCCGGGATTGTCCAGAAATTCTCCGGTTTCCGGGTCGAAGATCACGATATGGTTGCAGCTTCCGTCCTCCCGAACAATATACTTCTGGGCCGTCCTTGCATGGTTTACCGCAATCTGGGTAAAACGGGGATCACCGGTCTCCTCGCTGGCCCAGTAAAGCAGCGGAATATTCATCAGGCAGTCAATGATCATTCCCCCGCTCAGCTTTTGTCCATCGGCAACCGCTCCCATATCGTCATTCCATGCACGGATATATTTTCCTGCCAGGTTGTAACGTCCTGCCAGCAGATTGGCTGCATGAAGGCTGCGGCGCCTGGAATCCTTATTTTTTGTTTCCCGGTAATTTGCCACGGAGGAAAGCAAAAACATAAAGCCCACATCATGATGCAGTCCTTCAAATCCCTGCAGCGTCTCGTCCAGTCTCTCCTCCACGCCCTCGGCTGCTTTTTTGTATTCCTCATCTTTTGTGGCCTCATACATCTGCCAGAGCATTCCGGGCCAGAACCCATTGGTCCAGAAATAAATACCGCCGGGCACATCCAGATCGTGATATTTCCCGTCGCGGGTGCTGTAGGGAATCATCGTCCCTGTTCTTTCACATTCCTTTTTCATCTTTACCAGCAGTTTCTCATACACCTCTTCCAGCCACTGCTCGTCTGAAACCTTTGTACATGTCTCTCCCATGTAAATACCCTCCTTTACATCCTGTCCACGCATCTGCATGCCCGAACCCTTTTGCTTTACCTTTTTATTCATTTTCCTGATTCTATCACAGAAAAAAGCTATCTGTTAGAAAAAACAAATAGCTTTTAGTAAAAATAACTTCTATTTTCAGATCGCTCCGGACATCCAGTGAGCCTTTCTGTATTCCTGGGGCGCAGCTCCCTTGTTTGCCTTAAAAACCTTGGAAAAATAATTATTATCCGTATACCCCACATAGGCGCCGATTTCCTGGACGCTCATCCTGCTCTCAAGCAAAAGCTCTGCCGCCAGGTCACACCGCTTCCTGGCCATGTACTGCTTCATGGTCATTCCGGTTTCCTGTGAAAACAGCTTCACAAACCGGGTCTGACTGATCCCCGCCGCCTTCGACAGTTCCGCTATGGTAATGGGCCTGCTCAAATTGATTCCCATATACTCAATCGCCTTCTTTACACAGGACGAGCACCTGTTTTTCTGCTCCTTCCGTACTTCCCTGCAAAAATGTTCCACAAGCCGGGTTGTCAGGCTGTCCAGCTTTTCTGCGGAGGCTGTGTGCTGCATCCTCTGGGCATACTCCTGACTAATAGAGTCAATTAAAACAGGACTTAAACCTGCCATCTTTGCTCCCATCCTCACGATCGTTCTCACAATACCGGCTCCCACAATCTGATCTCTCAAATCCGATGACATAAATCTCAGGTCGGCACATACTGCTTTCAGTTCACCCAAAATAGCAAGCGCTTTTTCCGTTTCTCCACAGCTTACCGCTTTCATAAAGCATTCCTCCAGATGATAGCGCCTGCTGACAATGCTGGAGCTCTCATATTTATCTGAAAAAGACATGGATGAATCCGGGTTTTCCCTGCTCTCCCTTATTGCTTTGACCTCCCGGCCTGCTTCTCCCTCTCCCATATGCTCCAGGAAAAGCAAAACCGTCCTCATAGCCTGTTCCCGGCAGGAAACCGGAAGCTGGCAGCGATAGGATTTGTAAGGGGCCATGTAGGCCTGAGGAAAACCCAGCTTTCCCAAAAGACTTCTGGCAGAAATTTCCTTCCACTCCTCTTCCACATAAGGCCCCAGCAAAATCCACTTTTTTCCTATCGAAAAAGCAATCAGAAAAGAATCCAGGCAATCTTCTATCTCATAAATAACCGCTCCCGAACCCTTATCCAGAAAATCCTGCAGCCCCTCCGCCGTATACAGCTTCTGCAGCTTTGGCAAAAAGCAGTACTTTTCTTCAAATTCCTCCAGCGGTTTCCTGTCTCCGTCATATACGCTCACTGCCATCCCCGTCAATGATGGAATCAGGATAATAGCAGTCTCTAAAAAATCCATGTTTCTCACCTCGTCCCAGTTTTTCTTTCTATCGGTACATATTTTATTATAATTCAGACCAATCTAAAAATCGTACTACAAATACCAAAAATAATCACTATAAAAAGAAGTACAATCTAATTATAATTAGAAGAGAAATTATGTAAAAGATGGCAGTAATCAACATCGCAATTATGTAGAAAATAGACAAAACCTGCTAATAAAATTTCTTTTTTTGGAACAATTAATATAGAAAACTCGCAAAGGAGGAGAACAATGCGAAATGTAATCAGCTTGAATCAGGACTGGCTGTTCAGCCGGGTGGACTGCGGTCTGCCAAAGGCTCTGCCTGCAGATTGGGAGAAGGTAAACCTGCCCCATACCTGGAACGCAGTGGACGGCCATGACGGGAACGGAGGTTATGCGCGTATCAAAGGCTGGTATGCCAAAAGCTTCAAAACGCCCGCACAGCCCCTGAAAGGCGGCCGGGTGTATGTGGAGATCCCGGCAGCGGGTCAGCAGGCAACCGTTTATGTAAACGGCAGCGAAGTCATTTATCACGAGGGCGGATATTCCAACTTCCGCGCAGATATCACAGATCTATGCAAGGCGGAGGAGGATAATCTTCTGGTAATCGCCTGTAGCAACGAAAACAAGAGCAATGTTTACCCTCAGGCAGCAGATTTCACCTTCTACGGCGGGTTATACAGAGGGGTTCGCTTAATCAGCGTTCCTGATACCCATTTTGATCTGGACTATCTGGGAGGCCCCGGCCTTAAAGTGACGCCTAAGCCCTGCGAGAGCGGAGGAGCCACCTTCGAGCTGGAATCCTGGATCACAAAGGGCGATGAAAATTTTACGGTTCTGTACTCCATAAAGGACGCTGAGGGCAAAGAGGTTGCCAGCGCCTGCCGTCCTTTCGATCAGACAAAAGTTACCGTTTATGTGCCCGATGCCACTTTGTGGGACGTGGACAATCCTTATCTTTACACTGTGAGCGCCATCCTTCAGCGCCGGAACGAGGCCTGTGATGAGGTCAGTGCAAGAGTGGGTGTGAGAAGCTTCTCCTGCGACCCTCAAAAAGGCTTTATTTTAAACGGCAGAGAGCTTCCGCTGCGCGGCGTAAGCCGTCATCAGGACCGTCTCTACAAGGGCAACGCCCTTACCAGGGAAGATCATTTTGAGGATGCGAGACTGATCAAGGAATTGGGTGCCAATACCATCCGTCTGGCTCACTATCAGCACTCCCAGGATTTCTATGATGCCTGCGACGAGCTGGGCTTTATTATCTGGGCGGAAATCCCCTTTATCAGCGTGATGAACCAGGACCCGGCTGCCCACCAGAACTGCATCAGCCAGATGAAGGAGCTGATCACCCAGAATTACAACCACCCTTCTATCTGTTTCTGGGGAATTTCCAACGAAATTCTGATCGGCGGTATTTCCGAACAATTGGTTGAAAACCATAAGGAATTAAACACTCTCTGCAAAGAGCTTGACGATACCCGTCTCACCACCATTGCCCATGTGTCCATGACTCCTGTTGACAGCCCCATGCATGGCATCACGGATGTGGAAAGCTACAACCATTACTTTGGCTGGTACGGCGGCAAGATGGAGGACAACGGTCCCTGGCTTGACGAGTTCCACAGGGTTCATCCTGAAATCTGCCTTGGCATGTCAGAGTACGGATGTGAGGGCATCATCACCTATCACGGCCCCAATCCCGCCTGCAAGGACTACAGCGAAGAATATCAAGCACTGTACCATGAACATCTCGCCAAAGTCTTCGACGAGCGTCCCTGGATGTGGTCTACCCATGTATGGAATATGTTTGACTTTGGCTGTGCGGCCCGTGATGAAGGCGGCGTAGCCGGGCGGAACAACAAGGGCCTTATGACCATGGACCGCAAGACCAAAAAAGACAGCTACTTCGTTTACCAGGCCTACTGGAGCAAAAAGCCCATGCTGCACCTTGCCGGCAAACGCTACGCCCAGAGAGCCGGAGATACCACCGAGATCAAGGTTTACTCCAATCAGCCCGCCGTTTCCCTTTATTTAAACGGTAAGCTTGTGGAAGAAAAGACGGCCGATAAGGTATTTGCCTTCCAGGTGTCCTTAAAAGACGGTTTTAACATCGTTACTGCGGTGGCCGGTGACTTAAAGGACAGCACCACCCTTGAGAAGGTGGAAAAGGAGCCTGACATCTATGTTCTTCCCGAGGTAAACGAGCGTGCGGAAGGCGTTGCCAACTGGTTCAAGCTGGCGGGAGATCTGGATCTGAAAGCTCCTATGGAGTTCCCGGAAGGAAAATACAGCATTCATGATACGATGGAAGATCTGGCCAAATGTCCTGAAGCTTTCAGGATTATGGCGGATGCCATTAAGATCGCAATGAACATGAAAATCGAACCCGGCGTGGGCATGTGGGATATGATGAAAGCCATGACTCCCGAAAAAATGGTGGGGATGGCAGGCGGCATGGCTCCCGAAGGCTTCCTTGAAAGTATTAATGCCAAACTGATCAAAATCGACAAACAATAGATCCCAAACAACGGATGTAAGGCGCCGCCGGTCAGACCGCTGAGTATACACGGCTCTCCGGCGGCGCAGTATAAAGGAGCAGGCATTTTGAGCAAATTATCGGAATATAAAAAGAAAAAAGAGTTTCTGGTGTGTGTGGACAGCGACGGCTGCGCCATGGACACCATGGATATCAAGCACATCCGCTGCTTCGGCCCCTGCATGGTAACGGAGTGGGGCCTGGAGGAATGGAAGGATGAAATCCTAAGCCGCTGGAACGACATTAATCTTTACACCATGACCCGCGGGATTAACCGGTACAAGGGCTTATCCATCGCTTTATCTGAGATCAATGAAAAGTATACTCCCATAGAGGACTTGGACACTCTGACCAAATGGGTGGAAAGCAGCCCCGAGCTCTCCAATGGTGCTCTGGAAAAGGCCATTGCCGCCAACGACAGTGTAAGCCTGAAGAAGGCGCTTTCCTGGAGCAGGGCGGTCAATACCTCCATCACCGCTCTGCCCGAGGAGGAAAAGCTTCCTTTCAGGGGTGTAAAGGAGGCTCTTGCCTTTGCCCATGATAAGGTGGATGTTGCCATTGTCTCCAGCGCCAATCTCGACGCGGTTTTGGAGGAATGGGAAAGATATGAGCTGCTTGGCCACACCGACATTGTCCTGGCACAGGACTCCGGCAGCAAAGCCTTTTGCATCAGTGAACTTTTAAAAGCCGGTTACGAAAAGGATCACGTGCTGATGTGCGGCGACGCCCCCGGCGATCTGGATGCCGCTCAGAAGAACGGTGTCTTCTACTATCCCATCCTGGTTCGCCACGAAGCCGAGTCCTGGCAGGAATTTGTGGACAAAGCCGTCTCCAGACTCTTAGACGGCAGCTATGGCGGCGCTTACCAGCAGGAAAAGATCGATGCATTTTTAAATAACCTGAAATAATACATTCCAAATATAAATCAGTAGAAAGGAGAAATTTGACATGGTTGATATGAAAGCCAACCCCTTTTACTTATCCGACGAGGACTGTAAATGGGTGGAGGACACCATTGCAGGAATGACTCTCGACGAAAAAATCGGGCAGTTATTCTTTAACATGGGCTCCTCCAGAGACGAAGAGTACCTGAAAATGACGGTAAACAAGTATCACATCGGAGGGATCCGCTACAATCCCGCCACAGCGGACGAGGTTCATGAGCAGAACCGCATCCTGCAGGAAAACAGCAAGATTCCTCTTATCATCGCCTGCAACACGGAGAACGGCGGGGACGGCGCCTGTGTGGACGGCACCACCATCGGCAGCCAGACCAAGATCGGCGCCACCCGCAATGTGGACTACGCCTACAATTTAGGCTACATGTCCAACAAGGAAGCGGCCGCCATCGGCTGTAACCTTTCCTTTGCGCCTGTAAGCGACATTCTCTACAACTGGGAAAACCCGGTAATCGGACTTCGTACCTACGGCAATGACGTAGACAGAGTTATGGAAATGACCAAAGCCTACATGGACGGTGCTCATGCCAACAAGGGCTTTTGCTGCGCCGCCAAGCATTTCCCCGGCGACGGTCTTGATTTCCGTGATCAGCACGTGGCAAACAGCGTAAACGACTTTAGCTGTGAGGAATGGGATGAAACCTTCGGCAAGGTTTACCAGAACCTGATTGACAACGGCTTAGAAGCCATCATGGCAGGTCATATCATGCAGCCCGCCTACACCAGACATTTCAATCCGGAGATTGCTGACGATGACATTATGCCTGCCACTCTCTCACCGGAATTAATTAACGGCCTTCTGAGGACAAAGCTGGGCTTTAACGGTATGGTGCTCACCGATGCTTCCCACATGGTTGGCCTTACCTGCCGCATGAAGAGATGTGACCTGATGCCCGCCGCCATCGCCGCCGGTATCGACATGTTCCTGTTCTTCAACGATATGGACGAAGATTTCGAGAGCATGAAGCAGGGTTATCTGGATGGAAGAATCACCGAGGAGCGCTTAAGCGATGCCCTTCACCGCATCCTGGCCTTAAAGGCTCATATGGGACTGCACAAAAAGGCTCCCACAGAGCTTGTACCGCCTAAGGCTCAGGTTCATGAAATCGTGGGCTGCGCGGAGCACAAGGCCATGCAGAAGGAAATCTCCGGGAAATCCGTCACTCTTGTCAAATATAAAGATCAGGATGTCCTCCCTATGATTCCTGACCGTTATAAACGCATCATGATCGTTTATGTAAAGGGCTTGGAGGCTCCCGGACTGGGCGCTATCATGGGCAAGAATAAGGTCTCTCCTGCGGAAAAACTAAAAGATAAGCTGATCGCCAAAGGCTTTGACGCCTTTATCTATGAAAGCCCGATCCAGAAGATCATGCAGCAGATGCAGGCCGGTGAAAAGCCTGATATCAACCTTTATTTTGCAGGAAAGGATGCCATCAGGGATTTCGTGGCAAAGCAGGATCTGATTATCACCCTGGTGGATATTCCCGGCGGTTTCCAGCCTGTGGCAAGACCTGCTTTCGGCATGACCAAGGGCGGCGGTGAGATCCCGTGGTATGTGCATGAGCTTCCGGTGATTGTGATCGCCACCAGACAGCCTTTTGTTCTGGCAGATATTCCTCAGGCACGCACCTACATCAATACCTATGATTCTCTGGATACCACCTTCGACTCTCTGGTAGAGAAGCTTATGACAGGCGCCGACGCCTTTACAGGACAGGATCCGGTAGATTCTTATTGCGGCGTCTGGGATACGCGTTTATAAAAAGAGGTTGCTTTTTACATGTTTGCACAGTCAACTTGTGGATATATGTATTTTCTGGTAGAATATATAAAATAGTGTTTTTTTCAAAAATATAGCAAAACAGGAGGTATTTTCTATGCAAATGGGGTTTCGCTGGTATGGCGAAGGAAATGACGACATTAAGTTGTCAGACATCAAGCAGATTCCCGGCGTGACAAGCATTGTCTGGGCGCTTCACAATAAGATGCCCGGCGAGGTGTGGGAAGAAGCTGAAATTGCCGAGGTTCAGAAGCAATTAGAGCCTTACGGCTTTAACATGGATGTGGTTGAGTCAGTGAATGTCCATGATGACATTAAGATTGGCCTGCCCACCCGGGATGGATATATTGCGAATTACATTCAGACCATCCGCAATCTGTCCAAATTTGGCGTTAAGGTAATCTGCTATAACTTTATGCCGGTTTTTGACTGGACACGTACCGATCTGTTCCACCCGGTAGGGGATGGCTCCACCGCTCTGTTTTATGAGGCAAGCAGGATCCATGACGACCCTAAGGAAATGGCTGATTACATTTTAAACAATCTCCATGGTCTTACCTTCCCCGGCTGGGAGCCCGAGAGAATGGCTAAGCTGGACGAGTTATTTGAGGCTTACAAGCCCGTTACCAAAGAAAAGCTCTGGGAAAACCTGAAATATTTTCTGGAAGCCCTGATGCCCACCTGTCGGGAATGCGACATCAAGATGGCAATCCATATGGATGATCCCCCATGGGATATTTTCGGACTTCCTCGCCTTTTAGTTGACGCTCAGTCCATCGACAGATTCCTGGCAATGGTAGATGATCCCTACAACTGCCTGACCCTGTGCTCCGGCAGCTTAAATGCCAATCCGAATAACAATGTGGCTTCCATCGTGCGCAAGCACTGTGACCGCATTGCCTTTGCACACATTCGGAATATCAAGCATTTCCCCAACGGAGATTTCTCTGAGGCCAGCCACCGCGACTGCGACGGAGAGACCGGTATTCTGGATATCATCAAGGCATATCATGACTGTGGCTATAACGGCTACATTCGTCCTGACCACGGACGCCATCTGTGGAATGAAGGCCCCGGCACCGTACGTCCCGGCTACGGTCTCTACGACCGTGCCCTCGGTATCATGTATATGTGGGGAATCTGGGATATGCTGGACAAATTGGATGCAGAAAAATAAGAAAGGAACCGAGCATTATGAAATTAAGTGAACAAGGACTGAAAGACCGTGCTGCCTGGGAAGCCGCCGGATTTTCACTCCCCAAATTTGACCGAGAAAAAGTTACACAGGCCACAAGAGAAAATCCCTTCTGGATCCACTTTGGAGCCGGAAATATTTTCCGTGCATTTCAGGCTAACGTGGTGCAGAACCTTTTAAATGAAGGCATTCTGGACAGAGGCCTGGTGGTGGCGGAAGGCTTTGACTATGAAATTATTGAAAAAATGAACCGTCCTCATGACGATTACGGGATTGCCGTAACCTTAAAGGCTGACGGCACCATTGACAAGACCGTAGTGGGAAGCGTGGTGGAATCCCATATTCTGGATTCCGAAAACGAGGAAGAGTACAGCCGTCTCAAGGAAATTTTTGAAAAAGATTCTCTTCAGATGGCAAGCTTTACCATCACAGAGAAGGGCTACAGCCTTGTAACCGGCAAAGGAGATACCATTCCCGCTGTGGAGGCCGACTTTGCGGCAGGCCCCGCCAAGCCCGGAAGCTATATCGGTAAGGTTGCTTCCCTGCTCTACAGCCGCTTTGTGGCAGGCGAAAAGCCCATTGCCATGGTGAGCATGGATAACTGTTCCCACAACGGAGATAAGCTCTACGCTGCCATCAGCGCTTTTGCTGACAAGTGGGTCGAAAACGGACTGGTTGATGCAGGCTTTAAGAGCTATGTAAACGACAAGTCAAAGGTTTCCTTCCCCTGGAGTATGATCGACAAGATCACTCCCCGCCCGGACGCTTCCGTAGAGAAAATCTTAAAGGATGACGGCGTGGAAGAACTTGAGCCCGTTATCACCTCCAAGAATACCTATGTAGCGCCTTTCGTCAATGCTGAGGAATGCGAATACCTAGTAATTGAGGATTCCTTCCCGAATGGAAAACCTGCTCTTGAAAAAGGCGGCATTATCTATACGGAAAGAGAAACCGTTGACAAAGTAGAGAAGATGAAGGTCTGCACCTGCTTAAATCCTCTTCACACCTGCCTGGCCGTATTTGGTTGCGTCCTTGGCTATCAGAAGATTTCCGAGGAATTAAAGGACGAAGAGCTCGTGAAGCTGATCAAGACCGTTGGCTACAAAGAAGGACTTCCTGTGGTAGTGAATCCCGGAATCCTTGACCCGAAGGAATTCATCGACACCGTAATCAATGTACGCTTCCCGAATCCGTTTATGCCGGATACCCCGCAGCGTATCGCCACTGATACCTCTCAGAAGCTTGCAATCCGCTTCGGCGAGACCATCAAGGCTTACCAGGCATCCTCCGAGCTGGATGTGAAAGACTTAAAGCTGATTCCTCTGCTCTTTGCGGGATGGCTGCGCTATCTCATGGGAGTAAATGATAACGGAGAAGCTTTTGAGCTGAGCCCGGATCCGCTGCTTGACACAGTTCGTCCTTACGTGGCTGACTTAAAGCTTGGCGGAACTGCCAGTGAAGAAGCTCTAAAGCCTGTTCTGGAAAATACCAAGATCTTTGGTGTGAACCTGTATGATGTGGGCATGGCCGGGACAGTGGTTGGATATCTGAATGAAATGATTGCAGGTACCGGCGCCGTGAGGGCTACTTTGAAGAAGTACGTGTAAAACAAGCATTGCCACATCTTGTGAATCAACTTAAAATTTCCTCTGGGGCCTGTGTGCATAACAAAGGGATGTCAGGTAAAACCTGACATCCCGCCGCTCTGCAGGGCAAGCTTTCCCGGACACTGGAAGTATCCCTCATTCTTTGATCCATGACTCTATATTTCCATTTTCCTCCTCTTGAAGCATATTCCATACATATTCCGGTGACTCTGCATATAAGCCAGTTTCTCTCTCCTGCAACAGTTCATACGTCATTGTCTTTAGCAACTTCTTTAATGCTTCTTCACTTGAGCAATTCTCTTTTTCACTGATTCGATGCACCAAATAAACAGAAATCACCTGTATTGATTTCTTGAGATTGACACTTGATACTATCATCCTACAATTTCCCTTCTGATTCTTTTAGTTTCATACAGTTTGCGATTGTTATCTGCATATTTAGCACATTATCATTCCTGGTCATAAAAACCTTATTTCCCCTAATATATTCTGTATTAGAAAAGGCGTTGTATATTTCTACACAATGCCCAAATACAACATACTTTTATGATAACACTTCCATATAAGTTATACAAGTCACCCCTCACAGCAAAATTTTCCCCTCCGCATCCGCCTCCTTGGGAATGGCGATCATCAGATCAACCAGCGTCATGGCAATGGGAAATCCTGTCCAGAAAAGTGCAAGATACAAGATTGCAATGGGATATTGCTTCGCATAGAAACGATGTCCTCCCATCCAGCCGGTAAAAAGAGCAAGCAGCAGATATTTCTTCCGAAGGACTGGCTTTAGTTCCCGGGTTTCCCGTTTGTCAAAAAAGTTGGAAATTGCTCGGGAAATTTTTCCCTCTTTCACCTCTACCCCGTATTGTTTCCGGGTCTCATCAAGCTCCTTCTGCAACGCCAGATAATCGTCAAAGCTTACGTTGTTCTCTTTTCCTTTTGAATCGGACTTTTTTCCCATATCGTTTCGTTTCCTTTCAAAGAGCGCCGGAAATTGCATCTCCGACGCTCATATATTATCAATTACCTTCTCTTATTATACCCTGTTTGTAAAACTTTTTATAAACCTTCCATCTTTTTATGTATGGGGATATATTCTTATTCCTGCATAGCCTTTGCCTTGATGGCTGCGATTTCTTCCTGGATCTCCTCCATCTTCTCTTTGGTCAGAGGATAGAACTTCAAAGCAACAACATTACACAGACATCCAATAATAATCATACCGTACATCAGGAACACGCCCACATAATGCAGGGAGGTGTTGTAAGGTGTTGACGCATCGGGAAGCGCTTCTTTAAATCCAATTGCAGAGAACATCAAACCTGCAATCATAGGAGCTAAGGAAGAAATCACCTTATCCACAAAGCTGAACAGGGTTCCCATCATACCCGGCACATACTTACCGGTACGGTATACCTCATAGTCTGCACAGTCTGCTGTCATGGGAATTACGATATTTCCGGCAACGCCCTGGAAACCGCCCATAGCAATGGTAAGAATGATGTAAGCAATAGTGAAGAAACCAAATGCAAGGCCGCCGTTGCCGTTATCCATACTGGTAGGATTTCCAAACAGCCACAGAGCAGAGAGCAGAGCACATACAATAATTTCCCCCCAAGAACCAATCAGCATGGCTTTTCTCTGTCCAAGAGTCGTTGCCAGCGCGCCAATTCCAAGGATCAAAAGCAGTGTAGTCGGAATGGATGTAAAACCGCTTAAAATTCCATATAAAGCAAAATTTCCTGCTACTACACCGAACATAACAGCCGTCACCGCACTGGTTCTTGCTGAGGATGCCAGCTTATCGGTAGATGCGGAAACAACAAGCATCTGAATCGCACGGTTCCCTTTTAAGGTCTCCCAGTAATCCTTCAGGCCGATCTTGATCGGTTTACCGGTTCCAAAGAACTCTGTCCTGTCCTTAGGTGCAATGGAGAACACTGCAATCGCCGTACAGATAGCGGATGCAATTGCGGTAAATACCCAGAAGTCATGGAAAAATCCTGCTTCATAAAAGGTTCCGCCGTACTTCGCGCTGATCTTTGCCACCAGGATTGCAAGACCGGTAAAGATAATCGTATTATATACTCCGTCAAAGATGGAGAACAACGGTCTCTGCTTGGGGTCATTGGTCAGACAGGTCTGAGCCGATTTGGTAACCACGCACTGGAACGTGTAGCCGATGTAATAAATCGCGGATACAATCACGAAGAATGTAAAGCGTACTGCTGTATTCTCCGGAAGCATATGGGTTACATGGAACAGGATAAAACTGGTAATACATAAGATCGCCTGCCCGATCACCATGAACGGACGGTTCTTGCCGAATTTACCGTTGGTCTTATCAACCACGAATCCAATGAAGGGGTCTGTCACGCCATCCCACAGACGCATGATCATGGAAAAACTGGATGCCGCCACAACCGCTATCCCCACAAAACCCGTCAGATAATAAGCTACATAGCCCATAAAAAACAGATACAGGTTCGTCGCGGAATTGTTCAGCGCGAATCCGCCGATACGCCATAGCGGGACGCGGTGAATGCCGTTCTCGCCGTAATACTTTGAGGTGTCATTTTTCATAGTAAATCTCCTTCTCTAAAAAGTTGTTAGTCTTTGCCCGCGGCCAAAACCCCCATGACTCCGGCTTGAATACAGGCGCTCTTACATTTAGGTAAATTTCTCTAATGCAACTACTAAAACTATATCATTTTTGTACATATATGTCAAACAATTCTTAAATATTCATAAATTAGTATTATATTTAGATATGTCTTAGGTACATAAAATTTAATTTTGCAGTACAAAACTGTATATTTTGTACAAAATTAACACTTTCTTAACCTTTATATCCCCTCCTGCCGATATTTTATTGTCTATTCTTACAACAGACTACTCTGGTCTCTCTTTTTCATACTCTTACTATTTTTGGTAATTATATTTGTCAACCCCTGATAGTGATGATTTTTAGGATTTATAGAACATTTTTTGGAATATCTTGATTTTTTTGAAATTATGTACGAAAATGATTTAAATAAAAATATACTGGGTGATTTTATGAAGCACGAAACAGAATTGAATTTTGTAAAGACGCTGCTGAACAATTTCCACATATCGTTCACCACGTTGAAAAGTCCTGTCACTCTTCCTTTTTCACCTATGGATTATGGGCTCCGACTGCTTTTCCAGTCCGATTTTAACTATTCCGGCCTGTCTGAAAGGTTTGAAGAAATCTGCCAGCCCAATACCATTTACCGGGTAAAGGACTTTTCGCTTTGCCATTATCTTTTTTTCCGCATCCCTGATGAAAGTGAAACCAGTTTTGCTCTCATCGGCCCATATACTCTCACGGTGTTCTCCCGAAAAGTACTTCTGGATATTTTCGGTAAATTTTCCTGCCCTCCGGAGGTGTTACCCCAATTAGAAAAGTATTATCAGGAGGTCCCGCTGATCATCAACGAAAGCCAGCTCCTCACTTTAGTTTATACGCTGGGCTCCAGGCTCTGGGGAGGAGAAGAGAATTTTACGTTTCAGGATATTCCCGACAATTTGCTCTTTGACTTAAATCTTGAAAATGCGGAAAAAGATTTACGAAAATCGTCAGAACCTTTTTTATCCATGAAAGTCCTTGAAAAGCGTTATGCCGACGAAAATGAGCTGATGAAAGCAGTGAGTACCGGACAGAGCCATAAGGCAGTGGTACTCTACAACAGCTTCCTCACAAGACAGATGGAACAGCGTCTGGCAGATCCCCTGCGCAATGTCAAAAATTATATGATTATTTTGAACACCTTGCTCCGCAAGGCGGCAGAGCAGGCCTATGTCCATCCTCTGCACATTGATAATATTTCCTCCCAATATGCCCGCAAGATCGAGCTGTGTGTCTCTCCCAATGCGGTGGAGACCTTAGGCCGGGATATGGTGCACAACTACTGCCTGCTGGTTCAGAACTATTCCTTAAAGAGCTATTCCCTGCTGGTTCAGAAAGTGCTGACCCAGATCGACACCGACCTGACTGCAGACTTAAGCTTAAACGCTCAGGCACGCCTGCTGAATGTAAACTCAAGCTATCTGTCCACGCTTTTCAAGAAGGAGACAGGCTCCACCCTGACAGAATATGTAAACAAAAAAAGAATCAGGCACGCCGTTTTCCTTTTGAACACCACCGCCATGCAGATTCAGATGGTAGCCCAGCACTGCGGCATCCCTGATGTGAATTACTTCACCAAAACCTTCAAAAAATATATCGGCAAAACCCCAAAAGAGTACCGGGACTTCATTAAAGGGAAGTGACTTTTGCAGTCACTTCCCTTTTAGTCCCCTTTTATCCTTTCACCGGAATTTTTAACTCAAATTCCTCATAAGGAATCGTCACCTGCTGAAAACCGGCGGCATAGCAGGCCAGCGCATAGGGTTCAAAGTAAAAGCAGATTCCCTCCTCGGTGAGATAAAAGTCAGAAGAAAAATCCGTTCCGTCTTTCACTGTCGTGAGTGCATCCTCCCAGAAGCCATCCGGCGTCTGCGACATATAGTCCTCAAAATATCCGGTCACAATCTCCTTAAGCTCTTCCTCGCTGTTTTCGATCACATCGGAGAGAAGCAGTCTCTCGCCGGTATTTAAGTCAAAGGTAAATCCCACCCAGAGAGGCATCCCGTGCGCTCCTCCCGTGTAATCATAATCCTGCTGGTAAAAGCTGAACCTCTCCCCGTCAAAGTAGGTGATCCTGGAGGGATAACTGGAATAGCTGTAGCTTAAGCTGTAAGGAATATCATCCCCTTCCCAGGAGGCAATCTCCTCTTCCCTCCACTTAATATCCTCCGGATCTTTCCCGTAGCTGATGATACTGTCCTGATAAGCTGTCAAAACGCGGTTGATCTTCGCCGCTCCCTGATACTTTTCATCCACCACAAGGCGCTCCAGATCGATCTCTTCAAGTATAAATTCCGGCCTCGTCTCGCTGTGAATCTCCTCGAAATAACTTTCCACAGTCCCTACCCGGCTGATACCGCTGTCATAGAAGGCGTCCCCAAGGATTTGTACCTCTCCGGGCTCTTTCAGGCTTCTGCGCGCCAGGAACAGCTTATAGTCCTTTTCATCCGCATAATAAGCATATCCCTCCTTAAGAATCACACTTCCCGCATAAAAATAGAAATCCCCTTTCAGCCCTGGCTTTTTCCCCAGCCGGAACAGTTCTCTGCGCTCTTTGGTTTTCAGATTAATCTCCTCATAAATATCGTTTTCTTCCTGAAAATCTTTTTTCTTGGAGTCGCCTGCATTTTCCGCCACCACATAAACATATTCTTCATCCATATCAAGAACCCGGATTCCCCCAGGATAATTTTCATTTTCATAAACCGCCAGAAGGCTCGTCTCAAAGCTCTCTGTATCCACCAGATAGAGCTCCTCCTGCCCTTCTCCATACTTGCCGAACAAAAAATAATCCCGATTGAAAGAGCGGAAACGTCCATCTGGCATCAGCTTCCTTTCCTCTCCCGTCTCAGGGTCAATCGCCACCACTTCTATCTTCTCATTCTCCGCAAGATAATAGCCAAAGGTATGGAGACTTTCAAGAGCGCTCACATACCGGCTTCCGCTGCGCATGGCAAGTACAGGGGAATATTCCCCTGGAAGTCCTTCAAAGGATATCTCCTCCACTTCCTCCGGACTTGCAGGCGAGCCGTCCTTTGTCACCGGACAGCGTTTGACTGAGCCATTGGACTCCAGATATAACGCATTGCCGCAATAGTAAAACGCCTGCGGAAAATCTTCCAGCTCCGTAATCCTGCGGTAATCTGTGCCGTCCGTCCTGACCGCAGACAGACAGCGGCCGTAAACGCCTGTCATCCCGTCTATCTCTCCCCGGGCCTCCTCCAGAAAATAAACAGAATCTCCCAGGAGCACTCCCCTGCCTTCCATAGCGATAAGGGGTTCCCTGGCATCCTCGCCCTTTTCCCACAAAATCCGGGAAGCGCTGCCATCCTTTTCTATCCGCCGTATCCGCTCCGTACCGCAGATATAAAACGCCTCTTCATCCTCCAGAAGGATACGCCCCTGCGTGATTTCCCCCTGCAGGGCAATCTGCCGCTCTTCTCCATCGCCGCCCACATTTTCCATGACGGATTGATCCACAGCGCCGCCTGCCGAAGCCCCGGCATCTTCCGCCTCCACATCGGCCTCCGCATCTCCTGCTCCTGCTTCCCCATCCGCTTCCGCATCAATCTCCGCTTCCGTCTTACTTTCTTCCAAATTTCCTTCCGTATTCCCCATACCGCCGCACCCTGTCAGCACTGCCGTAAGCAAAAACAACGCTGTAAGCTGTTTCTTTCTCATAATGTCTCTCCCGCTCAAAATTCTACAGTTTCTTCTGCCCGTATATTATTTTACCTGTCCGCAGGCACTCTCTTTTCCTACACCATCAAAGACCGCGACGCCAGAAAAACCGACACTCCAATCATAAGAGCCCACAAAAGAAATCTCCCCGCCGCCAGCAGCCGCTTCTTTTCCCTGTTCTCATCATCCATATCTATTTCCATCTGCATTACTTTCCCATCCTTCCTGTTTTTACTCTAACATCAGTATACCCGTCTCCTCATAAAAATATATCACTCCCTGTCTATCTCCTGCCCCGGCCGCGTGGTTCTGAAAACAGCAATGCTTCCCGCCGCCACAATGGCTCCTGCGAAAAGCACTGTTATTCTAGCTTTTTCATGCATCATAGTTACATCATTTTTGCATCAAAGTTGCATATTCAGAGAAAGTTCTCTATTCTCGGCAAATTCCACTTAAATTTGATTGCCAGAAACCGCATGACAATCACGCAGGCCGCCCCCGCAAACATGGCCGTCTCCTGGCCTGTCCGTCTCCACAAAAAGGCGCAGACAAAGGCTCCCAGGATAGAAGCGCTGGCGTACACATGCTTGACAAAAATGTAGGGTCTGTCTCCCGCCATCATATCCCGCAAAAGTCCGCCGCCCACTCCCGTGATGGTTCCCAGAAAAACCGGAAGAAAATAATTGATTTCCATATGGTTGTCGAAAGCCGCCCGTACTCCTGCCACGGTAAATACTCCCAGCCCCAGCGTGTCCGCCGTCATCAGCACCTGCTGGAAGTGGGCTCCGGGAATCTCCTGATATCCTTTCACCCGAAAATAAATATAAACAAAAATAAATGCGGAGGTAAAAAGGGCACTCAGGGCGTAAACCGGCTCACGAAACGCCTGAGGCGGCAGGACGCCAAGGACTATGTCCCTGATCATCCCCCCGCCTACGGCCGTCACCATTCCCAGAATCACAACTCCGAGAATGTCCATTCTCTTCTTGATGGCTGTCATGGCCCCGGACAGGGCAAACGCCACTGTCCCTATCATATCCAATACAAAAAGCATATATTCCATGGGTCTGTCCGTCCTTATTCCTGTGCCCCTGCGATTTCCATTATGGCTCCGCAAAGCTCCTCCGACACATCCAGAGTCTGCAATTCTCCAAACAGGACTGCCGGGCGCTTTTTATTTTTCCGCACCAGAGCGTCGATCCTGTCTTTTAACTCAAACTCTATTTCCGCACGGTTTAAGATTTCAGCAACCATCTCTTCGGTCTGATTTTCCGCAATTTCCAGCCCGTCTTCAAAGAGGATTTCCACCTTGTTCCCCGGTTTTACGGATAGGACGGTTACAGTCAGAGTGCTTGCGCAGCGCTTTGCATCCGTCTGCTGCATACTGCCGTCAACGACCACCGCCACACTCTTAAAGTTTATCTTATGGAATACCACCTTAAAGGTACGCTCCTCAGGAAGCAGGGAAGTCTCGCCCTCTGCCGCCTCAATGACAAAGCGTCTGCCGCTCCAGTCCAGACGCATCTGCGTCCTGGCGCAGACTCCATTTTGATAATCGTTGGAAACATTGTCATCCTCATACAAAGTAAAGCTGTTGTCCGCGCCGGGCCAGACCTGCACGGTAAGCTCCCCGGGATTGCCAAGCGCTTCTGTGGCGGAATAATCCTCGGTCATGGGAATAATCGCTCCGGCCCTGGCAAGTACCGGAATTTTGTCTATGCCGCGGTACATACACAGGCTTCTTCCGCCCTCATAGACCATATCCGTAAAGAAATCAAACCATGTTCCCTCCGGAAGCCACACCTTTACCTCCGCCATATTAAGCTGGGGATTGCCCGGCGCTGTGATGGGAGCCACCATCAGCTCGCTGCCGAAGAAATACTGGTTTTTGTAACGGTAAGCCTCCCGCTTTCCCGGATACTCATAATAAAGCGGCTGACAGATGGGCAGATCTTCCTTCCACGCACGGTAATTCATGGTATAGAGATAGGGTACCATTTTGTGGCGGAGCCTCAAAAACTCCTTCATGGTCTCACAGACCTCTTTTCTGAATTTCCAGGGCTCCTTTACAATATACTCGTTCTGGGTGCTGTGGAGACGGGTGATGGGGGCAAACACCCCGTACTGATACCATCTTGCTTCCAGTTCGTCATTTCTGGTTCCCTGCATATGTCCTCCGATATCATGGCTCCACCAGCCATAGCCAATGTTGGAGGCCGTGTTGGTAAAGTATGGCTGGAACGCAAGGCTTTCCCAGGAAATTACCGTATCTCCCGAAAAGCCTACCGGATAACGGTGGGAGCCCACCCCGGCGTAGCGGGAAAAGGTCACAGGACGCTTTCCGTCCCTGGCGCTGTCCAGAAAGTGATAGTGGTTCAGCATCCAGAGCGGGTCAAGACCTTCCACCTTGGTGTTGGTTCCCTGCTGCCAGTCAATCCACCAGAAATCCACGCCCTCATCCTCCAGGGGATGATGTACCTTCTCGAAATACACCTCCAGGAACCTGGGATCCGCAATATCGAAGTTCACCGGCTCCTCCCTGGACGAATCCACCCCCATGGCCTCTGCCACCTGGGGATAGCAGTCCTCATAGGCCCGGATGCCGTCTGCCGGATGCACATTCAGCGTGGTATGCATCCCTCTGTCATGGAGCTTCTTTAAGAAACGCGCCGGATCCGGGAACATTTCCCGGTTCCAGGTATACCCCGTCCATCCGCTGCCGTATTTCGGGTCAATGTCCACCAGATGCCAGTCCATATCGATCACTGCTACCGTAAAAGGAATGCCTTCCCGGTCAAAATGTTCCATCAGCTCCATATAGGACTCTTCCGTATACTTATAATATCTGCTCCACCAGTTTCCCAGGACAAATCTGGGAAGCATGGGGGTTTTGCCGCACAGGTAATAAAAGTCTTTCAGCGCTTCCCGGTACCGGAAGCCATAGGCAAAGAGATAAATATCCTTTCCCTTCCCCTCCCGCGGCCGAACCCAGCCGTCTTCCCCGAGAAGCAGAGAGTGAGAATCATCCACACAGGTACAGCCCTTAAAGAGAGACATCAGCCCTTCCTCCAGCTCGCAGGCTCCATCCACATTATCCAGCGTCCTTGTGGTTCCCTTTAGAGTTTCCTCCTTCTCCCCAAAACGCCAGGGCGTCCGGTTCCACCCGGATGCCCCTTCTGCCTCCACATTAAGCGCAAGGCAGGAAAGCCCTTTCCCTGAAAATTCCTTTTTATCATAATTCAGCTGAAAATAATCCGTGCGGATTTCCAGCCCCTCCTCCGTTTCCTTACAAGTATACCTCACCCTGGGGAAATCGCGGTTTAAAATACTCTGGGTTGCCTCGTCGGTAAAATGTCCCTCCGGGCTGTATTCCAGGCGCACCAGACTTGAGGTGAGCAGAGTAATTCTGTAGTTCTCCCCCTGAATCATATTTTCCGGATTGGCCAGAGGGTGTGCTTCTATTTTTAAATGGGATTTCATTATGTATCTTTCCTTTCATGTATTTATTGTGCCGCAAACCGGCGCAGGGCTTCTTACTTTCCGACCGTTTTAATCACCAGCGCCTCATAAGGCTGCAGCATAAGGCTTCTTACTGCCTCTTTGCGCTGGTAATTCCCAATGAGTAGCTCTCCTCCCACAAATTCCTCCGGCAGTTCATAAGCCGTTTCCTTTTCTGTGAAGTTGCAGGCCACAAGAAGTTTTACTTCTCGAAGTTTCTCTTCCTGAATTAAAACTTCCTGACGATTCTCCTCCTGCGGATTTGCTCCCTGGGCGCTATCCTCACGCAGCGTCCTTGTATAGACATACAGCTTTTCATTCTCCGGCCCCAAAAGCTCACAGGCGCCGTATACCATCACTTTTTCCCGCTTGCGCAGAGCAATCAGCTTCTGATAGTAATGGAAAACGGAGTCCGGATCTGCCAGCTCCTTTTTGGCATTGATTTCCTTATAGTTGGGATTTACCATAATCCAGGGCTCTCCTTCGGTAAAGCCCGCATTTGCGCTCTCATCCCACTGCATGGGCGTCCGGGCGTTATCGCGGCTTCGCAGAAGAAGATACCGCATCATATCCCCCGGTGAAACCTTCCCCGCCTCTGTCAGCTCATGAAAGGCGTTAATGCTTTCAATGTCCCGGAAATCCTTTAGCTCCGGGAAAGGACAGTTGGTCATTCCGAGCTCATCTCCCTGGTACACGTAAGGGGTTCCCTGCATCATATGCAGGAAGGTTGCCAGCATTTTGGCACTGATCTCCCGGTACTTCGGAGAATCATTTCCGAAGCGGGAAACGCAGCGTGGCTGGTCGTGATTGCCCAGAAACAGACTGTTCCAGGCTTTCCCCTCCAGCTCCTTCTGCCATCCGCTCATTACCTGCTTAAACTCTTTAAAGGGAAATCGCCTGTCCGTCCATTTTCCAAGAGGGCCATTCCCCAGCTCCACATGCTCAAACTGAAATACCATATTCAGCTCTCTGCCGTCAAGAGATGCATACTTTTTGGCCTCCTCTATGGTGACTCCGGCGCACTCCCCCACCGTCATCAGATCATAGCGGGAAAGCACCTCCCGGTTCATCTCCTGTAAGTACTCATGGACATGAGGGCCGTTGGCGCATCCCGGATCCCCGTAAAGAGCTCCCGGCGCCAGCTCCTGCTCCGGCAGGCCGGGCTTTTTGGAAATCAGGCTGATCACGTCCATCCGAAAGCCATCGATTCCTTTCTGACACCACCAGTCCATCATGGAAAAGACTTCTCTGCGCACCTTTGGATTATCCCAGTTTAAGTCCGGCTGCTTTTTGGAAAACAGGTGCAGATAGTACATGTCCGTGGCTTCATCATACTGCCAGGCAGAGCCGGAAAAACAGCTTCCCCAGTTGTTGGGCTCCTTTCCGTCCTTTCCCTCTCTCCATATATAATAATCCCGGTAAGGGTTATCCTTAGAGCTCCTGCTCTCCACAAACCAGGCGTGCTCATCGGAGGTGTGATTGACCACCAGATCCATCACCAGCCTCATTCCCCTCTCATGGATTCCCTCAAGCATTCTGTCAAAGTCCTCCATGGTTCCGAACTCTTCCATGATCGCCTGGTAATCGCTGATATCATACCCATTGTCGTCATTCGGTGACTGATACACAGGCGAGAGCCAGATCACATCCACTCCCAGCTCCTTTAAATAGTCCAGCCTTGAGGTGATACCGTTCAAATCTCCGATTCCGTCCCCGTTGCTGTCCATAAAGCTCCGGGGATAAATCTGATATACCACCGCTTCCTTCCACCAGTTTTTCTGCATATTGAATACCCATGCCCTTTCCGCAACATGATTGCATATTATAGTGAACGACAAAAATTTTATTTTTGGCATTCACTATAGCTCCTGTCTGCGCGCTTCGGCATTCACGCAGAGCAGGGAGTTTTCTGAGCAACATTATAAAGCATGAGTGGTCAAAACACAATTCAGAACTGGCGTTTTTCTTCCCGTTTCAGCCTTGCAAAACACACCATGAAAAAGAAGATTCCGTAAACAGTCGTGATCGGCGTAGCCAGACCTACCAGCATCAGAGAGCTCTGCGGAAGCCTGGACATGAGGATGGAAACCGGAATACGGATGCAAAAGGCGGAAGAGAGCCCCTGAATCATTACCGGAATACTCCTTCCCATTCCATTAAAATAGCCGATACTGCTGAAAAGCACGCATGTCAGTATACAGTCCGCCGCAATTCCCCTTAAATAATCCGCGCTCTGAGCAATTACCTCACTGTCGCTGGTAAAAACAGAGGACAGCGCACCTCCTCCGAAAAAGCCGGCCAGAAAAAGTACGATCCCCACGCTGCCCCCGGTGACCATGGCCGTCAGAAGACCTTTCCGTGCCCGCTCCTTCTGCCCCGCACCTATGTTCTGCGCCACAAAAGCGGACACGCTTTGCATCACGGATGAGGGCACCAGCATGATAAAGCCCACAATTTTCTGTGCAACCCCATAGCCTGCCGAAGGCATCAGCCCCATGTGATTTACAATGGTGTTCACCACCAGAAAAGAGATCTGCACCATGGTCTCCTGAACGGCAATGGGTACGCCCACATTCAGGATTCGTTTCAGCTCTTCTCCATAAACCCTGCACTGTGAGAAGGAGAAGGAAATAGGAAGCCTTTGCCTGCGGATGATCGCCGCCGAAAGTACGACGGAGACAAGCTGGGCCAGAACGGTTGCCAGGGCAGCCCCTGCCACATCCAGTCTGCACACCCCTACCAGCAGCAGATCGCCAATGATATTTACCACACAGGCAATGCCCACAAACAGGAAGGGAAGATTGGCATTTCCCACTCCCCTTAAAACGCTGCTGATCACATTGTAGGCAATGATCACCAGGATTCCGGCCGAACAGATACGCAGGTAAAGGATGGTCTTATCCACCGATTCTGCGGGCACCTGAAGGAGCCCCACGATCTTTCCGGCAAGCAGCTCAAGCACGATCGTCATGACCACTCCAATCCCTGCAAAAAGCAGGATGGTGGTTCCCACCGTATTTCCGGCCTCCTTTGGTCTCTGCTCTCCTATATGCTGGCCAATCACCACCGTAGAGCCCATGGCAAGGCTGGTGATGACAAAGGTTACCATCTGCATGAAGCCGCTTCCGGTTCCTACCGCGGAAATACTGGCGGCATCCCCGAACCAGCCCACTACCATCAAATCCACCGCGCCGTAGGCCGCCTGCAATATCAGCGCCCCAAGCACCGGCACCGCAAACCGGATCAACGACCCAAATATGGGGCCTTCCACAAATGAGTTTTCTTTTGAATTGTCTGTTTTTTCTTTTACTGTCATTTTTCCTCCATTCCGCCGCATCATCTGCCCGGCATTGCAGCTTCCAGCTGTCCGATCAGCCGGATTGTCTCCTGCACCTGTTCATTGGAAACAAAACTTAAATTTTCCGCCCATTCCCTGTGAAAATCATTCACATATCGCTTCACACACTCCTCGCCCTTTTTCGTCAGCTTCAGCAGAGTCACCCTCTTATCCTCTCCGTCCGGATACTTCTTCAGCATCTCCATACTCTCCAGTTCCTGAATCAGACGGGTGATGCTTGGCATGGTGATATTCAGGCCCCCGCTCACGTCGCTGACCCGGCACTCTCCCTGCTCCTCCCATGCCATGCCGATTCTGTCCAGTACATGGATATGTCGGGGTTTCATTCCCTTAGGGAGCTTTGGCATTGTCTCGATCACATGCTTTGCTGTAAAGCAGGCATCCAGTAACTGCTTTAAATTCGCTGCATCCATAGACTTCCTCCTGGCTCAATTTATTTACTACTAATAATTACTATTAATAATTATATTCTATCTTTTTCAGAACGTCAAGTATCATTCCGGCAGCCACCTTCTTTTTTACAGTTTTTCCATCATTTATTCTGATTTTAAATAAAACAAAAATAATAAGTTATAAATTTTAATATTATTAATATTGACTTTAATATAACTTGAGAGTAAAAAGTTTGTGCTACTAAGAAGCCAGGGAATCCCAGTAGACTCCTGACTTATCCTGTTGCATCCGAATTATTTGCGTTATACGCAATCCCGGCTGTTTATCCATAAACAGGAAAAAATATTTCCGTAAATACTGCATAAGTGCCGCTTCCGATACCCTTCCTCTTGCGGGTGTCCTCTGGTATCGGA
>ERZ808046.394-NODE-394-length-42387-cov-8.200095_pt1 | contig 42387 bp, 36 predicted proteins | sample MGYA00380196_ERZ808046 | MGnify/ENA primary metagenome ERZ808046 (study PRJEB31490, sample SAMN06133421) | mouse gut metagenome | isolation source: Z6_2 | host: mice | place: China: Chengdu | collected 2015-05 ...
ATTTTTGCAGCCAATATTATCTTAGAGAATGGTATGGTAGATTTAGTCTGGATAGTGAGGGAAAATGGAAATCTTATCTTAGGATTACCATTAGGAGAGTATTCTAGGCTAATGATTAATCCAGATTATAGAATAAAGAAGCCTATTTTTGCAACGTATGAGGACTTAGATGAAATATTTCAGATAGCTTTTCGATTGTTCGAAGACTTTAAAAAGACCATAATTGCTTTGGAATGAAGTGTAATAACATCACAAAACGCAAGAGAAAGGATGGCGTTTGATATAATTGTCATTCGAAAGAATTTTGGGACAAAGCATAACGAAGGTTTACTTAAGGCTCTTAAATATGCAATATCATTACGGCAGTTTAAAAAATAGAGGTAATTTCCTCTTGCTTCCGCCGCCGCCTGATTCATGGCATCATAAATTCCGGCGTCCTTTTTACTGATAACGGCAATACTTCTTATGTCCTTTCCATTTTCTTTTCCAGTTCCTTCCTCCATCCCTCCGGCATTCGCTTCTCCAAAGACACAGCCCTGCTCCTTTTCCCATACCCTTTGCAAATCATAAGCATAAGAAAGCGAGCCGTCCTTTGACAGCCCGTCTTTTATAATAACCTCATAATTATGAAAAGTCTGCTTTTCCACACTTTTTAAGGTGCCCGCAAGTTTCTCCCCGGGGTTCAGGCAAACGATTATAATTGTAAAAAAAGGCTTCATAGCTTTTCCCTTCTCCTAATTCACATCCGACAAAATCGGCACCATCTCATGGAACATAAACGTTTCATAGGGCAGTATCCGAAGACCGTCGCCGCCCGCCTTCATCAAAATAAACATTCCAAAATAAAGGACGGCCGCCCCGACAACTCCCGCCGTAAACAGCTTTCTAAGCTTCGGATTTTCAATCCCCGAAAGCAGCGCCGGCAGGAAAAAAATGTGCGTGACGGTGAGGTAATACCCGATTCTGGAAATCACCGGGAGGAAAGAGCAGCACACATACATCGCCAGCGCCCCCAGATTGCAGTAAAAATAAAATCGGTTTCTCCTGCTGCCCTTCACCGTCTTCTTATAGCACAGAAGCGCCAAAATCAGGATCGCTGCGCACCGGGCAATGTTTACAAGGCTGGTTCCGCCCTCCAGATACTCCGTATCTTCATAGGTAGGATAAAGGAAGATTACCACCTTCAGGTAAAAATCCTGCATGAAAAAGAAGGTGGAACAAAAGACCGCCGCTATCATGAGCTGCCATTTTTTCCAGGGAAGAGAGGCCAGAAAGTAAAGAGGGATAATCACCAGAATCGACTTATGCATCGTTGCCCCAAGGCATGCCAGCAGCAAAAACTTTCCCCATTCTCTCCGAAGCACGTAAGGAATTGCCAGCACCGCCAGTGCCAGCGCCAGATAATACCTCACCGTATTAAAGGATTGGAAATAGTAGCCAAAGGCCATAAAGAGGAAAAAACTAAATGGGAAGGAATCTGCCTGCCGGTAAATCCCATACAAAAACAGCAGTATCGTAAAAAAGGCAAAAAAAGCAAAAACCAGCAGATAATTTTCAAATCCGCTGATCCCGTAAAGGAGCCTGACCACCTGATTAAACCCAAATTCTGTGGGGACAAAAGCGTTGCAGTAAATCAGATGCATAAATTCCACATATTTGGCATAATCGTTCCCTACATTCAGCCGACAGGCCGAAACCCCAAACAGCAGAAGAAAAATTGCTGACAGGCTGAGCCCGTTGAGCATCTGCTGCCTGGTCACGCCATTTGGTTCCGCTTTATAATGATTGCTCACCAGAAGTCCCAAAGAAACACTGGCCGCTGCCACTAAAATATATAAAACCATATTATCTCCTGTTTTTTCCTTCCCGGATTCCCTGCTTCATCAAACCGTAAGCCTCCGCCAGAGACAGTTCTCCCAAATCCCTGAGCCTGAGCAAAAACCTCAGGGAAAAGAGCCCTGCCAAAGCGCCGTAAAGATAATGATAAAGCACGCCTCTGTCCTTAAAAAATTTGGCGTTATATCCCTTAAACCAGGTGGATTCCCGGTAGACCTCTTCCCCTATCTGCGCGGTATCCGCATACAAATGCAGTCCCTTTTTCAGGCAGTCGTGCAAAAAAAGACTGTCCTCTCCATTGCTGTATCTTGCGCCCCCGCCAAAAAGCAGGGAAAAACCCACATTGGCACGCCTCAGAGCCTCCAGCCTGGCCGCCACGGCATAGGTAGGATAGCGTCCGTAATTATACCACCGAATTCTTTTTGGAGAACGGTTATAATAGGTTGCCCTCGAAGGATCCACCTTAAAATTGAAAGTAATGATATCCGCATCCGGATTTGCTTCAAAGGCTTCCAGAACCGTCTTTTCATAGCCGGAGGAGAGCACAATATCTTCATCCGAAAACAGGCAGATTTCCCCATCAGCCCGCATAAGAGCCGTGTTCCGGCTGAGCCCCACCCCCCGCTCCGCCATGGATAAGCAGCGGATAAGCTTATCCCTGTGGAAGTATTCCCGGTAAGCAAAATGATCGCACTGATTCACAATCACTGCCTCACTCTCCAGATTCATTTTGGAGGCCAGCATTTCCACATTTTCATTTACTGCCGCTACCAGCACCTGTAATTTCATCTTTCAGTTTCAAACTCCATCACAAACTCCAAGTTACTTTACGCATAATACCTGTTTAAAAATTCCTCATCCGCCTGAGCGATAACCATCCCGATCAAAGGGCAGTCCTGATTTTTCAGAAGACTTAAAATCCGGGATGTCTTCCGCCCCACATCCACACCAAAGGGAAGGAGCAGTATCACTCCCCCGATCTCACGGATCTGGCGGCATTCCTCCTCCGAAAGCACATTCTCTCCAAAGGCTGTCACTTTCCAGTCTCCCTCCGGAAGCTGTTCTTCCTCTTCCCTGGCGAAATTCCAGCCGAACTCCTCCTCGTCCTTCGTATGCCCTCCGCTGAAGACCTCCAGCATCTCCCGGTTCAGCAGTCTTTCCAGCTCGCCGCCCCGCAAATCGGCATGATTTCCCATATCCACCACGGCAAAGGCTTTCTTTTCCCCTGCCGCATAGCGGATATTCGCCTTCAGTTCTCTGGCATAGGGCTCCAGCCCTTTCTGGCTGCGGGTAAGGATTCCCAATGCCTTAACCCCATATCTCTTCTCTATATCTTCCTGAACATACACTGCCTCATCCAACACATAGTTGAATCCAAGCACAAAAAGCGAAAGCACCCCAAGAATCACTGCCCCCGTAACGCAGGCAGACGTTGTCCGGTCATCCCAGTAAACGCGCTCCGGCACTCCGGAACGGATCACTTTGATCTGATCCAGCTCTTCGCTTTCCCTCGCAAATTCCTTCAGACCGTTTTCCACCGCATGATCGATCTCACGCACAAACTTTTCATCCTCCCCCCTTACCGTTATGGTAAGAAGCCGGATATCCGACAGGATTTCGGCAGTAGTTGCCTCTGTCACCTGCTCCTTCTCATATCCGGGAAGGTATGCCATTACCAGATCCATGATAGGATCCGTATCCAGCAGATCGTTCCATGTATATCCGTTATAATACTGGTAGACCTCACCGCTCTCATCATGACCGAAACTGATGTACAGCTTGGAAACCGCCTGGTATTCCACCGGCATCTTCATGGAATGCAGCATCTGGTAGAGGATTCCCCCCGCGCTGGCTCCCAGAACCGTCAGCATAATAACCAGCCATATCTTCTTTTGAAAATACAGCACCAGCCTCTTTAGATCCATCTCTCTGCTGCGATATTCCTCAGTGAAATCTGTTTTTCTCATATCTTCTTTGTTAAACTCTTTCATGAATTCTTTCATGCTCAAGGCTCCTTCATGGCCGTTACCTGAGTGTCCTCAACCCCTTCCGTGCTTTCCGGCTTTATGAGTATTTTCAGGGTCAGCAGCATCAGCTTTAAATCCAGCCACACAGAATAATTTTCTACATATGTCAGATCCAGCTTTAATTTATCGTAAGGCGTGGTATTGTATTTGCCATAAACCTGGGCATAGCCTGCCAGCCCCGCCTTAACTTTCATCCGAAACGCAAATTCCGGCATTTCCCTCATATACTGCTCGATAATCTCCGGTCTCTCCGGCCTGGGTCCGATAAAGGACATATCCCCCTTCAAAATATTAAACAGCTGAGGCAGCTCGTCGATACGCACGGCCCGGATAAACCTTCCTACGGGAGTGATACGGTCATCATGCTTGGAAGCCAGCCTTGCCACACCGTCCTTCTCCGCATCCACCCGCATACTTCTGAACTTTATAATAGAGAACCTTCTGCCATCTCTGGTACAGCGAATCTGCTTATAAAACACCGGCCCCCTGTCATAGCATTTAATCAGCAGCGCCGTAAGCAGCATAAAGGGGGAGGCTGCCACCAGCAGAAGGAGTGAACAGATAATATCTATCATCCGTTTTGCTGCCCGCTGCCCTACCGTCAGCGCGTATTCTCTGGTGAGGAAGATCGGCGTGTCAAAAAGATGAAGCTGGTCGGATCCCTTGATCATCACATCGGGAATCTTCGGCATGGTATAGACACGGACGGATCTGCTGTAGAAATATTTTAAGAGCAGATTTCTGTCCATTGTAGGAATATCCCACAATACCACGGCGCCGTACTCCACTCCTTCTTCTTCCAGCTTTTCAATCCCCTCCCTGATATCCATGCATTTGACTATTTTATATTTGTCCTTACGGGTTGCAAATTTCTGCAAAATGCCGTCTATCTCCCGCTCCCCGTGGATCAGCAGCATCTTCCTCGGGGGAAATACCTTTCGGTAAACAAGATTGCTGATATAGGTACAAAGTGCCGCCATCAAAAGCTGTACCGGCATGGCGATTAAAAAATAACGTGCCGGAACCAGCCAGTTATTCATCAGTGAAAGCTGAAAGTATGTAATTATATTTACAAAAACAAGAGAAAAAAACTGAGACAGAAACACATCCACCGGCTTTAGATAGCCAACCTTCATGCCGCCATAGGTATTATTGAAAAAAAGCAGCAGAACAATATAGAGCCCTGCCACAACAATATGGCCATTCCTCTCAAATTTAAGTCCCCGGTTAAAATTATTGATGAGCGGGTAATAATATTCGAACCAAAGATATACATAAACCGCGCCCTGAAGCAGAACCCCGGCCAGACTCAGCCACAGCACGATCACTCTCTTTATTGACTCCAAACGTTTCACTTTTATATCCTCCGAAGCGTAGCCCGCAATGCCCAAAAAATCAGGTTGTAACCGCTTTTCCACAGGGAAAGCTTCTCCTGCCTCCGATACAGATTCCAGATCCTTCTGATCGCTTCCAGTTTATTGGAGGAAAGGGATTTTGCAGGCCTTCTGTAAATTGCCAGAACCTCATCCAGCCCACAGGCCGTAAAACCGTTCCTCAAAAGCTTCCACCATGTGGCTGTATCCTCGCTTTTAACTTCCGGCATCTTAATCAATTCCCGTCCTGTTTTCACAGTATCCAGAAGAACCGTACTGGTAAAGATCACAGTTCGCGATAACGCTTCCTCATACGTAAGAACAGGCGGAACATGCACCACCCTGCCGGTTCCCTGAGCCTTTTCATCCCCGAATTCATAGGCAGAAAACACGAAAGCAGCCTGCTTTTCTTCCATGAATGCCAGTTCTTTTTCCAGCTTGTCCGGCATCCATACGTCATCCGCATCCAGAAAGGCAATATATCTGCCTCGGGCTGCTCCTGTTCCCGTATTTCTCGCCCGGGCGGCGCCCTCGTTTTCTTTTTTGGCAATGAGCCTGATCCTTCTCTCCGGTTCTTTCTCCTGTATATCCCTTTCCTGCAAATCGGCTTCCTTCATTGCCATGCTGCGCTCTATCCGTTCCCGGCTGTCATCCTTTGAAGCATCATCCACAAGAATCAGCTCCCAGTTCTTCCAGGTCTGGGCCTTAACCATGGCAATGGTATCTTCTATATAATTGCCGGCGTTATACACCGGCACAATAATGCTTACCAGTTCCTCCGGCTTTGTCATTTAAAGTTCCTCTTTTATCAGATAGATTGGCCTTCTTTTTACTTCCATATACGTTTTTGCAAGATATTGTCCTACAATTCCCAGACAAAACAGCTGCACGCCGCTGATCAGGGAAATAATACACACCAGTGACGGCCAGCCTGAGGTTGGATCTCCAAACAAAAGCTTTCTTACTATAATAAAAATAATAAACACAAAGGCCGCAAGACAGAAAAACACTCCCATAAAAGCGGCAAAGGCCAGAGGCGCCGTGGAGAATGCGGTGATTCCATCCAGTGAATAAAGAAACAGCTTCCAGAAGGACCACTTGGTTTCTCCTTTTTTCCGCTCTATATTGTCAAACTCAATCCATTTCGTCTCAAAGCCTACCCAGCCAAAGATTCCCTTGCTGAACCTGTTATACTCCGGCAGAGAAAGAATGGCGTCCACTACCGATCTGGTCATCAAGCGGTAATCCCTTGCCCCGTCCATAATTTCCGTTCTGGATATCTTTCTCATGATATGGTAAAACATTCTTGCGAAAAAGGAGCGCACCGGCGGTTCCCCCTTGCGGGTAACCCTTCTGGTAGCCACAGAGTCATAGCCCTGCTCTATATATCCATACATTTCCGGCAAAATGGAAGGAGGATCCTGCAGGTCGGCATCCAGAAACACTGCATAATCTCCCTGCGCCTTCTGAAGTCCCGCATAAATAGCGGCTTCCTTCCCAAAGTTTCTGGAAAAGGAGATGAGATGCACACGTTTATCCTGATCTATCAGCTTTTTTACTTCTGCCGCCGTGCCGTCCTTGGAGCCGTCATTGACAAACAGAAGCTCAAGGTCTATTTCCTTTTTCTGAAAAAAAGAATCATTTTTTATAAATTCCTGATAAAAATCGGCAATATTTTCTTCTTCGTTATAACAGGGAACAATAGCGCTGAGTAATTTCATCCTGCCATTCCTTTCCTTTTTGGGTCAGTGTCTACGTGCATTTTATCACACTCGTTTGAATATCTCAACCAAAAGGAGCGAATGGAATAACAGTTTGGCTCTTGCCAAACTGTTATGTGGGGGACAACAGACAGGAGAATCCTGCCTGAAGAAAGATATGATGAAAGAATTGCCCGACCCTTTTCTATTATAAATAGCATTTTCCGTTTTTACCCTTGTTGTAATAATTGGTAGTCCTGGCGGTAATTATTGGTCATCTCTCCAGTTCCATACAAAACTGCCTGACATGTCTCCTTTTTTTCCGGCTGATAGGGAGCATTTCTCCGTTGCGTATTTTTACCTGATCGGAAAAGAACGAATCGATCTGCCGTTCATTTACCAGGTAGGATTGATGAATCCTGATAAAATGGTGGTTGTAAGCGGAAAGTTTTTCTTCCACAACATCCAGCTTTTCATAAAAAAACAACTCTCTGCCATCCTCCATCATAATCTGAATCCTCCGCCTGTCGCTGACAAAATAAAAAACCTGCCAAAGACTGATATTGTAGGTTCTTCGTTTATGCCGGAATATAAAGCTTTCATAGGAATCCTTCTGTACCTTTAAAACAGCATCCAGCGCATCATATACTTTTTGCCCTGTTATCGGTTTTTCCATATACTGATAAGGATATGCCCGGGACATTTCATCAAAATGTTCCCTGTACTGGGATACAAATATAATGCTTACCTGTAAATTCAGCTCCCTTATTCTGGCCGCTGTCTCAATACCACTCATTCCATCAAGCCGGACATCCATAAAAACAACAACAAAATCTCCCTGCATTTCAAGGTCAAACAATACCTCTTCACCACTTTTAAAGGTGGTCAGATGAACAGGAAGTTTTCTCTCTGCCGCCCATTCTCTGATATAATTTTTCAACTGCTCCACGTATACCGGAACATCATCGCATACTGCAATCCGCAACTATACTCCCCCTTTTTGCCTTATACCGGACGCCTCTTCCCGGCGTCCTCTTACTGTTTTTGTGCATCAGTTTTTCATTATACGAAAAAGGGATATATTTTCGGAACTATAATGCTAAACAACAGGAATCCATTGCTTAACAGGCTGCCTGAAATTCTGACGGCGACAATATTTTATGGAATTTCCATAACAGGTATGTTAGAATTTGCTTTAAAGACGCCTGCCTCCGAACTGCCTGGCAGGTTACGCCATCTGGCAGCCTTACAAAAATGCGTTATGCTTTAATGAAATATTTGATAAATTAAAGCTGATATTATCCGCGCCGTTTATATTCCAAAACCAACCGGAGGAAAATCTATATGAATGAATCCCAATTGCAGCAACTCCTGAAAAACCAACGCCGTTTTTTCGCTTCCGGAGCCACTTTATCCTATAACAACCGCAGGCAGGCATTAATCACCCTGAAAAACGCCATTCTGCGTTATAAAAAGGAACTGGCCGGGGCTCTTTATGCAGACCTTGGAAAAAGCGAAACGGAAAGCTACATGTGTGAAACCGGCCTGGCTCTCTCGGAGCTTGGCTGGATGCTCCGGCATTTAAAAGGACTTATCCGGGAAAAAACCGTCCCCACCCCCCTTGCCCAGTTTGCCGCCCGCAGCTTCCGCTCTCCTTCGCCCTATGGCACGGTACTGATCATGAGCCCCTGGAATTATCCGGTGCTTTTAACCCTGGATCCACTGATCGATGCGCTTGCCGCCGGCAACACTGCCATTGTCAAGCCCAGCGCCTACGCGCCGGCCACCTCCGCTCTGTTAAAAAAAATGATTGAAGAGAACTTCCCATCCGAATATGTGGCTGTCATCACCGGCGGCCGGGCGGAAAACCGGGCTCTGCTGCAACAGCGTTTTGACAAAATTTTCTTTACCGGGGGCAGCATTGTAGGCCGTCAGGTGCTTGTCAGCGCTGCCAGATACCTGACTCCCGTCACTCTGGAGTTAGGTGGCAAAAGTCCCTGTATCGTGGATAAGAGCGCACGGATTTCTCTTGCCGCCAGACGGATCGTCTTCGGCAAATACTTAAACTGCGGACAGACCTGCGTGGCTCCGGACTATATCCTCTGCCACGAGGACGTTCGGGATGAGCTGATTTCCGCCATTAAGAAAGAGATCGTCCGCCAGTTCGGCAGACATCCCCTGGAAAATCCGGACTATGGAAAAATTGTCAACCAACGGCACTTCCACCGTATTCTGGGTTTAATCGATTCTCACAAGCTGATATGGGGAGGAGAATATGAGGAAGATACCCTTCGCATTGCGCCCACCGTCCTGGCGGATATCTCCTGGAAGGATGCCGTCATGCAGGAGGAAATTTTCGGCCCCGTTCTGCCTGTCCTGACTTACCGGTCACTGGAAGGAGCCATCCGCTCCGTAGAAAACCGCCCCCATCCTCTGACCCTGTACCTGTTCAGCGAGGACAAAGCGGTTCAGAAAAAAGTTCTATCCCGCTGCCGTTTCGGCGGCGGCTGTATCAATGATACCATCATCCACCTTGCCAGCAGCGCCATGCCCTTTGGAGGCGTCAGTGAAAGCGGTATGGGCTGCTATCACGGGAAAGAGGGCTTTCTGGAATTCAGCCATACCCGCAGCATTGTGGATAAAAAGACCTGGATGGATCTGCCTGTGCGCTATCAGCCTTATAGCAGTCTGAAAACACAGATGCTAAAATTCTTTCTTAAATAGAAGGAGCCGGCTCACCGCCGGCTCACTTTCAGCCTCTATGTACGGAAACTTACAGGCACTCCCGTATCTTTTCAATCATCTCTTCATATTCCGCTTCACTTAAATATTTCTTGTCGGGATTCATCTGAAAAACCCCGCCCCACTCATCCTGTCCCTTATATTTGGGAACAAGATGCATGTGCAGATGGCAGCCCGTATCACCATATGCGCCATAATTGAGCTTATCCGGCGCAAAGACCTTATGGATCGCCTTCGCTGCTCTGGTTACGTCTGCAAAAAAGCGGTTCCTCTCTTCCTCACTGATATCCACGATCTCACTGACATGGTCCTTATACGCCACAATACATCTTCCCGGCTTGCTCTGCTCCTTAAATAAGATCAACTGGCTTACATCCAGGTCACAGATTTTAATACCAAATTTGGCAAGCAGCTCTCCGCCCTGACAATACCCGCAATTGGAATCCTTCATACCTTACTTTCTCCTTTCAATTTCTGTAATGATGATTCTATTATAATGTGGCTTTTACCATTTGGCAATTTTAAAAAATCCCGGAATGCCCGGAAATACAGGATATTAAAAAATCAAGAGAAAAAGTAACCAATTTATCCCCTTAATTTTCATTCATTTTTTTCTGCTCCATGTAACCCCAGCTACTTGATTATTTTTCTACACACGATATAATACTAAATACATGCCCTCGAATGAGGGCACATACTACATATAGGTATTTTATGGAGGGTATAATGAATATTATCAAGCGAAGCGGCATAGAAGTGGTCTTTGACGCCATTAAAATAGAGGACGCCGTAAAGAAAGCCAACGGAAGCGTTCAGGAAGGGGATCGTCTGAGCGATGCACAGATCCACACTGTTGTGACAAACGTAACCAATCTGTGTAAAAAAATGCAACACAGCCCCAATGTGGAGGAAATTCAGGATATGGTGGAAGAAGAGATCATGAAGCAGCAATCCTACAAGCTTGCTTCGAACTACATCACCTATCGCTATAAAAGAGCGCTGGTACGCAAGTCCAATTCCACGGACGAGCAGATCCTTTCTCTTCTGGAGTGCAATAACGAAGAAGTGCTTCAGGAAAACTCCAACAAAAATCCAATTGTCAACAGCGTACAGCGGGATTATATGGCAGGAGAAGTCAGCAAGGATATCACCAAACGCTTTCTTCTTCCGGAGGATATCGTGGAAGCACACGAAAAAGGCCTGATCCATTTCCATGATTCGGATTATTTTGCCCAGCATATGCATAACTGCTGCCTGGTCAACCTGGAAGACATGCTGCAGAACGGTACCATTATCAGTGAGACCATGATTGAGACACCCAAGAGTTTTTCCACGGCCTGCAATGTTGCCACCCAGGCAATCGCCCAGATTGCAAGCTCTCAGTATGGCGGCCAGAGCATTACCCTCTCCCACCTTGCTCCCTTTGTCCAGGTGAGCCGCGATAAATTCCGCAGAGAGGTACGGGAAGAGCTGGAGTCCCAGGGCATGAAAGCAGATGAAGAGCTGGTTGCCCGGATGGCCGAGATGCGGGTAAAGCGCGAGATCAAGCAGGGAGTCCAGATGATCCAGTACCAGGTAATCACTTTGATGACTACCAATGGTCAGGCCCCCTTTGTAACCGTCTTTATGTACCTGAACGAAGTTCCCGAAGGACAGCTCCGTGAGGATCTGGCGCTGATCATAAAGGAAATGCTTCTTCAACGCATTCAGGGGGTCAAAAATGAACAGGGTGTTTATATTACCCCTGCATTTCCAAAGTTGATTTACGTTCTGGAAGAAAACAATATTACCGAAGGATCTCCCTATTGGGAACTGACCAGGCTGGCAGCTCAATGCACCGCCAAGCGTATGGTTCCCGATTATATTTCCGAAAAGATTATCAGGAAATTAAAGGACGGTAACTGCTATCCCTGTATGGGGTGCCGCTCCTTTCTTACAGTCTATAAGGATGAAAATGATCAGTACAAATTCTACGGAAGATTTAACCAGGGTGTGGTAACGCTGAATCTGGTGGACGTTGCCTGTTCCTCCGGCGGCGATATGGATAAATTCTGGCGGATTATGGAAGACCGCCTTGCATTGTGCAGGCGTGCCCTCATGTGCAGGCATAACCGCCTGAAGGGAACTCCTTCCGATGTTGCGCCTATCCTCTGGCAAAACGGAGCATTAGCGCGCCTGAAAAAAGGCGAGACAATAGACAAGCTGCTCTATGGCGGATATTCAACCATATCCCTGGGCTATGCGGGATTGTGCGAGTGCGTCCGCTATATGACCGGGAAATCCCATACGGATCCCGAAGCAACTCCTTTTGCTTTGGAAGTAATGAACTTCTTAAATGATACCTGCAAAGAATGGGCGGATGAAACCAACATTTCTTTCAGCCTTTACGGAACCCCCTTAGAGTCCACCACCTATAAATTTTCCAAATGCCTTCAGTCACGGTTTGGAATCATTCCGGGAGTTACCGACAAAAACTATATCACCAACAGTTATCACATTCATGTGACCGAGCCCATCAATGCCTTTGACAAGCTTACCTTTGAGGCTCAGTTCCAGGAGCTCTCGCCGGGCGGCGCCATCAGCTACGTGGAGGTGCCTAATATGCAGAACAATATTGACGCGGTTCTCGCTGTCATGCAGCATATTTACGATCACATCATGTATGCGGAGCTGAATACCAAAAGCGATTACTGCCAGGTATGCGGATACGACGGAGAAATCCGTATCGTGGAAGATGCCCACAAGAAACTGCTCTGGGAGTGTCCCAACTGCGGGAACCGGGATCAGGACAAAATGAACGTTGCAAGACGTACCTGCGGCTACATTGGCACACAGTTCTGGAATCAGGGACGCACTCAGGAGATCAGGGAACGGGTAATGCATCTGTAAAAAACCATTTGAAATTTGTGACTGCTGCTCAGAGTTTGCAGGTTACGGAAAGGCATGGCTGTTAATATGAAATATGCTAATATAAAATATTATGATATTTCCAACGGGCTGGGCGTACGGACCAGCCTGTTCGTTTCCGGCTGTTCTCATCGGTGCCGGGGGTGTTTTAATGAAATGGCATGGGATTTCAATTATGGAGAAGATTTTACAGACGCCACCACAGACACTGTTTTAAAGTCCATAGAACCCGGTTATATCAGCGGACTGACTCTCTTAGGGGGAGAACCCATGGAGCCTGTGAACCAACGGGCTCTGTTGCCGCTGCTTCGCAGGTTTCGGGATCACTTCCCTCAAAAAAACATCTGGTGTTATACCGGCTACACCTATGAAAGCGATCTTTTAAGTCCTGACGGGAAAGCTCATTGTGAAGTGACAGATGAATTTTTGAGTTATGTGGATATTTTGGTAGACGGAGAATTTGATCAGGATCTGTATGATATCAGCCTGAAATTTCGAGGCAGCAAAAACCAGCGCATCCTCCAAATCCATGAGGAAGGATGCCCGGAGTTATTCCCTTTGGAGCCCCTTTCATAAAAAAAAGAATTCATAACAACTTTTTAGCGGATGGCAAATTGCTCTGCCATCCGCAGCCTATGCTATGCTCCTCCTTTTACCGGAACCGTCAGACTGCCGGCCCTCCAGTAGGCGATCAGGCGCTGTCTCATTTCTTCCGGCAGAATTTCCCTTTCCGGAAGGAGCAGGCTCTCCATATGCATGTAAAGCAATCGGGAAAGGGTATAAAGATGATCCACCGAGGGCAGTACCTGTCCCTTAAACCACCGATAGATCGGCTGTGGACATGATAAATGCAACAGTACCTGGATATCCCTTACCGTGTAGCCCTTTTTTAGAATCAGTTTTTTCAGGTAAATTCCCGTCCCTTTCAGATGTATATTTGGATACATAGTTTCCTCGTGCATGACCGCATCCATACTCCTTTCTTAATCCGGAATCGTTCTCAAGTCTCTTTTTATTATCTCATACTGACTGTCCGATAAACCGCCCTCTGACTGCTGTAAACCCATTTTCATACTAACGCCTTTGTTTTTTCCCAGTAATAATCAATTGCTTTCAGATTAAAAAGCAGGCTTCTGCAAAACAGCTCTCCGTCTTCCGGTTCTCTGTTCACACACAGGATTCCATAAATCCTCACAATATAGTCATCATCCATAATTCTGTCAAAGATTAAGTCCCATACCTCCTCGCGCAGCAAAAGGCCGGCTGTTTCCTGTATCAGATAATTTTCTCTCTCTTCTCTTTTTAAAATGGAAAATTCCTCAAAGGCTATCTCTACATATTGATGAAGCAGGCAAAAGTTTCTGACCAAATCCTTTTCAAGCTCCGGCTTCATACGGCATCCCGGTACAAAATCAGCCAGCTCCCTGTAGGAATTGACATCATACCTCTTCTTCCGTCTCCTTTTTCCTTTGGAGGTCATGTCCGCCCCCTGCCTGAACAGCCCGTCAGGATTATCATAAAGAAGCGCCTGCAGGCTGTCCTTTTCGGAATTCATTTTCTCTTCTTCCGCTGCCAGACGGTTTATGAGATCATCCACCTGGCACCTGTCTCCAAATACTGCCCTGCAGTCCTCTCTCATCTTTTCAAGAGGATAAAACGCATTTACATTCCTGTTCTCCATCCCGGCAAGTATAGTGAAAATTCTGGCCGGAAGCTCCCTGTCAGTGTCAGCTTCCTCATAATCGCCCCTCTGCCTTGCCGTCCTTGCAAAATCATAGGTTTCCTTTTCCTGCACATGAAGCTTTGACTCCAGTACCCGTCTTAAGAAGTCCTCCGGCTCTGCCTGCATCCCCTTCGGATCACTTACCGCCAGCCTGCAGAGCCCCTGAAAGCCAAACCCCATCTCCAGATATTCCTTCATAACTCTGACAAACCCCCGCTGGCCTGTCCGAAAAGGCAAAAAACGCTGTCTATAAAATTCATAAAGCTCCTCTGCAGCGAATTCCTTCCTTAAAAAATCTCCCATCCGGCCATCCTTCGCCTCATCCGTCAGCTGGTAAAAAGCTTCCAGCAGAGGGACGCCGGACAAAGAAGTTTTCCTAAGACGTTCAAGAAGTTTGTTCCTCCGGCTGGTAACCGGCAGGCCGATCGGCTTCTCAAGATACCGGTTCGCCCACCTGAGAGCCCTTCTGCACTGACCTGCGGAAATGTCACCCGATACCATCGCCGCTTCCGGAAAACGGCTGACAACCAGGCATGCAATTGCCAGCAGATAAATATGGCTGTCCAGCCCCTTCGTCTCCTGCCCCCATATATTGACACATCCCTGAGGCTTCCTGATTTTGTCCGTTCCCTCCTCTGCCCCTCCAAGGGCACTCAGCAAAATCTCCTCCTGTCCCATGGACTGTCCTGCGGACGGAGCCTGAAACGAACCCTGAGAGCGTTTTTGAAACGGTCTCTGAGGTTTATCCTCAGCCTGATCCTCAGCCTCTTCCCCGTACAGATAAGCCCGGACATCCTCCATCAGCGCGAACGCTCCTGTACCTTCCCCTGTCCGCAGATCCCCCACCGAAAGCCATCCATGACCGCTCTTTCCCGGGAATCCCTCCCGGTCCCCTGTCTTTCGGGCAAAACAATAACGGAGCCCATTGCGCCGTATCTCTATTCTGTCCATCAGGTCACAGGCTTCCACCAGCTTTAACGATTCCTGATATACCGCTCCCCATTCCTCCGGCGAAATCCGCCGGGGTATCAGATATAAATTGATAACAATGCCCATTTTCTTCACGCCCTGCCTCCTCCCGTATTTTTCAGGTATCTACAGCTTACGCTTTCTGCTTCTGTCTGTCATTGGACTTTTAGTACACTACTATGGGTTTTATCGTATTTTAGCTTTATCCGCGCACATTCCAATTGAATTTGGGGTAGAAATTGGGGTATTTGTGAGGTGAATCGAGCAGGGGAGATTTCCCCTACTCGCCGCGCGGAGCGCATGCCGCCTTGACAGCAAACTTCCCCACGCACCCCTGCGCATAAAAAGGGCGGCCACATTGCCGCCCCTGGCGCTATATTACTATCAAGTGCCTGAACCTTAGAAACCAAGGCAAAAATTTAAATTTTTGTAGTGCATCCTAATTATGCGTATTGACTTTATACGCATTATGCCGTACTATAAAAGTACACGGAGGGAAATAATATGCCAATGAAACCAAGGGAAATGGAGATGCTGATCCTGGCTGACGGGTGGGTGTTTAAAAATCAGGAAGGATCACATAAAAATTATACTCATCCTACAAAACCCGGGAAAGTCACGATACCGTTTCATGGAAAAGATCTTCCCAAAGGTACAGAAAATAACATTAAAAAGCAAGCCGGGCTTAAATAGTCCATACTTTCTCAATATAGGAGGTGTAAATTATGTTATCAATATATCCAGCATGTTTCTTCAAAGAAGAGAACGGTTATTCAGTAATCTTTCCCGATCTGGACTTAGCTACCTGTGGTGATACTATAGAAGAATCTATGGCTATGGCTATGGACTGTCTGGCCGGACGCCTTCGCTGGCTCAAACGGGACGGCGATCCGATTCCAAAACCATCACCAATGAGTTCTATTGATCCAGCAATGATTTCAAAAGAATTGGAAATCGAACCATCAGAAGCTTTTGTTAATATGGTTTCCGTAGACGTAGAGGCTTATGCAAAGGAGCATTTTGATAAATCCGTCAGAAAAACTCTTACCATTCCTGCATGGCTCAACAGCGCCGCTTTGGAAATGGGAATCAATTTCTCCCAGGTATTGCAGGAGGCTCTGTTAGCCAAAATACAATCCTGATAAAACAACAGCACCCTAGACACAGTGAATTAACTTAATGCCTTACAGCGTCAGCCGTCACTACTGCGAATAGTGACGGCTATTTTCGTTTTCCCTTAAAAACTGTATACGTAGAATACAAACAAACTCACAACTGCGGATACAACTCCTCAAACACCAGGTTCTTAAGCGTCTCTCCATCCCGGCATTCCGCTACAATCGTTATCACCGCATTTTTATCCTCAAACACGATAGACCACTGGCAATACTTTCCGTCAGCCCGGTAGGAATTCTCATCTCCTGTCCAGAACAGATACCCATAAGGATTGTCTGACTGTCTCTTTGAGCTCTCTTCAATCCAGGAAGATGGAAGAAGCTGTTTTCCCTCCCAGTTTCCTTTTTGCAGGCAGAAAAGTCCGAACTTATGAAGCTCAGAGAGTGTCAGAAAAAGTCCTCCCGCCCCAAAGGTATAACCCACAGGATCGCTCTCCCACATGGGCCGCCTGATTCCCAAAGGCTTAAACAGTCTGGGCATCAGATAGGACACCAGATCACACCCCGCCCGACGCTGAACCAGGACACCTGCCAGATAAGGGCCTACATTATTGTATACAAAATGCGTTCCCGGCTCATAAACAAAGGGAATGGAAAGTGACAGCTTTACCCAGTCCTCCTCCTCATATATGGGTCTCTGCGCTCCCATGAGACTTGCCTGCTCCTGTCCCAGGCACATGGTCAGCAGGTCACGTACCGTCGCTTTCTTTAAGTTTTCACTTACCGTTTCCGGCAAATCCTCCGCAAAAGCCTCTGTCAGCGGCTCTTCCAGAGACACAAGCCCTTCCTTCACCGCAAAGCCAACCGCACAGGAGGTAAAGCTTTTGCTGGCCGAATACACATTTCTCCGGCACTCATCATCCCACAATTGCTCTGCCGTAAGGACGCCGTTCTGTGTCACCTTAATTCCCAAAACCCCCAGTTTCTGCGCACCCTCGCCAAATTTCTCCAGATTCATACCTTTTTCTCCCTTCTTTCATCCTTTTCTTCTCTCTCAATATAATAACTGACAATTTCCTGCTCCAGTTTCACATTGTGCTCCTTCATATAATGCAAAACAGGCGTATATGGCTCTTCCCGGCAGGCAAACTGCGGCGCACCCTGCTGGCTGTTATCATACTCTCCAAAAGCCTCCATCCTGTTTCTGTCATTATCCGTAAGCTTTCGGAGACAACCTGCAAACCGTTTATCCGTAAGCTCTGCAATCCCCATCCGATAAAGCCTGAAATCCGCTCCCACCTCACGGCAGAGATGGCGGTGGATTAAAAATCCTCCCACATCAATATCGCCGAAATGATACAAACGAAGCTCCGGATTATCCGCAACCGCCTTTTTCAGGAACAGAATCTGGTCGCGGCCCGCAAATCCGCCCAGATATAAAAACGCCGTATCCTTCAGATGCATTCTCTGAAAAGAAGTTTTATTTTCGACTGTCATTAAAGAGGCGCCCTGCACGGTTATCCTTTTAACAGATAAAATATCAACCGAGGTAATGGCCACTCCGCCTTTTAACCTCGAAACATCAATTGTATATCCTTCCCATTCAATGAGCCAGCTTCCTTTGAGAAAGATTTCCCTGTCGGCGGGAAATATCTGAAAGAGAGCAAGTACTGCATCATTTCTTTCCGTTTCTGCCCTGGGCATTCCCTTTATCTGCCTGATGATATTGCAGATCCTCTCATAATTATTGGTTTCAAACCATTTAGAGTCCCCGTACACCAGCATGGATGCCTCCCGGACATAAATCTCCTGCGTATTTTGATCCAGAAAGGCAAGCATCTTTAAATCCGCCTCGATCTCCTCCAGGTCAAAGCGCTCTCTGGGATCCTCCATTCTGGCTGTAATTTCTCTGCAATAATCAAAGAGCAACGTCCCGGAAAGCGGTAATCCGGACTGCCCTTTCTCAGCCCCGGTGCACTGATATTGTTTCAGTAATGCCTCTAACTGATCAAGCACTGTTCCCTTGGGCAAAATACCGTACTCCTCCTGAAGGAACTCCGAAATTTCCTCTATTCTGTCTTCGCGCAGATATATCCTTTCAATATCCGCACTGAATTTCAGGTAGGCAAGGTTCACTGCTTCCATCTCTTTTAAGTCTTCCGCCGCGTCATTTAATCTTTGTTTCTCATTCATATCCGCATTGTTGGCGGCATAAGCTCTGTAGAGCTCTGACGGTTTTAAAATCACCCGCCGCTTTACCGTGCCGCTTTTGGCGGCGCGGTTGTTATATTTTTTCAGGAGACTTTCCAGAATAACCTTTTTATAATCCCTGCTGTTCATGGAATTTAACCTTTCCGATCTGCATATCGTCATTGCTGTTCTTTAACACCGGAATAATCACCCCGCACTCGCTTCCAATGGATTCCAGCTTGTTAGGCGGCGCACAGAAGATCACCTGAAAATCCTGATCCTTGAAAAAATCCAGCATCAGCTTGATATTGTGATCGCTCATCTTTTCAAAGGGCTCGTCGATAAAGATCAGACGGACGGAGTTCACGCGCACATTATACAGCATGGAAAGGGCGGCGGATAAGATTAATGTGTAGGGAATCTGCGTCCCTGCGCCGGAGTTATATCCCACCTGTTTGGAAAGCTTCCCATCCTTCACTTCCTCATTATTGATGATGATCTCATAGCTCATGTAATTTCGGTAGTCGGCAAATTTATTGATCTCTGCCACATCGTTTTTGTCAATAATCCTGTTGATGATATCCTTAATCTCGCTCTCCCTTGCCTCCACCTCGTCGCTTTCATAGCCCCACAGGCCGGTAAGACTCATCTGCCCGTCAGACAGGTTATTGGTGTCCTGAAGATATTCCGCATAGCGCAGAATCCTGGCGTAATCGGAGCCATCTGAGAGCAATTTTACCTCAAACTGATATCTGGTTGAAAACCGGAGCTTGCGAAGTTCTTTATTGATATCGGAAATATCGCTTCTGGCCGTTTTGGCAGCTTCATAAATATTCAGCACAAACTCCCTCTTAAAAATACTCTCGTATTTCAGAGTCTGTTCCCGCAGTTTTTGCTGGATCCCCTGAAGATCATCCATCCAGATTTTGCTCTTTCTCTTCTGATAATCCGCCTCATATTCCATGCCAATGGGAAGCTTGTCCACATCCTGCTTGCGGTTGTTATAGGCCTGTTGCTGGCCATTGATGTTGGCCTCCAGTTCCCGCACCCTGCGGTCTATTCTTTCCTTACTTGCACTCTGCATGGTTCCGCCGTCCCTGTTTTCCCCAAGAAGATAACCGTCATACTCCTCCATGGCTGTTTCCACCGCAGATTTATTTAAGATGTTCTCCTCCTCAATCCATCGCTGTTCCTGCGCTTCTTGTTCTTTAAGGGTTTTCACCTCGTTGGTCTTCACTTTGATTTCAGCGGATAAATCAGCCTTCCTGGCCGCCATCCCGTCTCTTTCTCTTTTCTTGCTTTCCAGTTGGCGCTCCAGCTCACTGACACGCCTGGAAAGCTCCATAAACTCATCATTATTCTTCTGTGCTTCCAAAAGGTCATGATACCGCTTTTTCTCCTCACTTAAATCGGCAGTTGTTTTCGTCCACTCATTGTGTACATTTAGATTAAATTCCTTAAACTCATTCAGGCTCTTTTTAAGGAAATCCGACTGCTGCCTCACGAAAGCCTGTGCCGTCAAAATCTCCTTCTCCTGTGCTTCCAGTTCCTTCAGCTTTTTTTCCGCACGCTGCCTGTTCAGTTCGATCGCTTCATTTCCCAGACAATAGCTTTTGATCTTCCTGGTGTTAATATAGGTAACTGCCATATTACGGCTCAGCTTGCCTTCCCTGGACATGGCATTGTCGTATTCAGGTACCTTTTCCTTCTCCACGCCATGGATCCCGCCCAGCCAGAATGCAAAGTACCGGGCCGCCGCTTCATTTCGGATCTCCAGAAAATGATACACCGCATCCTCCTCACATTTCATGGGTCTTGCCATCAATCGTCTGGTATTTACCAGCTCCACATACCGATGTCTGGAGACATCCATCACCTGATTTGCCACATCAAAATAAGCAGGAGGCACAATCACTGCGTACCTGTGGATTCCCAGAAATGCCTCAATGGCATCCCGCCAGTCTTCCTCCTTTAACTCCACCACGTATTCACAGGCCATTCTGGCCTCTTCCTGTATGCCTCTCTTTTTAAACTCCCGATTAATTTCCCTGATAAGTTCTGTCTGCTCCGACGCATGGGAGTAATCTGACCGGTTCCGGTTACAGTTATCGATGATTCGAGTCTGCTCCAGGCATTCCTCCTGAACATTTTTCAGTTCATCGCTTAAATATACCTCTTTACGGACAAGCCCATCCCGGCTTCGGCTGATCTCCTCCTTCAAAAGCTCCAGGCTCCGCTTTTTGTCCGCAGCCTCCACCTGCCTTGAGGTAAGTTTTCCGGCGGCCTCAAAGTCCCCCGGATTACTTCCTGACTCCCTCAGCAGCTCCATCACGCTCTGCAGCTTCACTTGAAAAGTCTCCAGCTCTTCTTTTTCCCGGTTCAATATGCTTAATCTGCTTTCATACTCTGCAAGCAGCTCCTTTGAAGCATTGATGGCTTTCGACACATCCAGCTCCTTAAGAGCCCTCTTTGCCTCCGAGTAATAGCCGTCAATTGCCTCAATCTCCTTTGCCAGCGCTTCCATCATTTTTTCCAGATTTTCACAGGTAATGGTATGTTTTTGTATCTGCTCCTGAGCCTCCTGTCGCTTCCTCTGGCAGGAAACCAGGCTTTTATATTTAATCTTAATGTCATCAATCCTGACTCGCAGTGCTTTTTTGTCATGCTCATCATAATCCCTTAAAATTGCATCCAGATCCTGCAGCTCCTGCTGAATCAATTCCAGGCTGTGATTGATCTGCTCAATATTTTTCTTAGCCTCTTTTAATTTATCAAAGTTCACATCATGCTTTTCCAGAACGGATTCCTTGATGAACTCCTGAATCTTGGCTGCCGGGTTGTAGGCCATAATATTCCTTAACTTCGTCTGGTACTTGGCAACCTCCTGATAGGGAAGCTTTAACCCTACCATCTGCATAAAAAGAGCAATCCCTTCCTGCTTTTTCTTAAGCTGTACTCCATGCTTTTTCTGAAATCCTGCGGCATCATAGGGCTTCCAGCTTTTGTTTTCCTGATACACAAATTCTATTTCCGAGAGTCGTTTGCCGTCCATGGCGTACCAGTAGGTTCCCCTGATATCCGTGACTGCCGTTTCTATGATCACTCCCAGCACAAAAGGCTTTTCATTAATCTGGTCATAATATTCCAGTGCGATGTGGGTGTACACCGAAGGGATTTTTTCTGCCGGCCTTGCATAGATTCCGGCGCTGGGGTCGATCAGACAGCGGGTATAGGAGACAAGATTTCTCTTGCCGACTCCTGCATTGTAGTTGCTCGTGGCCTTATTAAACTGCGTATCTCCCGTATAGGCATATTTAATGGCATCCAGTATCGTGGATTTCCCACACTCATTTTCTCCTGATATCAAGGTCAGGTTTTCGGCAGCCGGAATCACCGTGTTGGTAAAGCCGTACCAGTTTACAAGCCGTATATTGCACAAAACAATCTTACTCATCCCCATCCTCGCTTTCCGGTGCGTCACTGTCCTCAGGTTCTTCCTCATCTCCCTGGGCATACTCTGCCATCACCTGCTTTAACTGTCCTATATCCATACAAAACTGCAGAGATGGATAAAGGCGGACTCTTCCATCCTCCGTGGCAATATCCTCATTATAGTCGATCAGGCAGAACCGCTTAAACACTCGGTAGGCATTCTTAAAGTCCGGAGGCGATAAATTCATCTGGTAAAGCTTACACTTGTCCACAATATCCCCCACTGTGACAAAAACCGGCTCTTCATACCCCATCCTTTCCAGAAACAAAAGCCACAGCACTAAAAGCAGCCGGATCTGTTTCCGGTCAAAGCGGAACAGGTTGATTTTTTTCAGACCCACGGTTTCCACATCATCATCATTTTGCTGGAGCATGGCAACCTTCATCCGCTCTTCCACCACTACTTTATATCCGATCACTGCCAGATAGGCATTCATGTCATACTGATTGGATTCCGATGCCACAAATTCATACAGCTTTTCATCCTTATCCGCCACAATAAACGTGACATCAAGAAGTCTGCGCACACATCTCTTAAACAGATACGCATCCTCCTCATCCATCTTACCTAAAAAACTAAAATCCTGCATAGCTTCTCCTCTATTTTTCGGAAATCACCATGTCGCTGATACTGGCAATGTCCATCCCCACCTCTTCCTCCGACACCCTGACTTTATAGGGGAATTCCCTGTTCCCTGCATAAAGCATGGCTGCCGCATACATGAATGCCTCTTCCTTTGTCCTTAAGTTCTTTTCCCTCAAATGCAGGGTTTTCTGACCCTCCATCTCCGTCTTTAAATATTCGCTGACACGCTCCACGGAATACCGGTTGGGCGCACTCTGCAACAGATTTTCCGTCCGCTTTCGTTTTTCATCCTCGGACATTTCAGTGGTGGGAAGTGCAATGTTTTCGCCCCTGTTCTTCACCCGCTTTGCTTTTTCAAAGGATTTATAACCTACGTATTTCTGGTTGATGAGCCGCGTACATGCCGCGGCCTTTTCCATGGCCGTATCCTGCTCCTCATCGGTAAGGCCTGCCATGGTATTTAAAAAGTCATTCAAAGCTGTTTCCAGCCGGATCCCATTGCTGGCCATCAGCATAATACGGGTATTGGCAAGGTTATAATAGCTGTTGATTCGGCGGTCAATCAGCTCCATATGCTCCTCATATTCCACACTCAGGAAATATTGCAGCTCCGCCAAATACCGCTCCACCCTCTCCCGGGCATCCTCCATGGAAAGCTGCTGCTTTTCGGCACATTCCGTCACCATCTTTTCCCCCAGCTCTCCCTGCCTGATTTCCCGCAGTTTACTTCTGATAAAGGAAATCTGTGTGGGTATCAGTCCATTGTTTTTCACAAAGAAATATTCACTGAAAAATCCGTCCAACATTTCATCTTTCATGATATACTGGCCAAAGCTGTTAATGTCCTGAAAGATGATCACTGCCTTCATGATACTGGCGATACTGTCCTTTAAATCCGTCAGCTCATTCTTCAGCTCCATTTCATTATCAATCAGCGGAATCAGTATATTGGCATAGGGTCTCTCCGCCCGGACAGACTCCTCCTCAAATGCTGACTTCGTGATCTCGTACATGGCAAATATACGGTTGGACATGGTTCCCTCTCCGGTTTTCTCTGTCATTTTCCGGAGAAAGTCCATGATCCGCCTGCAATCCGTGGAAATATTTACCACATATTCTCCATTCCTGCCGATCTCCCTGGGAAGCACCCATCCGCATTCCCGAAAAATATTTAAAATAGAAGATGGCAGCAATTCCGCGTTATTATTGTCCTCAGCTTTTGGAGGACTGTCCTCGGTTTTTGGAGAATTGTCCTGGGTTTTCTTAGAATCGTCCGGCTCCTGCGGCCGCACCATATTTCTAATCTCCGCATTTCTCAGGTAAATGGTAATGCTGTCTCTGGCATCCGACTCATAGAGTACGGGAAGCTCCTTTAACTTATCGATCAGATGCTGAATGCAGTCATAATAAATCCGGCGGTATTTTAATGTAAATGGTTTGAAAAAAGATTCATTTTTTATGTAGTCGAAGAAATTCACATTCGCACCTCCGGAGCTTTTCCATATTGTATCTGACGTTTTTGCAATCTTTTCTGCACATCCTCATCTCTTTCGTCATAACCACATCATAACCATTTTGGTCATGATGTGGTTATGATCTTAATTCTGAGTAATATTTCTGATTTTTACTTTTTGGCTTATCCGGCAATGTCATTTTTAATCTACCCTGTTTTACCAATGTGTTTAAATACTTTCTTCTAAAGCTCGTTCGACTGTCAAATCCAAATTTGTCCATAATTTCCGGTATAGATCTTGCTTCTTTACAAAAATCCAAAATCATCATGACCACATCATGACCATCTTGGTTATGATTGTGACCACTTTGACCAAGACGCAAACCGTTCTCATCATTCAGCAATTCCAAATACTTATCGCAAGCCTTACAAAGTACCATAATCCCTGATATACTGATATGGTATTCCGGCAGGCGTCCATCATACTTTGCGCAAGCCTCCCTGATTTTGTCAAACCCTCTGCCCCATGCCTCTATCATACCGCTCTTAAAGAAAACATTTGCCAACTTAGGATTATATGGCTTGGAAGAATGCTTTTCAAACAGTTTCTCTGTTGAGTCCAGTTCAGATGGCATCTCGCCATCATTCCAGATATATATTTTATCCTCGTATACGCTGATCTGAATCGAGTTGCAGGCACTATAATGCAAATTAACATCTGCTACAATGCCCATTGTATCTGTAATCTTATTGGGAATCGTTTCCAATAGTTTCTTTCTATCTTTGTCACTAAGTCCAACAACCTTCCCATCATCATTTTTACCGATATAAAGTGTTCCGCCATAAGCATTTGCATATCCGCAAATCCATTCTAAGAACTCATCATGCCATAACTCTTTGTATTCTATTGTCTGATGTTCCGGCATACTCCTCACCTCCTGCTTTATACTGATCGGATTCCGATACCGCAAATTTATACAAATTTAAATCGCATAAACATTATAGCACAAACTAACGAATATTTAAGTCTGACGGATTGAGAATTGATTCATCCGACAGGGAGCAAGGCCTGACATCACCGGATATTTCCACGCCGCCGTATTCAGGAGCTTCTGGCACAACAACAGGAGGAAAACAATGGTGGAACCTTATAAAAAAATTTAAGGCTTCGCCAGCCATCCTTATGTTAATTAAGCCCCTTGCCTTTTTCAGACAAGAGGTTTAAAAACTCTTTCATGGCCTATTTATTATTCGCATGGCCGGAAGATTTCCCCGCACTCATTAAACCTCGCAAACCTCTTCACGCACCTTCCGATTTCCGCTGACAGTTTTTTCGTCTGCCTTATCCCATCCTCATACCAGAAATTCTTCACTGTCAGCACGCCGGACTTTTTGTCGATGGCCGCCTCAATCCGCCCGACAAACTGATCCCCATACAAAACCGGCAATACATAAAATCCATATTTCCGCTTGGCCACAGGCGTATAAATCTCCCACCGGTAATCAAAGCCGAACAGTTCTTTGATCAGGTTCCTGTCCCACAAAAAACAGTCCAGCGGCGCCAGAAATTCACAGCGGGCTTTCTGTTTTTCATCACCGAGGACTCTTTCTGCAAGCGGCAGATCTTCCGCATTACAATAAAGACGGTTCTTGATTCCTTCCACCTGAATTTCCAGAATTTTCTCTTCTTCCAGCAGCTCCCCGAAAGCCCTGTTCCTCTCCGGGCTTTTCAGTCCCCAGATATTCAGCCATGCATCCGACGGCCGGTTCCACAAAAGTCCCACCGCAGAGATCCGGCGAAGCACCCGCCACTTCAAATGCTCAAAATCGTCCGGCAACGGATCCGGTGCATCCAACAGATTAACCGGAATGTGGTTTTCCGCAAGATCATAGAATTTCCGCGCCCCCTGCTTATGGTGAATCACCAGTTCCCCATCGGAATACAATTGTTCCAGGACAGCCCTTGCCGCGTTGGACTTTTCGCCCCACATACCGCTCCAGTGAATGGCAGAATGCCAGTAAATGTCACCCTCTATTGGCAATTCATCGGAGCTGACGGCTCCATTTTGGGCAATATATTCCTTTGTCTGCTTTTCCAACTCTGCAAGTTCAGGAAATCTCATCCCGCTTTCCCTTGCCGCCCTCCGGTAACGCTCAAAATAAGGCCAGTCCTCCACCGGAAAAATGGAAAGATTTTTATCGGGATAGTCCACCAGAACGCGATCCTCATAAAGCAGCTCATGCAAAGCCCGCTTGGTAAAGCCTTTTACCCTGGACTGCAAAGTGAGCTCCGCATTTTTCCCGCACACATCCACCGGGTCAAACTGAATGCAGCCTGCCTGACGCACAAACTCTGCTGCTCCCTGCTTTCCGATAAATTTGTATTCCCCCAGCAATCCCTGTTTTAAAAGCAGAAACTGCCGTGCCTGCCTGTTAGCCAAACTGATCATGGTCTCTCCCCTCCCGCAGAAATTTCCCGCCGAAACTGTTAATATAGAGAACGCCAAACACAACCATTTTTGTCGTTCCCTATGCTAAAACAGCGTAAGCTGCTCATACCCCTTATTTTCCGGAAACTCGCTTAAATACATAAACACCTGCTCCATATCGCTGACAATCCCGTGCTTTCTGCACTGTTCATGGAATATTTTCATCAGCCGTCTGTTATGATCGCTGGGAATCTCATAGGCATAGCCATACTTTTGATGATACCGCTCCCGCATTCCGGGAAAATGCCGATCAAGCGCCTGATAAAAATATTCCCGGCTTCCCTCCCGCAGGGTCATGCCGATCCCAAAGCAGATAATCCCATAAACCCCTGCCCGCACGCAGTAATCCAGAATCCCTCTTAAGTTTTCCTCCGTATCATTGATGAAGGGAAGCAGGGGCGAGAACCACACCACCGTGGGAATTTTATTGTCATGGAAAACCTTAAGCGCTTCAAAGCGCTCCCTGGTGGTGCTGACTGCGGGCTCTAAAATCCTGCACAATCCCTCATCATAAGTAGTCAGCGTCATCTGCACCACGCACTTTGCCCTTTGATTGATACTCTTTAACAGCTCCAAATCCCGCAAAATCCTGCCAGATTTCGTCTGTATCGCAAGACCGAAGCCATAGCGGTCGATGATCTCCAGACACTGCCTGGTAAGACCCAACTCCTCCTCACAGTGCATATAAGGATCGCACATAGCTCCGGTTCCGATCATGCATTTCTTTCTCTTCGAGCGCAAAGCTCTCTCCAAAAGCTCCGGGGCATTACGCTTCACCTCAATATCCTCAAAGGCATGGTTCATCTGATAGCACCTGCTCCGGCTGTCGCAGTAAATACAGCCATGGGTACACCCCCGATACAGATTCATCCCATTTTTCGCCGACAAAATCCCCTTCGCATCCACAAAATGCATTCTTTCTCCCATCTGCGTGTCCCGCTGCGCGTACAGATCAGGGTTATTTCTTATACCCCCACATTCCTCCTGTATACCGCAACTGACAAACCGTAACACGCCAAAAAGATCACTCCCACCACCAGCACACTTACAATATTGATCACTCTCAAATCCGCAAACATCATTTTTTCCAGGGCATGCACTGAAAAGTATGAGGCAACGCTCATCACAAGAAAGGGCAGGCTATAGGAAACCGCCAGCTCATGGGAGATGGATTTTCCCAGCGCCCCGCCGTCAAAGCCCAGCTTTTTCATAACCAGATACCGTTCCTTTTCCTCGAAGGAATCGTTATACAGCTTCATGAACATAATACTTCCGCTGGCAAGGATAAAAACCATAAACATAAACACACAGAGGGAATAAAGCACCTTGATCCAGTTTCTGTCATCATTGTCATTCGGATCAATGGCAACCCGACCGATGTAATTTCCGTCCGCCCTCTCCTGCTCTACAAGCTTTGAGAGTGAATCTTTCGCTCCGTCAAAGGTTTCGAAGTCTGCAATCCTGTAATTATAGACATACAGCTGCCTTCCGGAAGAACGCATCCTTTCAAATTCATCATCATTTAATATAAATAGAGTGACATGCCTCTCCTGCAGATAGCCGAGATAGGGGATCTGCGTCCTCTGGATCTGATGATAAACCCTTCCGTCTATGGCTGCCGTCTCGGAAGTCACATCCGTAATCAGGGAAAGCAGCACCACATTTGATGCCTTAATATACTCATCCTCTCCCGGCTTTGTCAGTTCAAATTCAAGCCCTGTATCCTCCGCCAGCTTTTTCACCGCTGACCATGAGGTGATTGCATAACCGGTGTATCTGGTGGTGGTTTCCACCTGGCTCTCCTCCAGTGTTGTGATGGGAAGCCAGGAACTGCAGGCAATCTGCGCATTTTCCTCGATCAGCTCCCTTGCCCTGCTATCCAGGTCCTTTTGCTCGCTTAAAAGCTGAAAAGTATAAATATTTTCAAAATGAACCATATTTTCATATCTTGTTTTCATGGCAAATCCCGTTGCCAGAGCCGTCACCGAGCAGAGCACCAGCACACAGACCATGGCATAGGTGCGGTAGTTCTTTTTGATCCGGAAGATCACATTGTTTACCCACAGGCACCGCTCCTTCCGGTAAAGGAAGCTCTTCCTGCCCGCCAGCCCCTGGAAAATAAAGGGAATCAGTCCGCCAAAGAGAAAGTAAACTCCGGCAATCACCAGAACCACTGCCGCTGTCACATTACCCAGAATCATCTGCCCGCTCTCCTTCACCGCAAAATAAAACCCGCTTCCAAGGACGATCACCCCAAGCACTGCCCTGATAAACAAAAGGCCGGACTTCTGCCTTACATACTCATTTTGCCTTGCTCCCGTGAACATGTCAAGTACGCTGCTTCTTACAATATCCACATATCCCTTTGCCACAAAGAGCAGATAAATCCCAAGATAAGCTCCCGCTGTGATCAGTACCGGGGTAAGTACAAACTGGAAACGAATCTCCACTGCCAGATCTGAAAGTGCCAGCAGAATCATCTGAAACAATCCGGTGGTTGCCACACCGAAAAAAATCCCCAGCGCAAGGGCAGATAAGCCGATCAGCGTAATCTCTATCATGTAAAGCTTCCCAATCTTCTGGTTGGTAAGCCCCATAAATACATAAATACCGATTTCCTTTTTCCGTCTGGTGAGAAAAACATTGGTGGAATACCAGATAAAGAAAAACATAAAGCACACCAGCACGACCGAAACCACCTGAACGATCGTGTCCACATAACTCTTGTTTCTCTCCCCCAGCAGAACCAGCGAATCGGAATAAAGAATATTCTGAAAATTCAGAAAAATCATAATCGTAAACGCCAGCGAGACCACCAGCGACAGATAGTTTCTGAAGCTGTTTTTAAAATTTAAAAGAGCAAGGTTTAACATCCTCATGAGAAGTCACCTCCCACCCCGGTCTGCACCTCTATGATCCTGTCATAAAACTCCTTCCGCTCCCCTCCGCTGCTGATCCTGCATTTGATCAGACCGTCGCTTAAAATGTACACATCCTTTGCATAGGAAGCGCAAAAGGGATCATGGGTTACCATAAGGATCGTCGCCTGTCCGCTTTCATTTACCGCTTTCAGACACTCCAAAAGCTCCCGGCTGGACTTGGAGTCCAGCGCTCCCGTGGGTTCATCAGCAAACAGAATCTCCGGTTTGGCAATCAAGGCCCGGCAGGCGGCGCCCCGTTGCTTTTGTCCGCCGGAAAGCTGCCATGGATATTTTTTCAGATGCTCCGAAAGCCCGAACATGGCTCCAAGCTCCTGGGTTCTCCTGACACATTCCCTGCCTGAAACACCATTTAAGGAAAGGGGCAGCGCAATGTTATCCTGAAGGGTCATGGTATCCAGCAGGTTATAATCCTGAAAAATAAAACCGATCTTGTCCCTGCGGAGTCTGGAAAGCTCCTTATTGGACAGTCTCGTGATATCCTTCCCCCCAAGCTTCACGTCTCCCTGAGAGGGCTGGTCTATGGTGGAAAGGATATTTAAAAGGGTGGTCTTGCCGGAGCCCGACGGCCCCATGATGGCGATAAAGTCATTCGGGTAGATGGCAAGGTCAATCCCTTTAAGCACCCTTGTCTGAAAGCCCTTTGCTCCGTAATTTTTGATGAGATTTTTGACCAGTAAGCTGGCCTGCGCAGTTTGGCCGCCTTTGATTTCCATCGCTTTGGTTTCCGTTACTTTGTTTTCCGCTGTTTTGTTTTCATTCATATTGGCATCCTCCTTTAACGAGATCATTATAAAACAGCCAATACAAAAAAATCCTTACGGGCACATTACAAAAGCCTCCGCAATCTTACAGTTTTTGTAAGGTTGGCTACCCTATCCATAAACCCGCCCCGGTATCAAACCAGAAAATAATCATTGCTGGTAAATGTTATTCTGAACCTGGTATATTCCCCGTATTTACTTTCCACAAAAATCTCATGCCCCAGCCGCCGAATGATTTTGGAAACCATGTACAGCCCCATCCCCGTGGATTTGTATTTCCCGTTGTGGTAATTGCTTCCTGTAAAACCCTTCTCAAAAATCCTGCGGATATCACTGTCCCTGATTCCCTCCCCTCTGTCCTCTATCCAAAGACTGACCACTCCCGTCCGTTCCCCGCTTTCTGTCCAGAAATGCAAATGTCCTCTTTGTTCCGTGTTCTTTTCCCCTGCATATTTGATGGCATTGTCAATCAACTGATCCAAAATATACACAAGCCATTCCGGGTCCGTATAGACATACTCCTCTTCCACCTGCACACAGAGCTCAAATCCCTGTTTAATCAGAAAAAACTGATTATTTTTAACGGCTCTTTTTATGCACTCCTGCAAACTGGTCTTTCTGATCTGAAAATCTGTCAGTGAGCTTTGAAGCCGGCATCCGGACAGCATGGAACGAACCTGGCGGTTCATTTTTTCAAGCTGCTCCCGAAGCGCCTGTCTGTGTTCTGCCTCCGGAATCTTTTCCACCATCAAAAGTCCTGCTGCCAGAGGAATCTTAAATTCATGGCACCACTTTGCCACATAATCCTGAAGCTCGCAGTTTTCCTGAAATTCCTTCTGCAATTGCTCCTTCAAAACCGCCGTATCATGCTCCGCAATCTCCCTGTTCTCAAAATTCCCCATCTGTTCCAGAATCATATCCTCCTGCTGAAGAAGCGATTCCTTCCTGTTTTCTTCCTGCCGGAACAGATAAATGTCGATTCCCGAAAATACTGCAAGAAACAGCGCCAGAAGGAAATCCAGATACCACAGATAGGTCAGTCTGCCCTCCTGCAGTAAACAGGCAAAATACAGATTAAAGCACAGCAGCACTACCCCACAGAGAAAGTATTGCCTCCATCGTCTCTTCAAATAACTCATGAAACAAAGTACCCCTGCCCTTTCCTGGTTCGGATTACCTCTTCCCCACAGGCCGCTTTCAGCTTGCTCCGCAGTCTGCAGACCAGCGTGGTAAGGGTTCCGTCAGAGAGATATTCATCCGTATCCCACAGATCCATCATCAGTTCTTCTCTGGTCACTACCCGGGGCCGCTCCTGAGCCAGCCGCATAAGCACCCGCCGCTCCGTTTTCGTCAGTTCAATCTCCTTTCCTTCCCAGTACAGATGTCCCGTTCTGCTCTCCAGGGACAATCCCTCCTGTAAAAGAATCCCGGGCAGATCATTTCCCATTCCGTACTCATAGGTCCTGCGCAGGATAGCCTCTATTTTTGCCCTTAAGATTTCCAGGCGAAAGGGTTTTTCCACATAATCGTCCCCGCCCTGGGCGATTCCCATCAGCTTGTCCCCATCCTCTCCCCGGCTGCTGATATAGATAATCGGTACATGGGAAATCTGCCGGATCTGACGGCACCAGTAAAAACCATCATAACTGGGAAGGTTAATATCCAGCAAAACAAGATGGGGCTTTTGCTCTGCAAACTCCCGGGTAATGTCATCAAATTCCTGTACCGTTTCCACCTCATAGCCCCATTTATTCAAAAAAGACGCTATTTCACCGGCAAGGACTTGGTCGTCCTCTGCCAGCATGATTTTTGTTTTTTCAGTCAAATTTCTGTACCTCCTGTCACCATTATAGAGAAAAAAATATGGAAACGCTACCCTGCAAATAATTAAATCTTCCGGTTGACACTTCCCCGAAATTGTTGTAGACTTGCTAAAAATCAAATACAACCAAAGGCTATGAGGAGGAGGAAGTACATACTCATCCGATGCACAGAGAGAAGGCGGCTGGTGGAAGCCTTCGTGAAGAAAGTATGGAAGTGTCCTCTGAGCTGTGAACCCAACGGAAGGCAGGCTGCTTTTCCAAGTAGGCTTCACCGGAATTCCCCCGTCACAGGGAAAACGGTATAAGGATTTCTTTTGTATTTCCCGTACCGGATGAGGGCAGAAGACTTTTCTTCTGAATTTGGGTGGTACCACGGACTTTTGTTCGCCCCAGAGTAATTTACGTTACTCTGGGGCTTTTTTATGCGCAGGGGCGCGTAAGGAAGTTTGCTGGCAAGGCAGCACGCGCCCCGCGCGGCGGATAGGGAAGAACATCTCCCCTATCCGATTCAAAAAAGGAGGACAACACTTATGGACAAACACTATTCTTTTGAAACCATTGAAAAACAAATGCAAAAATTCTGGGAAGACGAACAAATCTACCGCTTTGACCCGGACAAAAAGGGGCCCGTTTACTCCATCGACACGCCGCCCCCCACAGTCAGCGGGCATCTGCACATCGGACACGTTTTTTCCTACACCCAGGCGGAAATGATTGCCCGGTTCCGCCGTATGCAGGGGTACAATGTTTTTTACCCCTTCGGCTTTGATGACAACGGGCTTCCCACGGAGCGCCTGGTGGAACGGGACGAGGGCATTATTGCCAGAGACCTGCCCCGCAGCGCCTTTACCCAAAAATGCATTTCCACCACCCGAAAATACGAAGATGACTTCCGGGCGATGTGGAAATCTCTGGGCTTTTCCGTTGACTGGTCTCTGCAGTATACCACCATCAGTCCCCAGGTTCAGAAAATCTCCCAGGAATTATTCCTGGAATTGGCCGCCCAGGGCAAAGCTTATGTAAAGGAATCCCCGGTTTTGTGGTGTACCAAATGCCAGACCTCCATTGCCCAGGCAGAGCTGGACACAAAGGATGTGGAATCGGCCTTCAATTACCTTCCCTTTAAAGTTGGAAACGGCGTGATAGAGGTTGCCACCACCCGTCCGGAGCTGCTCTATGGGTGTGTATGCCTGTTTGTTCATCCTGAGGATCCAAGATATGCCGGCTATATCGGAAAGTCTGCCAGGGTTCCCCTTTACGATTATGAAATCCCCATTCTGGCGGACGAAAAAGCCAGCATGGATAAGGGAACCGGAGCCGTTATGTGCGCAACCTTCGGTGACAGCACCGATGCCGAGTGGGCGGACAGCTATCATCTTCCCTACCGGAAAATTATCCTGCCCGACGGAACCATTGATAAGGAGGTTCCCTTTATCGGCGGCATGAAAGTTCTCAATGCCAGAGCGGAAATCTTACGTCTGCTCTCCGAAAAAGGGCTTCTCTTAAAGGCTGAGGGCATCACCCATACGGTTGCCGTTCACGAGCGCTGCGGCACGGAAATTGAGATCATTCCCTCCCGTCAGTGGTATATTGACGTCCTGTCGGAAAAGGAACGTTTCCTGAAAGCCGCCGATGAGATTAACTGGCATCCCGCCCATATGAAAAGCAGGTACATTTCCTGGGTATCCAACCTTAAGTGGGACTGGTGTATTTCCCGCCAGCGTTATTTCGGCGTTCCTTTTCCGGTATGGTACTGCAAAAACTGCGGCAGGGCGTTCTTTGCAAAATCTGAGCAGCTTCCCGTCAACCCCCTTGAAACGCCTTATGACGGTGAAACCAAAGACTCTGACGGCAGGAGCAGATGCGAATGCGGCTGTACGGATTTTGTTCCTGAAAGCGCGGTTCTTGATACCTGGGCTACCTCCTCCCTCTCACCTCAGATCAACGAACGGTTTGGCATCCCGCTTGTTCCCATGTCCATGAGAGCCCAGGCCCATGAGATCATCCGCACATGGACCTTTTACACGATCGTGAGAAGCCTTTACCACACAGAAAAGCTTCCCTGGAAGGATATCATGATCAGCGGCTTCGTGTTGGCAAAAAAGGGAGAAAAAATCAGCAAGTCCAAAAACAACAGCGATTTTTCCCCGACCGGACTGATTGCCGCCCACTCCGCAGATGCCATACGGTACTGGGCTGCCAACGCCAAACTGGGAACCGACACCTTTTTTTCGCCGGAAGATTTGACTTTGTCCAAACGCTTTATCACCAAGCTTTGGAATGCCTCCAAATTTGCCATCTCCCATTTGCAGGACATTAATTTTTCAGATATTCCTGAGCTTCTTCCGGTGGATCAATGGATCCTTGCCCGCACCGATGAGACCATCCGCAGGGCCGCCGCCCTGTTGAACGAGTACGAAACCGGCTCTGCAAGGCACGAAATTGACGATCTGTTCTGGAAGGATTTTTGTGACAACTACATTGAGATCGCCAAGGAACGGCTCTACCGCCCTGACCTTCATGGAGAGCAGGCCCGCAGAAGCGGCCAGTATGCCCTGTACCATACCCTGCTGAACATCCTGAAGCTGTACGCCGTTTATGTACCCCATATCACGGAATATATTTATCAGGAATTTTTCAGGACTTACGAAAAGGAAACCTCCATCCACCTGATGTGCTGGAAGCAGCCCGCTGAAAGGGATGACCGGCTCCTGGAATTTGGTAATATCCTGGAAGCTGCTATTGCAGACATGCGCAGATATAAGTCCGAAAATAACCTTTCCATGCGGGCCGAAACAGACGCCATGACCATCACTGCCCCGGCATATTTGCTTCCGCTGTTTCACCGGACCCAAAAGGATCTTCTGGCCTGTTCAAAAGCAAAAATAATATGTTATAATAAATTATCAAAGGAGGAGAACAAATGAACATCTATATTGCCATGGGAAACACGGCGGTCAGAGACAGCTTTTTTACCCCAAACGCCCTTGAAAAGGTGCGGGAGCTTGGGGATGTCCGGTTATTTGACCGGCCGGAACTGAGCTGCGGCAAAGAAACGCTGATGAAAGAGCTTGAGGAAACAGAAGTACTTTTTACCGGATGGGGCGCTCCAAGAATTGATGAGGAAATTCTGGCACATGCCAGACGCCTGAAAATCCATGCACACGCAGGCGGTTCCGTAGCCCCCTATATCAGTAAGGAAGAATATGACAGAGGCATCCGGGTTCTTTCCGGAAATGACCTCTACGCCAAAAGCGTGGCGGAAGGATGCCTTACCTACACCCTGATGGCTCTGCGCCGGCTCCCTGATGTGATGTCCATCATGAAAGAAGAGGGCTGGAAGCCGGATGTGGTGATGGACAACGGGCTGATTGGCAAAAAGGTGGGGCTGGTCGGCTATGGAGCCATTGCCAGATACTACGCAGAGCTCCTGAAATGGTTTCAGGTGGATCTTTCTGTGTATTCCGGACATATTTCGGAGGAAGAGCTTCACAGAATCGGCGCCAGGAGAGCTTCAAAAGAAGAAATCTTTGCAAACTGTGATGTGATTTCCCTCCACTCCGCCTTAAATGATGCCAACTATGGCATGATCACCGGCGATCTGATAAAGCTTATCAAAAAGGACGCTTTGTTTGTCAATACCGCCCGGGCAGGACTGATTGATTCCGCATCCTTAATGGCAGAGCTGGAAACCGGACGTTTCCGTGCCATTCTGGATGTATACGATGAGGAACCTCTTCCGCTGGACAGCCCTTACCGCAGGATGCCAAATGTAATGCTGCTGCCGCACGTGGCAGGCCCTACCTGCGACATGCGGGAAGTCGTGGTTTTATCTCTGGCAGAGGACATTATGAAAATTGACAGGGGTGAGCCGGCACGCCACAGTATCCCGTACGACTATGCCATACGCATGACAAAGTAAAAAAACAGTGAACCATTTATTTTTATCAGAAAAGGAGACACAAATCATGGACTTTTATGTAAACGCTGCCGCCGCCCGAAACGGAAACGGCACAAAGGAAAATCCCTTCCAGACCATCTCCCAGGCTGCCCAAATCGCCAGGGCAGGCGACAGGGTGCTGGTAGCCCCCGGCGTATACCGGGAGTATGTAGATCCCAAAAACGGCGGCATCTCCGATGATTTCCGCATTCAATACATTTCCCTGGAAAAGGGAGGGGCAGTCATTACGGGGGCAGAGCCTGTCAAAAACTGGACGCTTCATGAAAAGGATGTGTGGACGGTAAAAATCCCCAACGGTCTTTTCGGAAACTATAATCCTTACACTACTTTAGTGGAAGGCGACTGGTATGTCCCCTTCAAACCTGCCCATACCGGGGAAGTCTATCTGAACGGCAAGGCAATGTATGAAGCCCAGACTCTGCAGGAAGTTTTAAATCCGGAGGTTTTTCTGCCTTCCTGGGATCCGGATTTTACTCTTTATAAATGGTATACGGAGCAGGAAGAGGGAAACACTGTCCTCTACGCCAATTTCCAGGGAGCTGACCCCAACGCGGAAAATGTGGAGATCAACGTGCGCAGAAACTGTTTTTACCCCTCCGAAACCGGTAAGAGCTTTATCACGCTTTCAGGCTTTACGGTCACACAGGCCGCCACCCAGTGGGCTCCGCCAACAGCTTATCAGGAAGGGATGGTAGGCCCTCACTGGTCCAAAGGCTGGATTATAGAGGATTGTGATATCTCCCATTCCAAATGCTCCGGCATTTCCCTTGGCAAATACCGCCAAAAGGGCAACGACAACAAGTGGCTTCACACCAAATATAAAGACGGCACCCAGACAGAGCGCGAATGTATCTGCCAGGCTCAGGTCGAAGGCTGGTCAAAGGAGACCATAGGCTCCCACATCATCCGCCGCTGCAATATCCATGACTGCGGCCAGACCGGTATTGTGGGACACTTGGGGGGTGTCTTTTCCCTGATTGAGGATAACCACATCCATCACATCAACAACCGCCAGAACCTGGCCGGTGCGGAAATCGGCGGCATCAAAATGCATGCAGCTATTGATGTCATCTACCGCAGAAACCATATTCATCACTGTACCCGCGGGATCTGGCTTGACTGGCAGGCCCAGGGCACAAGAGTAACCCAGAACCTGTTCCATCACAACACCCTGCCCAATTTAAGTCCGGAGCAGGAAGCCCCGGATGCAGAGGTTATGCAGGGTATCGGCGAGGACATTTTTGTTGAAGTATCCCATGGCCCTACCCTGATCGATAACAATGTCATGCTCTCCGCAAGATCAATAAAGCTGGCCAGCCAGGGCGTGGCGCTGGTCCACAACCTGATTGCCGGAAGCTTTACCACTGTGGGACGCGGCACTGACAATGGTGCAAAAACCCTGTCCTCCCCCCGCTATACTCCCTACCACATACCTCACCGGACCGAAGTGGCAGGTTTTATGACTTTCCTTCATGGAGATGTCCGTTTTTACAATAATATTTTCATTCAGCAGCCCGTCCATCCGGCTCTGAACGCCATGAAAAGCCTGATGGATGGAAACGAATGGGACGATGGCAATGTTACCGCGGGAACCTTCCCCTATGACGGCTATCCCACCTTTGAGGAGTGGGACAAAGAATTTGAAGGCTATTGCGGTATGGGTTCCGATCCCAGCGACCGATATTATATGCACCTGCCCGTGTGGTCTGAGGGAAATGTGTACTGTAATGGGGCAAAGTCCTGGGAAAAGGAAAAGGCTCCCATCCAGATCAAAAGCGATATCTCTCTGGAACTGGAAGAGCAAAATGGAACTTATACGCTGAAAACAAATCTCTACGAAGAACTGGCGCAGGTAAAGCTGTCTGTTCCTTTCATCTCTACAGACCTTCTGGGCATGGCTTTTGAGCCGGAGCAGAAATTTGAATCCCCGGACGGCTCCCCCATTCTGTTTGACCGGGATTATTTTGGCGCCCGCCGGGATATATTCCCTCTTCCCGGCCCCTTTGCCAACGAGGAAAATGCCAGACAAATCCTCTGGAAAAGCTTTTGATTTTTTTACTTAATATAAGAGCCTGACTTACAGGCGCCAAAAAGGAGGAACTTCCCTTGTACGAGTGTCCTAACTGCGGTGGGAATCTGAAATTTGATATTTCATCCCAGCTATTAAAATGTGATTACTGCGAAACCACGCAGGATCCGTATCATGTTACAAAGGCCCAGGATGCGGAAGAAAACGATGTTTTTGACGTTACCGTTTTTACCTGCCCTCAATGCGGCGGCGAGATTATGAGCACGGACACCTCTGCCGCTGAATTCTGCAGCTTTTGCGGTGCTTCCACCATTCTCTCAAGCCGAATCAGCCGGGAATTGCGCCCGGCTCAGATCATCCCCTTTAAACAGACCAGGGAGGCCTGCAAAAAGGCATACATCGCCCACATGAAACGCTCCCCTTTTGCTCCGGATGAGCTAAAGGATGAAAAGCATATTGACAGCTTCCGGGGGATTTATATGCCTTACTGGAGCTATGACATTTCCCAGGAAGGCCCGGTGTTTCTGAAAGGGAAAAAATCCTACACCAGAGGGGATTACACTTACACTGATGAATACGATCTGAGCGGCCGGATTGATGCCAGCTACAACAATCTCTCCTACGATGCCTCTTCCTCCTTTGCGGACAGCATCAGCGAACAGATCGCCCCCTTTAACGTGAAGGATAAAAAGGAGTTCACACCCTCCTTTTTGAGCGGCTTCTACGCAGATACCTCCGATGTGGACAGCGATCTGTACAAAAATGATGCCATTGAGATTGCCAACAATACCAGCTATGACAATATCCGAAAGGTACCTGCCTTTTCTGATTTAAAGCTTTCCTGTGCCAAAAACAGCTTTGCAATGACCACCGCCTTTCATACTTGGTGCGATACTCCCCGCCACGTCATGTATCCGGTCTGGTTTATGTCCTACCGCAAAAATAACCGTGTTGCCTATGCCACGGTTAACGGGCAGACCGGCAAGGTTGCGGCGGATATTCCCGTGGACCTGAAAAAATATGTGCTTGGCTCCGTACTTCTGGCTCTTCCTGTTTTTTTGCTGCTGAACCTGTTTTTCACCATTAAGCCCAAGACAGTTCTGGCTTTTGCCGGAGTTTTGGCGATTGCCACATTTTTTATTTACATGACGGAAATGTCCAAAATCTTCCATCGGGACAAGCGGCATGATGACCGGGGATATCTGTACCGGCAGGCCCTGGAGCAGGAAAGCCAAAAGGACGGACGTGGGCCTGCCAGGAAATCAGACAATTCCATTTCCCTGAAAGACCTGCTCGCCTTCAGTACTACTGATAAAAATTACCGGATGGGCGGCGCCCTCAGCGCTCTGGCTGCCATAGCAGTGGCTGCGCTGATCTGGCTTTTGAATCCCATATCGGATATCTGGTATTACGCCGGAACTATTCTTTCTTTTTTGGGAGTTTTGTTTACGGTTATGGAAATCATTAAGAAGTATAACGTGTTAGCCACCAGACGGCTTCCACAATTTGACAGAAGCGGAGGTGATGACCGTGCATAATCAACGCGCAGTAAACTGCGCTTATGATAGACAACGTGCAGTAAACCGCTTTATAAGTATTATGGCTCTCTTATCTGTCTGCCTGTTTTTGATGCTGTCCATGAATGTGAACGCCAGCGGAAAAGAGGAAGCGCCCCGTGAGGGTAATGCCCCCTGGAGCAATGCTGAAACAGGCTACTGCGTCATCGTTGAGGATGACGCTGATTTGCTGAGCGACGAGGAAGAAGCCCTTCTTGCCTCTCAAATGCAGGCGATTACTTCTTATGGAAATGCAGTTTTTAAATCCATCTCCTACAATAATTACTCTGCCTCATGGTTTGCGGAGGACTACTATCACAGACTTTTAGGAACGGGGGCCAGCGGGAGCCTGTTCCTCATTGATATGGGCAACCGGGAGCTCTATATTTTCAGCGATGGTGCCGTATACAGGACGATCACTGCCGCATATGCCAATACCATCACCGATAATGTATACCGATATGCTTCCGACAGCGATTACTATCTGTGCGCTTCCACTGCCTTTGAGCAGATCCATACGCTTTTATCCGGACGGCGGATTGCACAGCCCATGAAATACATAAGCAATGCACTGCTTGCGCTGATCCTTGCGGCGTTGATCAATTATTTTGTGGTAATGCTTCTGTCAAAATCCTCAAAGCCTGATACAAAAGAAATCCTCGACTCCGTTTATGCCAGATTTGCCTTTTCCAATGTGCAGAAAAAGCTCTCCAGCCAAAGTAAGGTTTACCATCCTCGCAGCAGCGGAAGCAGTGGAAGCCACGGCGGCGGGGGCGGCGGGCATAGCAGCGGCCACAGCAGCGGCCACAGCGGGGGCGGGCATAGCGGCGGGGGCGGCGGACATCGGTTTTGATGGTTTACGTCCTGGCGATGGAGCGAAGACTGTGCCAGCTTCTTAAGTTTCTTCGCTTTTCTTTTCAGGATCATTAATAAATTTTGTGATCGTGTAAACCAGTAAAGTCAGGATAATAATGACAACAAAGATACTGACCATACCTTTCCACATAATTTCCAGTGCCTGCCATGCAGTTTCATTCATATGCTTTTTCTTCCTTTCATTTTATTTGTGCTGCTCACAGCATTGTAGTTACCAGATTAAGGATGACGCCTCCGGCCACAACAGAGGCAATCTGTCCGGATACATTCGTTCCGGTTGCCTGCATAATGAGAATATTGGTCGGATCTTCTTTTAATGCCAGTTTCTGCACTACGCGGGCTGACATCGGAAATGCTGAGATGCCGGCGGCGCCAATCATAGGATTAACTTTATTTTTTGAGAACAGATTGATCAGTTTTGCAAAAAGGACGCCTGCCGCCGTATCAAATACAAAAGCTGCAAGACCGATGACCAGAATCATCAGGGTCTGTGCATTCACGAATGCCTCCGCTTTCATACTGAAAGAAATCGTGATTCCAAGAAGCAGGGTGACCAGATTGGTAAGCACATTCTGTGCCGTGCCGGACAAATTACCCAGTACCCCGCATTCCCGCAGCAGATTGCCGAACATCAAAAAGCCGACCAGAGAAACGCTGGTTGGGGCAACCAGACCCGCAACAAAGGTAACAATAATCGGAAAAATAATTTTGGCGCGTTGGGACACGGTATTCTGTCTGTATGCCATATGGATGCAGCGTTCTTTCTTTGTTGTGAGCGCTTTGATTACCGCTGGCTGTACAATGGGAACCAGCGCCATATAGGAGTATGCCACCACAGCAATGGCACCCATATATTTCGAATTAAGAACATTTGCGACCAAAATGGCTGTAGGTCCGTCCGCCGCGCCGATAATGCCGATGGCTGCCGCATCATTTAAAGCAAATCCCATTAGCCCTGCCACAAATATTGCGACAAATATGCCGAACTGAGAGGCTGCTCCGAACAGGAACATTTTGGGATTGGAAAGAAGCGGGCCAAAGTCAATCATGGCGCCGATTCCGATGAAAAGCAAAAGCGGCATGGCCTCGGAAGCTTCGATGCCCACATTAAAAAGCCATTCAATAATACCGGTCGCGGCGATGTCTTCCGTCAGCTGCTGAGTCAGTACGCCGGATGCCGGCAGATTTACCAGAATTGCTCCGAATCCCATAGGAAGCAGCAGAGCCGGTTCCAGATCCCTGACGATTGCCAGGTAGATGAGCAGTGCCCCAATCAGGTACATGATGATGTATTCAGGATGGTCAATGATTCCCTGAATACCGGATAGTAAGAAATCCATACAAAAACCTCCTTTTCAATTTTGTACTGGTCTGCGGTAACCATTGTTTGGATTTACAATCTGAGGTGATTTTTGAGAAAAGAAAAAGACCTATATCACCTCAAAAGATGATATAAGTCTTGTCATTTTTGAAAGTCAAAAAGATGAAACCAGAGCCGGATTAATTATAAAAAACCGGACACACGATGTTGGTTCAATCCTATGTGATCCCTTATTTTGTGTTACACAATATGATAAGGCATAGCGACTACTCCCCTATATCTGTGTTTAGTTTAATTTAAGAAACAGGGTTTGTCAAGGTGTTTTGTATTAAATTTCCAGGGGCATTTACATCGGTTGTTACAATTCACGGCTTAGCCGAATCAACATTAACACAGTCTGTTTTAGATAGTGCATATTTTTATAAATATGCACTATCTCTGTTGACATATGCTCCCAAATAGTGTATAGTTATGATATGCACTATTCGAATAGGGAGGAAAAAGCAATGTCATGTA